>Ga0209630_10003187_pt1 | contig 15068 bp, 29 predicted proteins | sample COG_01_FD_184745 | JGI IMG/M metagenome (GOLD analysis project Ga0209630, IMG submission 184745) | Pelagic Microbial community sample from North Sea - COGITO 998_met_01 (SPAdes) (version 2) | ecosystem: Environmental > Aquatic > Marine > Neritic zone/Coastal water | place: Helgoland, sampling... | reverse complement strand
CAGGTGGGGTGTGTGTGTGTGGGCACGTAGGGACACCATTGGCCTTTTAGTGTAGTTTGGGGTATTATATAAACATGAGTGATTTATTTGATGTTGCTGGTCCGGGTCGTCCGCCGAAGCGTGCTGATGTAGAAAGTAAAAGCGTGGGCATGTCGTTTAAGGTTGACCCTCGTTTAAAGAATTTGTTGATGGATATCGCTGATGGTTATGGGATTTCGATGACAGAGTTGTTGTTGATGGTGGCGTTGAAGGAAGCGGGCGTAGAGTATTTAGAGGACTTGGAGTGACTGATCCTAACGTGAATGTCAGTTTGCATTTGCGTATACCTGCTTGGGTGAAGGAGCTTGTGGCTGAGGCTGCTGCTGCGGAGGGTATGGCGGTGGCACAGTATTGTGCTCATGTGTTAGCTGGGTGTGCTAGGGACACCATTGGCATTCCTGAACCCCCGCCTGCTGTGGCGGCGTTGCCGACTGTCTCGGATGTGTTGCGTACATACATCGAGGGCAGCAAGATGATCGGGCCGTGTGGTAATGCGTGGCCCTGCGAGTACAGCGAAGAGGCTAGCAAGTTCATCGGTGACGCCGAGTTCTGCGGCTCGTGTAACGTTCGGGTTCATTAGAACGGCTGAAGCTCGGTGATATCGCAGTCTTTGGGGAGTTCGTGTTCTCTGAGGATCATGAGCGGTTGCCCGTACCGTTGGTCCATGCAGTGTTCAACTTCGTTGAGCCGTCCATGAAAAATTACTTTGTTGTTTTTTGCGTCTACTAGACAGAAGTCGGAGGGCATTAGCCATTCGATGATCTGTCCGTATACGTACTTAACCCGTCTGTAGAGGGTTAGGTGTTTTGGTTCTCTTACATGTTTAGCCATTCGTCCATGTCCTTCTGTCCGTCTTTCTCTTGTTCGTACAGTGCCACGAATGTTTCTACCTTGTCGGCGTTCCGAAAGATAAGAGTTATGTCGTGGTACTTCTTGTTGCGTGGGTTCCGTCCGTTGTGCCATTCGGATAGTGCGCATCCGCTGATAGCTTGACGGCATTTCTGTTCACCGTACAGCTTGATAGCGGTGGCGATTTTCTTTTCCCGTGCTTCGTCTAGTTTAGTACCTTCAGTCCTCTTGAACGTGTTCTTCCAGAAGTCGAAGACTGCTTGTACAGTCTCCTCAGGTACACCATTGATGTCTTTTAGATTGAATAAGTTTGGTTCTTCCACTGTTCCTCCTTCCGATGATAGATTTGTAAGATAACATATTGTTTGAACGGTTTTCGTCGGGGTTAGCCGTTTAGAACGACGGAAGGGCCGAGGGGAGAGAGGATTCCCCCGGCCCTTCCTGTCTGTGTGGGCATCAGCGCTGCCGCAAGTACTCCTTCCATCGTGGCAGAACCTGTGGCTTGTAAGCCTGCCCACGCTGGAGACCCTGAAGGTGCGTAATCGCATCCTTTGGTGAGTACTCCATGTGAACGTTGTTCTTCTGTGCGAAGATAGCGCACTCTGTCTCGTCGTAGATGGAGGAGCCTCCTCGTGGACGGTAGACCAGCCCGTCTGTCACCCAGATGACTGGGGACTTCCGGTTGATGCGTCGGGATACAGCGTATTCGATTGCTGGCATGTCGTTGCCGTTGCCTCCACGGAACCGAGGCAGTTTGCCTGCCATCTTGCCCTTGTCTGCGAGGATGAAGCAGTTGTCGCCCTCGTAGCCCGTGGAGTAGCCGAGGACGGTGCATCCAGGTGCCGCTTCCATCATTTCTCGCACCTGATCCTTGGAGAGTGACATGGAGCCTGAGCAGTCGATGAGTACGACGCCGCCGCTGGACTTGACAAACTTGTCAAACACACGACGGTCAGGGTCGGTGAGCATACGATGCATCCGGCGAGGGTTGCGCCCCATGTTGGATGCCACTCGTTTGCGCCCGATAGCTCCAGGGATCGTAATGGTGAGCGGTAGGGCCTTGAGTCTCAAGGGGAGCCAGTTCCCGATGCCGTTCTTGTCGATGCCTCCGCCTAAAGCTTGGTTAGCTTTTTCTTGGATGGCTTTACGGTCAATGGTCTGCTCTGTGTCAGCGAGTTCTTTAGCTTCGCCGTCGTCTTGCAGTCCCTCGTTGGTGTCACCGCTGCTGCCTTTAGGGTTGCCGTCCTCGTCGGTCTCTTCGCCGCCATCGCTGTCTGTGCTGTCGCCGGAGTCGCCGGAGTCGTCGGAGTCGTCGGAGTTCTCTGGCTCTGGCTCTGGTGGCCTCTGCCGGGGAGCAGGCATCGCTGCGATGGACTCGATAAGCATGGCAAGCTCAATAGTAAAGTTCATACCAACTATTGTAGGGCTTTGCCGGTTTTCCTCAGTTGACCCGTAGCGAAGTAGGGCCTCTCTGTCGCTGGTCAGGTTGGCACCTGCCATGCTCTTCTTGATCCCTTTGATCTGCTTCTTCTGGAAGGAGACAATCTCCTTTGCGATGTCTCGCAGAACGTCTGCCCACTCTGGAGCGTTGCGTCGGATACCGACGATCAGAGGGTTAAGGCTACCTGTGTGGACAGATGCTGCCACGGACCAGACGGCTTCTTGCCAGGCACCGTTGTCTGCCAGGATTTCTCCGTCAAACTTTTCGGAGCCTGTGACGAGTGATTTCATTGGGAAACCAAGCTCGTTTGCAATGAAGTTGACTCGTGCCTCTTCCGCCGCACGGATTGCTTCTGCGCCGGTAACATCGTTGATGTACGGGGTCAAATCTTGAGGTGAAACTTTCACGTGGATTTGCTCGTGCGCCCGAATGGCTTGAGCGAGCAGTGAGTCGTCAAGTGGGACCCTCATGATTCGTCCTGAGACCGTGATGTAGGGTTCGCCCCGGACGGCACGAACGTTAGCAACGTCCCATGCCCCCGTATTGCGAATGTCCTGACGGGTAAAGATTTCTGGCATTGGCCGGTTCTTTTGGTGAACCTCGTTGATGATGTTGGTCATATCATTCTCCTCTCGTAGATGATGACTCTGATTGTAACACAGGTGGTGAGTGGTTGTCAAGTCGAAGGTGAGGGGAAGGGGGCCAACCAAACCCCCCTCCCCTCGTTGTGCCTGATAGGGAGCGCCAGCACCACTCCGGCGCTCAGACCTATCGACTCGGCACGATCTTAGCTACTCTGAAACTGGTCGATGCGGATAGCCTCAAGGAAGGCATGTGCCCGATCACCGAGAATCAGTTCGGCAGCTTTCTCCTCACCCATTTGGTGAGTAAGCTTGTGCATGGACTGGAACAGTCGCAGTGACATGCGCTGTGAGCCTGCGTCGGCCATACGGTCGGCGTAGCCCCTCCAGTGGAGTGGGAGTGTCAGCAGAGCGTCAGGGTGCGGACGGTCGATGCGGACCCGGACGGGGAACCTGTCGGTCAGTGCCTCTGGCAACTCTTCGATCTGTTCCACGTTGGTCGTCATGATGACCGTGTAGCCAGGATTAGGGTAAGTTTTCTCGCCCGTTACTGGGTGCTCCCACTCTGCCGACTCTGCGGAGTCTGTCATATTGAGCAGGGTAGCGAATACGTCGCCGCCAGCCTTGTCGATCTCGTCTACGACCAGACGACCTCCGCTACGGCGTGCCTTGATGGCAGCACCTTCGATGTATTCAAATCCGTCCTTGCTGGGAAGGAATCCGCCCGTAACGTCCATGTTGGTCATGTCGTCGGTGCAGGTGAGTCGGTGTGACTCCTTACCCGGCGTCTTGTTGACGTGGAGTGCGGAGAAGGTCTTGCCGGTTCCGGGGGGACCGTACAGGATGATACGGTCTACGCCTGCGGCTAGGACCTGATTGAAGGTGTCCCAGCAGGTTGTCTCGGTGTCGGGGTTGGTGCTCATGGTTGGTGTCCTTTCGGGGTTGGTGGATTACGTTTGTAATTGTAGCAGGTACTCAGACGGCTGTCAAGTCGGTAGCGTTGTTTTTCTTGACCCAATCTCGCCAAGGTGTGTGGTCGGTAATGTAGCCGTCAAGGTCGTTGAAGCCAACGGTAGGCTCCTGATTCCATCCAGTCCAGACAATGCTAGGGCTGTCGTGCTCAACGTCGCCGGGTCGCTGGCTGTCACCGATGATGATGCCGTAGCCGGTGCTACCACCTTCCAGTTCGGTGAGGGTGTCGAAGATGATTCGGGTGCAGTAAGAGTCGTCCGTGATTCGGCCTTCCTGTTCTGCTCTCTGTAGGGCGTGGGCTACGACGTTGTTCACGTCACTGCCTCGCCAGTGGGTGTAGAAGTGGATAGCGGTGTCGCTTCCTTCGTGCTTGATTCGGATGGTTGCTCTATCGCCCATGATGGGCCTCCTTGTGGTTGGTGGTTGATTACGAACGTAAGTGTACTACAGCGTGATGCCGCTGTCAAATCGGACTACTAGATATCCTCGCAGGGACACCATCGGCAGTTTCTATTAGAAGTCAAAAATTGACGACTGGCCTTCCATTTCTTGTCTCAGATTTTCTTCAAGCCGGGGAGGCTGGCTACTATCTGAGTACATCCAGTCGGTCCATTCATCGAACGTCATGCCTACTGACTCCGTACCATGAGGGTGACCTGCGTCGTGATCCATGATGATCCCCTCGTGAGTGATGGTGATGCTCAGTGTCTCGCCGTCACCAAGGTCAATGGTGCCTTGCCATAGGCTCGTGTGAAGGTCGTTCACGTGCAGGGTGGGAGCGTCCATCATATTGTCCACACTTTGATGCGTCTAATTTTATCGACGGCATCAATGGATGTGGTCCACCACTCCATTTCAACATGCCTATCTGCCCAGAGGTTTGCATCTTCAAAGCTGAGGAACGGGCCGACGACCCTGGTGCCGTCAAAGATGTTACCCACGATGACTACGTGCAAGCCATTCAGCGTGTCGCCGTTGGCCTCTGCCTCTTCTACGATCTGGTGATCTTCCATCGCAATGCCGGTGTCGTCGGTGTTGTAGATGAAACACTCGTCGGCATCTAGGATGGTTCCTGTGCCGGGGTGAACGATTAGTGTGGTCTGGTCTGCTGGTGCGTACTTCATGTTGGTTCCTTTCGTGGTGGTGAATGACACACTGTACTACACTTCCCTACGCTGTGTCAAATCGTAGGGGAGAAGGGGAGCAGTTTAACCTCATGGCACTCGGGCAGTTATGTGCCCTATGCCTCGTGCTCAGGAGGGCGGGTGAGCAGTTTTGCCTCTTGCTCAGGAGGATGGATCAGGCTGTGGCGAGCAGCATCTCACGGGTGAGGCAGGTCAGGGCCTGAGCTTCAGCAGGGTCCGTGACGACCTTGGTCTGCTTCATGTCCTTGTTCTTGCCCTTGGTGCCTGTGTGGTATTCGTAGCTCTGAACCGCTTGGTACAGGCTGAAGGCGTTCTCACCGAACTTGTCGGCCTCTTCGCCGTAGAAGTACAGGATACCCTCACGACGGCTCTCAGCGTGATTGACGGCCTTGGTGTTGGCCTCAGGGTCGGTGATGAGAGGCGCTACAGCATCCAGAATCCGGTTACGGAGGCTGTGGGTCATCTGGAGACCCTTCAGCATCTTGGCGTCCGTGATAAAGGCGTCGAAACGATTCGCTGCCTCTGCCATGATCGCTGCCTTGCTGAACAGCATTTCATCGTGGTTCTTGGACCGCTTCTGGCTCATCTGAAGCTGACCCTGACCCTCTTGGTTGGTGCAGAAGGGGCGGAACGAGAATCCGATGGCACGGGTGGAGAACACGCTGTTCATGCTCGCCGTGTACATGATCGACCGGGTGATGCTGTCACCGTCAGCGAACGTGTACGGCTCGTCAATGTCCTGAGTGAACACGAGGATGGAACCGTGGTGCCACGTTTTCATGCTGGTCACCGAGTTAGGGAACATTGCCTCAGCAGTGTTCAGGATGGATTCGTATGACCCGCTGTAGAAGCTGGCTCCTGCACCGGCCTTGAGGACGGCCTGAGTGCCGTCTGCGTACTCACGGTAGACCGTGAACGAGTTCTTGTCTACGGTGCCGTTGGGAAGGATGGTTCCCGTGGTCTTGGGGATGAACAGTGCATCGGCGTCGATGGCTGCATCTCGTGCGTCTACACCGTTGGCGTAGTCTGTGTTGGTGGAAAGCATGTAACCCATTGTGTGACCTCCTGGTCGGTAGTTGTTATTACTGAAAGAACTTTACTACAGGTTTTGTGTCCTGTCAAGTCTTATCTCAGATTTCTTTTCCTTGGGCGTTCCAAAACTCAGGCCACTTCTCGTGGCGGTGGGCTTTGAGCGTGCGAGTTTTTTCGTATTCGCACTCGCACTCCCACTCAATGTGGGTGCATTCCTTGCACGGGCATTCCCATAGGGGTACTTCCGGCCCGTTGTCCGTGTTGCTGTTTGCGATGCATTCGATCATGACGATCTCCTCTTGGTTGGTTGTAGGATCATTATTACCGTCGTTTTTCGAGAACGACAACCTCGGCCCAAAACTTTATTTAGCAATCTGGATTTGCTTGTTGATGAGCCGTGCGAAACGGGCGGAGTAGACCGGTGCCTCGGTGTCCTTCTCCACGAACGATCCGTACTTGTAAGGGTTGTAGGTGGCTGCTGTAGGGGTCTCTGGGATCGCATCGACCAGTGTGCCTCTAACGTAGGCGTGAACGTTCTTACGGCCTTCACGGATGACTCGTTGACGGCTGGCCTCGCTGACTCGGAACGTCACGTCTTTCAGGTTTAGTTCTGGGGCGTAGAACCATACGACCCATCCGCCTTTACCGTTGCGGCGCTGCACGCTGAACTCTTTGCGGCGGAGGTTAAAGTATGCCTGAACTTCTGTCTCGGTGAACATGGTGTTTCCTCTCGGGTGGTGGTTGTTGTTAAACATTAAAGCATATTTCACTCACCCTGTCCAGTCGAATCGAAGTATCGTTACACAACTGTAACAATCGTACAAGTGTTCGGGCACAGGACGAAGGTGGGACAAGTGCAAGCCAAAACTCACAACCTACCGACACAAATGTTACCGAACTGTAACAATCGACCCGGCGCAGCCCCGGCAGCAGGTGTACTACAAAACGTATTACAAAGCAAGGCCAGAAAGCCCCGCTGCTGAAAGCCTGCGAGGCGGGACTAGCCCACCCCTGAGATTCACAACGGTATGCAACATTAGGCCGGGACTGGCCGACCTCACCAGCTTCGTGCCCTCATCTCATCCGCATCGAAGTATTCGGTGTGCTCTGGCCCACCGTAGGTGCGGTGGTCGTGCCCTTCCTCGCAGCAGAAACCTGCGTGGTCGTAAGTAACGACAGCGCCGCACTCCACAATCGTCCAGCGGTCTGCTTCGCAGGACGGTTCAGGGTTGGCGCTTGGAAGAGCGAAGAGCCAAGTGCAGGCAACAGGCGCTCCCGCTGCGATTGCATCAGCGTGGGCTTTGCGATCTAACTCTTCTCGGTTCATGCTTCCTCTTCTCTGTTTAGTACCCCGAGAGCAGCCGCCTCAGCAGGGAAGCGTTCGGTCAAAACCCGCAATGCTTTCTCGTAGCGGACGGCCAACGATTTAGACAACGACCCCGAACGTTCAGCCGAGGTGTTGTGCAGAATGTCAGCCATTTTCACGATTGCTGCGTCACGGTCCACGATCTGGTCGATGAACTCGCTGTATGTTTCGCCGTCTTTGCGAGTCACGGCGTCAACAATGGAAAGTGTGCGTTCGGAGAAGCCCAGGACCCGCAAAGCTCCGATAGTGATGTATGTGTCCTCAACAACATCGTGCAGCCAGGCGGCAGCAACAAGCTCCGAGTCGGAGGTTGCGTCACCGACTAGCCCAGCGACGTAAGCGGGGTGCAGGATGTACGGTTTCCCTGCTTTGTCGTAAACGTCAGCGTGGGCGACGAGAGCAACCTGCTCGGCTTGGTTAGACATTTGTTGTCCCTTTCTTTAGGGTGGGTGTTTTGCGATTGGTGCCCCGACAGGGAGTCGAACCCTGCTTTCCCTAAAACGTACATCCGATTTCGCAGAAGCAACTGCCGTGTCGGAGACTGCTTATGTTCTAAGGGTAACTGACCAGCAGCGGGGCTGGTAAGACACATTGTAACGCAAAGGGGGCAGGCTGTCAAGCCCACCCCCAAAGTTTCTCTAGTGTTCTAACTGTCAGCGGTCACGGACTAGGTGCAATACGTTCTCATCAACGATCTCACCGATGGACTCCATACCTTGCTCAATGGTGTGATTTGTGAGCCATCTCCAGCCGTAACTTTCAAGGACGGTGGCGGTGGCTGAGCGCATGTCCTCTTCGCTCAGTGGCTCCAGGGCGTCTACATCACGATGATTGGCAATCGTATCGGCTACGTCCTCCTCACAGAAAACGGTGCCAGCCCAGTTGAACTCGGCTCTCATGGCATGGAACAACTGGATAGCCATGTCCTCATCTAAGATGTAGGCCATGTTGTTTGCTTTGATTGTGCGGTGTGCGTGATTCATGAAATGGTCCTTTCGGTTGGTTACATTGTCGATTGTACCCCCAAAGGGGGCAGGCTGTCAAGCCCACCCCCTCGCTAGGGACACCATTGTCAGATTTGATTAGAAGAACACTCAGACGCAAAAGCCTGCTTTCGTTCGGGCGATTTCGACATGCTGGGCAAACAGTTCTTCCTTCACGTCCCCTGCGATCTCCCAAGCGTCGTCGTCATCCCAATCAAAGTCATCTGGCATGTTGTCGCTAATGCTGCCTTCGCTTAGGGCCAGTTGTTCGCTGTCTCGGTAGATTCCTGCGCCGATAAAGTCCATACCTTCCTCAGCGTATTCAGCGTGGATGGTTACCGGATAGAGCCGGGAGATATTGGAATACAGTTCCAGCGGCGGTGACCATGCAGTGACCCCGCTGATGAGTATTTCATTATCGTATTTCAAGTATTCGGAGACTTTCATGCTCCACTTAGTTCCCCAGTTGGCAACGGACCATGTGTACCAGTCTGCGAACCCGGTCTGTCGTTTCGCACGCTCGGCACGCTCCACGGCGTCAGCGTGCTCCTGTATGCGTTCGGTGGCTTCGCCCGCAAGCTCCGGTGGCAAGTCCTCAGCAGTGAGGACGCCCGTAGGTGCCGGTGAGCGTGTGCCCCATAGCAGCGTAGGCATGGGCACAAGGTTCATGGGCTGACCGAGATCAGAGTCGTCGTCGTCGGCTCGGGCGTACCCTGCGCCCATCATAACGGTGTGTATCGCTGAGATGGTGGAAGAATCGCCCGTGATGCGGATGTTGTTGTTGCAGTAGTTAGGCATAGCGCCTCGCTTTCATGTGGTTGTGGGAATGGTGATGCCGGGTCGGGTCACTCTCGCAACCCGACCCGGCGACTGGCTCAGTAGTTTGGATTGTCGGCGTCAATGTCGTACTGATCGCCACGGTCTACAGCTAGAGCGCCGTACCCGTAGTCCTCAGCCATCTCAGCTAGGTCGTCCCTGTCAATATCGTCGTCAGCCTCAGCCAGTGCGGACATAATGTCGTCGTCAGACAGAATCTCTAGGGTTTCAAGAACGTCGTAATCGGAATCGGTAATCATTTCGTGACCTCCGTGGTCGTAGTGGTTGATAGTGGAAGGGTAGTGCATGGGGCGACTCCTGTCAAATCGGAGCCGCCCCATTAGATCACTTAGGCTGAGTGACCTTGACCGCCTTGACGTTGGCGACCTTCGTGAACTTGTCCACGACTGCCTGCTTCAGCCAGCCGCCCTTGACTGCCTCGTCTACGAGGGGCTGCTGCACGACCCGCTTGGTGAGCCGTTGGTGCTGACCCTCGGGCAACACTGCCTGCGCCGCTGCCTGGTCAATCGTGCGGCGATTCTGCTCTACGATAGCGACCTTCTGACCGTCAGCGAGCATGACCGCTTCGACGTTGAGCGCACGGAAGGCGTCCTCGGCCTTCGCTGCCTCGTCTTTGGCGAGCCGCAGTGCGGCACGGGCGTCAATGACCCGGCGAGCGGTGACTGCTGCCATCCGGTCGGTGTTGATTGCGAGTGTTGCTTCCATTTCGTGACCTCCTGGTCGGTTGTTGTTGGTGTTCACCTTACAGAAGGGGAGCGACAAGCGCAACCCCTTCTGAAGATTTATTTCAGATTTCTTCGTGGACCTCTGAGCCGCACATGAAGCACTCAGCACCCGCAGGCTGCACAATGTAGCAGCAGACACCCTCGGAAGCCTTAGACGGCGCTGTAGCCTCCTCTGGAGGACAGCCGCATGGCTCGGCATGAACGGCGTACCGATCAGAGTTGCGGAGCGACTGACGGCAGATGTTCGGATGCTCACGAAGTAGGTGCTGGAGATACTGGTCACGCTCACGGATGACGCCCTCGCCGTTGGCGATAGCTTCCTGCACTCGGAGGTTGATGTATTCGGTTTGGGTACTCATGGGATCAGTTGTATCACACTTCCGACAGCCCTGTCAAATATTCTTTTTCTTGACCCCGAGGTTGTGTCTCTCCACGAACACCTGTAGTCTCGTTCATGTACCAGTGAGGTACAATAGTTTCAACCACTAGATAAGGAGCCAGCAATGGCGAAACGTAAGATTAGAATTGAGATCACCGAGGCCGACAGCCGCAAGGCTATGGCTCGGATGAACTGGGAGCGTAGCGTATCGGAGATGGCTGAAGGTCGTCGCCAACGTGCTGCCACGTTCGCTGACCGACGAAAGAAAAGCAGTCGTGAGGCGTGCCGCAAGCAGAACCGAAACGAGTGGTACTGATGACCACAAGATCAGACGCCACGCCCCTGTCAATCGGGGATAGGTACTACCTCGTGGAATCCGCAGTAAACATGATCGAAGAAGGTCTAGAACTACTGCACGAGGAAGCTGTAGAGGAAGGTACCGACCCCGATGACTTTCATCTGTTAGATGCGTTAGAATGTCTCCGTACCACGTCATATGCAGAGCTATTGCAGAAGATGGTAAACGACAAAGAGGACGCTAGGGCGCTCATCACAATGATGAAGCAGAACACCCCCGATAACGACGAATAATCTAGAAAGGAAGCGACGAGGCCCCTGCCAGCAATGGTGGGGGTTTTTTCGTGCCCGAACCCGGCCAGTCCCGGCGAGGGCTACCTCAGACTTGATCGTGGCGGGACTTTCCTACCGTACACTAAAAATATGAGGTGTGAGCGTGATTACCAACGAACTTGGCTGTATCGGTCAGAATGGGAGATCGCTGACGAGTTTGAGGAACTTTCACTACTAGAATGTTGGGATTTTCTAGCAAAAACCATCTCATCTCCAGCATTTGTCAAGCAGTTCCCAAAAAGTTTCAACTATTTAGCGAAGAACTGGGAGCGGACAAGTCCCGCTGCTGAGGAGTATCGCCCTAATCGCCGCCTCGTGTATTTGCATCATGGTGATCGACGTGGAGGGTTGAAACTGCGGCCAGGTTACCGCCGACGACACGCCGACGCCTGTGGCTCTATGATTACGTTGCCCTGCTGGAGCCGTAATCGGTTGACGTTGTTGCATGAACTGGCTCACATTTGTTCTTGGTGTGATCTACCGCACGGTGAGTTTGTTTCAGATCATGGTAAAGAGTTTGCGGGGGTTTACCTGTGGCTAGTGCGGCGGGTGTTAGGTAAGCAGGTGGCAGATGATCTGTTGGCGGCTATGCAGTTGCATAAAGTAAAGGTTACTCCTCGGTAGGGACGCCATAGGGACACCATCGTAAGATTTCATTAGAAGCGCTAAAGTCTAGGGCCGGGACTAGATGGGGTCGAACAGGCGTTCGGTCTGGTGTAGGCAGGGTGTTCGGGCAGCAGAAAGGGGCCGACCCTTTCGGGCCGACCCCTTGCGTTGGTGTCACTGGGCTAGGCGTGATACGTCCCACCCAGCGATACTGGCACATTCCCAGCACACATTCGTGTCGTCTGCCCTAGCGTGCTGCTCGGTAACTAGTAAGTCCCACATTGCGGCTCCGCATAACGGTACGGGGCCGTAGGTGGCGTGCTCGTGGCTGATATGGTCGTTCATTGTGATTCCTTTGTTGTGGTTGTGACGGCGAATAGGGGCCGACCCTTGCGGGCCGACCCCTAGCGGGCCGGGTGTCAGCCGAACAGGTCGGCGTAGAGTACGCCCGCACCTTCGTAGCGCAGCACCTTGTTGATGCCTTGCTTGTCGGATACGGACCCCCACCCTCGGCTGATCGGGATAACGGTACCGTCGTCCTTAATCTCAATCATGCTCGTGGCGTAGTGCCCGATGACGACGGACCCGGACTCGGTGAGCGTGGCGTGCCATGCTCCTCCTGAGGCTTGAGCGGTACCGGTTCGTGATGTCCGGGCGGCTGTGGCAATTGCTTCTGTACGCATTTGACGTACCCCTTTCTTGTTGGTTGCTAGCTATTTAATCGCCGGTATTCGTGTTTCACAACCTGGCGGCAAAATATTTCCCCGATAACGCAAAAAACCCGCCCCGTAGGGCGGGCTTCATGCCTTACCGTTAGTTGTCGAATCCCATAGCAAGTTCGTAGCCCGTCATGTCGTCGCAATCGTCGTCCCATTCGGAACGGTTGGGACGGCTGTGCAGGTCGTCACGCAGTCGCTGCCCGAAGGCGTTGTAGATCGCTCCACATTCGTGCGTGAAGTCTCCCTGCCCCCGGTAGGTGTAAGCAACCCGGTTGCACTTGTCACAAGTGCCGGTGTACTCACTGCGGTCGCTGTTAGGTGTAAGTTTCATGTAGACTATTTAATCACCCGGCAACGCAAACCGCAACCCCCAGCGTGTTACAGTTATGTTACGGAATGCACCGGCACTGCGCTGTTAGGTGAGCCTAACGTGTCAAGCAATCGCCCTCCCGTCATCACAGCAGTATAAGCCTTCTCCACTTGGTCCACAAGAACACTTATACCCCACCAGAGCGACGGGCAAAATAGGTTGTGTTAAGTGAGCCTAACAAGGGCCGGTAAGCCCCGGCAGGGGAGATGGTAAATGCCAAGCGCTTCGGACGGTCGGAAAGCCCCGCTTTGGACAGTCAGAATGCCGCCAGAATGTGCGGCGGGACTATCGGGGGTCTGACGTTAGCGGCGGCTACCTGAAAGTGCAGGCCGGGACTGTCTGGGACTTATCCACACCTTTATCCACATGAGGAACCCCCGACCCCGCTAGGGGCCAGGGGCGACCTCAGTGCTCACCAACGGCGGAGGGCCACACGACCTCCGATGACTTTGGCACCTTTGACGCCGATGATGACGCCGTGCTCGTTGGCAGTTGTCACGACCTCATGTCGGTCGAAAGTATCGCAAGTGATACCCCCGAAGAACTGGCGAGTGTGACCCGTGGGCACGGCGATGATCCTCAGTCCGTTGTAGGACTCCAGAACCACCTCACCTTCCTCAAGGATGAATCCCTGGCGCTCGGCTTGCACCGTCACCTCATCCCACGTGTTTGATGTGTCCGTTGTGTTGAAGTATTTGAACATGCCTCAATTATGACATAGGTGTTAGGTAGGTGTCAAGTATTATTTAATATTTCTCGTGCAGGTTGCAAAACGTACAAAAACCTGATACGTTTATGGACATGAGCAACAACTACACCATGACCCGCTGCACACGGTGCCGACGAGAGGTACACGAAGTGCCCGATGGGATCTACGACAACAGCGGCAGCAAGTATTGCCGACCCGCCAACAGCGATCATCGCATCACCAAGGCCGAGGCACGATGAGCACCACGCAAGGCAACGACTTGAACGTCTGTGACGTGACGATTGACGAGCGTGGTAACCTGTACGTCGTGACCGAGGTGAAGGTGAACGGTGCCATCTGCCTTCGCAACTTTGTTGACGGTGTTCCTGTCCGTGATCAGCTAATGGTGCCGTCACACCGCTCCTTCACGGTTGTCGATCATCTCAACATCACGCCTGATGAGTTGCGGGCGATGCCCTGACCGACAGGCGCAGCCTCCGGCCCGCAAGGGTCGGGGGTTTTTGCGTTCACGCCGGGACTGTCTCGGTAAAACTGTTTCGATTCCGCCGCCAGGGACACCATCGACCCTTTTTCATTTGCTAGCGCTTTTGACCCCAGTTAGTCCCGTTGCGGGGGTTGCTGGTTTGTGGGTTTGCGTGTTTTGCGATCTATTGACCGAACTTGCGCCCATAACGAAGAAAGGCCGACCCTTTCGGGCCGACCTTCTCCGCTTCGGTTCAGTAGCTAGCGTTGGCGATGTAGGCGTGCAAGTTGTATGCACCGTCCGAGTTGGTCTCCCCGAAAGTCTCATCGCACCATTCGTCTAACGCTTCTTGGAGTGCCCAGTACGAGAAGGGGATGCTAGCTGCACCTTTCTCGTAATCCCACACGTTGATTACTTCGGTGGGCGTCAAGCTCTCCGGCATGGTGAGTTCGATGTACGGGCCACCGTGCCATTCAGCGTGGACAACATAGGGGCCGTGGTGCCATTCAGCACACTTAGCTTCTGTTGTTTCCATTGTTCGTTCCCTTCTTGCCGCCATCCGCAGACTCTTACTGCCGGGGGTGCTTCGCTCGGGCGGGCTAACTAGTTGGTATGTCGGTATTCATTCAATCAGATACGGTGTCGGGATGCAACCCCTAAGCTAAAGTTTGTGTGTGATCGGCGTCACACCGAAATGTTTGACCTCGGGGTTGTGTGCTGCCCTCCAGTAGTGTAGTCTGATAGCACACCTACAGAAAGGGGTCAACATGGCCTTTATTACCGACTATCAACTTGGTGGCTTCGCCTCAGAAGTCGATGACGCCAACCTCGTCGCCGTTGTTCGCAACTTGACCACGGGCAAGGCGGTCAAGCGCTTCAAGGGCGAGACCGCCTGGTCTGACGCTCAACGGGAAGTGAGCGACCTCGCTCTTCAGGAAATGTACCGCTAATCCCCTCCCTCGGAACTGCCCTCGGCCCTCACGGGTCGGGGGCTTTTTTGTGCCCCAATGCACCTCAGACCCCAGATAGTCCCGACCGGAGCAAGTCGCCTCCAGCATCCCACCGGGACTTTCCCGCCCTCCCTCAAGTTCGACCTCGATATGTGCCCAGACATAGAAATACCCCGGCCCACCTGGACCGGGGTATCGCTCAATCTTCCTCACTTTCGCAACAGTACGGGTCATCCGAATAGCACTCGCCCTCACGTGGGTGGTTGTCTTGC
>Ga0209630_10003183_pt1 | contig 15073 bp, 15 predicted proteins | sample COG_01_FD_184745 | JGI IMG/M metagenome (GOLD analysis project Ga0209630, IMG submission 184745) | Pelagic Microbial community sample from North Sea - COGITO 998_met_01 (SPAdes) (version 2) | ecosystem: Environmental > Aquatic > Marine > Neritic zone/Coastal water | place: Helgoland, sampling... | reverse complement strand
AGGTATAAGAGGCGAGGTAATCATCTATATTTTTTTATTAATACACCATTCTCATAAGGCATTTACTCAATAATAATCTCTATTTATTTAATAATTAAATAAAAAAATATAAAAATAATTTACACCATTCTCATAAGGCATTTACTCAATAATAATCTCTATTTATTTAATAATTAAATAAAAAAATATAAAAATAATTTACATCATTCTCGTAATAAATTAATCCATTTATACACGTTTGTATAATTGTTGCTCTTCTTTGCTATGCCCCATCATCATAGCTAAATTATTTAAATAATTCGCTGTTCTCTGCTCTCGTAATTCGTAAGTTATATAACTATGCCTGATATCATTTAAAGTAATTTGTTTTAAATATATTCTTGTAAATATCCTCTTAATTGCTACACCTAAATCGCCAGACCTTTTATATTGGAATAATTTATCGCCGATTTTTAATTTCTGTTTTTTAATATGATATTGGATTATTTCTTTTAAATTATCATTTACTAATTGTATTATCTGCTTCCCATAAGCTTTATTCGTCTTGTATGCTAAATATATTATCTCAGTCGGTTTATCATTATCGTCTATAACTATATAGTTTTTTTTTACATCTAAGTTGTCTATTTCATAATCTTCACTAATTAATTCTATTTTTACTACATCATCTAATCTACGAGGTGGTTGAAGTGTATAAAATTGATAAATTAGTTTATCACTACTTACTTTTATTTTTTCGCTATTTTCCATAATAATTTCTTCATCAAAATCTTCTATAATACCCTCATTCAACTTCGGTTGATTTTCTCCCCTAATTCCCACTATCTCATTTTTAACCTTATCAAAATAATTTCTTATTTTTTCATAATTTATCCTGTTTAAACATTCCATATATGATATTAGTGTCATAAATCCTGATAAATGTGATTTTCTACTTTCAAGATTTTTATATTTATCTTCAATAGTTTTTATAAGTAAATCTACATCTTTTAAATATTCCATATTTTTCAATAATTTATCCTCATCTCCCCCATCTCCTTTTCCTAAAAATATTTTTGTTAATAATTCTATATCTAATTCAATTTTACTTAATAATTTATGGACTATTCTAATTCTTGTAATATATGTTTTTGTTGTATCTTCTGTTAAGCCTTTGATACCTGTTCGTTCATAATTACTTATAATTTTCCCAGTATCTTTTACTATTTTTACTACGGGTTTCTCTTCTGTCTTTTTAACCTGTTTTTTAACCTCTTTTTTAACCTCTTTTTTAACTTGCTTTTTAATTTCTGCTTCTTGTTTTGCTCTTGCTTCTTCTAATTTATTTTTTTCTCTATCTCTATATGCTTGTTGCAATTCCATATTTCTTTTTTTCCATTCGTCACCTAGTGCTTGTCTTCTCAATTTTTCTCGCTCATTCTTCTTCTGTTGCTTCTCTCTGTTCTTTTGTAATATCTTGTTTGCTGTTTCAGTATCCATTCCTCTTATTCCTCTTTACTATATATAAACATTTTATTCTTATATCATTTTTTTATTCTTTTATTTAGTTTTATTTTTTTTAAATTTGTATTAAAATGTTCTGTTATTCAAAAAAAATGATTGCCTTTTAGTTTATATTTTTATTACCTAACGAAGCAAAGAGAACTTACATTTAGACTATTGTTTGAAAACTTGTTGAAATTATGGATTGTGTTATTGCTCTTGGTATTGGTGGTATTGGTTGGGGTATTGGTTATGGTATTAGTAAATATTCTAATGAAATATACGGCATTCCACGAGTTATTCCTTATCTCGGTAATATGGAAAATGAAAGATATGTAAAAAAAAGATACACTGAAATCAAAAATGATAATCCTGGTATTGAAAAAAATGAAATATTTAAAATTATTGCGATTGAATGGAAAATGAAAAAAGAAGGTTTTTAAGACATATCTATATAGATTGATGCTTGATTTTATAGAAAAAATGCGTATTTTATAGAGATTTTATAGAGATTTATAGAAAAAATGCGTATTTTATAGAGATTTTATAGAGATTTATAGAAAAAATGCGTATTTTATAGAAATTATAGACATTTTACATACATTTATAGAGATTTACATACATTTTTATAGAAATTATAGACATTTTACATACATTTATAGAGATTTACATACATTTTTATAGAAATTATAGAAAAAATGCGTTTTTTATAGAAAAAATACATAAATTAAGCCATATCTATATAGATTGATGTGATATTTTATAGAAATAAATTGCAATATTTATGACTTATCTATATAGATATCTATATAGATATGTAAAAAAATAACTATAAATTATCGTTTTTTAGTTGATTTTTTTAGTTAATTTCATTTTCTTATTGGTATGTTTAGACTTACTAAAATCAAATAAGTCCTTACCTGTATAATCAATTGCAGCATTCATATTAAAAGCTTGATTTTCAAAAGTAATTTGTTGCATCATTTTATTTTTTTTCATTATACTAGTACTATACTATAATATTATTATTATTATTTATTATTATTACAGAGCAAAAAGCGGTACATAATTCTATTATTCTATTGAAAATCTTAAACTTTTAAAAAATTATAAAAAAATGAAATTATGTACTCATTTTATTTTAGTATATACCATTATGATAAGAATAATTATTATGAATATCAATAATCGTTTTTACTCATTTTTACTCATTTTTACTCATTTTTATTATAATTATGTTAAATATTTAAATCATTTTATATATATGTATGAATTGGTGTAATATTTTTATTATTTTTGTTTAAATCCTTACCATATTTTTATATTTTGGCGTTTTAAGGTATATTTTAATGGTTTTAAGGTATATGTCTATGATTTTTGGCAAAATTGATTGATTTTGATTGATTTTCAATATATACTATTATAAATATTTTTTAGTATTGATGAAATATTATTGCATTTTTAAAGCAATCTCATACATAACTAACGGAAATACTTTATAATATATTACCACTTTTTTAAGTGATGTCAAAATAGTAAATTACAAAGTACTTGTTTTATAAGGGTATAGATTTCTAATGTCTAATTTGACATCACCTCATTTTTAGGTATATATATATTAATAAGTTGTTTTCGTCGCCTATCATTTCGCTTTTATTTCCCATATAATATTTAACTATATTTCGCATACTCTTTTTCTGCTTCTTCTTTGGTTGTTCCATTTGCTTTATACCATTCGTTTTCTTCATTTATTATAATTTCTCTTTCAGCATTTTCATTTGCTTTATTAATATAATACTTTTCTTCTTCAATAATCAAATTGTCGTTTTCATATCTTTTATAGCTTTCATATCTTTTATCGCTTTCATCGCATTCGTCGCTTTCATCTATAAATTCAATTTTTTCATTATGAATTACATCATTAATATCTTTTACTTTTAACTTACCATATCCATCATAATCTTTGTCTTTTTGTATATGTTTAGTTAAATGTTTTTCTAAATTACTTATTGTATGTTCGTCGCTTAAAGTATTTTTAACAATATAACTACTATCATAATCATATTCTTTTAGTTCGTAATCATTTATTAAATCATATTTAACAATATTACCATTATCTTTCGCTAATTTAGTTAATATTTCATACTTGAAAACATTATTGAAATTATTAAACTTCTTACCAATTGATATTAATTTTTCAATATTTATTTTCATATCTTTATTATTTGGATTAATTATAGTTGTAAATTCTTCGTAATTATTTTTAGATGTCGTATAAACTAAATAAAATAATAGTACTAATTTATAGATGAATGCTTATATTAAGAAAACTAATTCAACCAAATCAACTAAATTAAAATTGAAATCAACTAAATCAACCCAATCAAAACCGAAAACAACTAAATCAACCCAATCAAAAATGAAATCAACTAAATCAATCAAATCAACTAAATTAAAGAGGAAACAAGGGGGAACACCATATATATTTCCATCTATTTTTAAATTTTATAGGGATTACAAGAAAAAGAATTCTGAAAGATTGAAACCGATGAGTGAATATGACCGACAAAGATTAATAGCAAAAGAATGGAAAGAAGAAAAAGATAGAATTAGGAGTAATTATGTATATAAAAATTTTAAAGATTTAAATGAAATTGATAAAAAAAAACTAATTGAAAATCTAAAAAAAGCGGAAGAATTTACAAAACCTAAACAAATATAAGATGGGTTTTTTGAAACCTATGTCAAATAAGAAAAAAAAGATGCTATGTTTCATTTTTGGGACTTTTTTTTAATAAAATATTTCTTCTTATTCATCATCTAGAAAATTGTATTTGATATTTATATATTCATCATCACTATCAGGTATAAAGTCAATTTTGAAATTATAGCATAACCGATTTATTTTTTTCATTTTTTTTACTTAAAAAAAATAAACATATTATCTTACAATTATGAGTGATACTAAAAAGCATTTTTATAAAAGTTGTTTTTATTGGTATATTGATACTAATATTAATATTACTGATTTTGAAGAAAAAATTAGATTAAAATATACTAATTTAAAATTTAAGTTGTATGTTAATGATTGTAAAAATGAGAATAAATTATCATATAGTTTATATCTTAATAAGAAATCTAATAAAGATTTATTTAATTCAATTATAGATTTTATATTCAATTTTAGTAATACTAAATTCAATATATTTTATAAACATTTAGATAATCCTCATACTGATAAAAAGTATGATTTTAGTTATTTTATAAAAGTTGAAAATAAGAAACCTGAACAATGGTTATTTTTAGATGATATTTAGTTTAATACAAATATATTCAGGTATATTCATTTATATTCAGGTATATTCATTTATATTCGGTTATGTTTATTTATATTCGGTTATATTTATCTATATTCGGTTATATTTATTTATATTCTGGTATATTCATTTATATTCGGTTACATTCATTTATATTCATTTATATTCATTTATATTCATTTATATTCAGGTATATTCATTTATATTCATTTATATTCAGGTATATTCAGGTATATTCAGGTATATTCAATTCGAATACGAAACATAATCAATATATATTCAAAAGATAGTCAATTATATTCAGTTATATACAATTATATATATACTAAAATTTTCTGTTAAATAAATAAGATTATATATATTTTTTAAAATGTTAATTGATGAATTTAAACAAGATTATTTTAATAATATGAGTATCGATGAAATTAAAGCAAAATATCAATTGGGGCAAACAACATACTTTACATTATTGAAAAAACTAGGAATTAAGCGACGTCCATCAAGTAAGATAGCAAAAATTTTGGGAGATGATTTTAAACCTGATTATATACCTAAAAAAATATCGCATATACCAATTGAAGAAGTTTATAAGAAAATAGATGAAACTGATGATAAACTTATATATGAGAAACAATTTGTACCTAGAAATACTAAAATAAATGTTGAGAAAAAAGCAAAAATAATTGATAAACAACTACTAAAAGAAGTTGATGTAAATGAATTAGATGAAATATTGAATAAAGCCGATAAAACATTTACAAAAATCCAAAATAAAAAGCAAAGTAAAATTGCGGAAAATAAAAATGATAAAAGTGAGTTATTGAATGCTATTAATAGAAGTACGAAGGTAAGGGAAAAAATACTTAATAAAAAAAATAATATTTAATATAGGATATTGAATAATGAGTAAATCAAAAGTTATGACTATGGAGCAAATGAAAGAAAAAAATAGAGATGTTATATTATCAAAAGAAGAATATGATGCAGTTGTTAATCAAATTGAGAATTTGAATACTGACTTGGAACAATTGGCAGAAACAAATGAGATGAATGAAACTAGGGTTATGTATTATAAACAAGAAATAGAAAATTTAGTAGCAAAATGTAAAGCATATAAAAATAAAATTAAAAATCAAGAAGACTTACAAAATGCTAACGCTGAAATTGCAGAACAAATGAAACATAATAAAACAAGGTTAATGGATAAATTAAAAAATAAACAAAAATCCAAGTATGTTAAAAAAACTAAGGAAGAATTGCAAGCAGAAATAGAAGCAGAATTCAAAGAATATCGTAAAATGTATGAAAACGATATTTAATAATTAATCTGTAATTTATAAGTAAATATGGGTGATATATCAAAACTAACGAAAGATGAAATGATTAATTATTTATATGTAAGAGATATTGTTAGAAATTATAATATCAATGATACTGATATAAATTATACAAATATTATGTTATATTTATTACCATTTATTTTAATATTAATATTAATACTTATAATATATTTGGTTTATAAACAATATTACAAAGATGATAAAAAAATTGATATAAATGAATAACGCGTACTGATTATTAATATATGACTTTATGTAAAACCGATGATTGTAAAGGTAAGCAAAAACATGTAAGATATAATTATACTGGATTGAAACCTAAATTTTGCTCTAATTGTAAAAAACCTGATATGATTGATGTTAAAGATAAAAAATGTATTAAATGTAATTCAAAAATACCCAATTTTAATCTTCCAACGGAAACGAAACGGTTATATTGTGGAGATTGCAAATTAGATGGTATGATTAATGTTAAAAGTAAAAAATGTATTACATGTAATTCAAAACTACCTAATTTCAATTTACCAACAGAAAGCAAAGGGTTATATTGTGGAGATTGCAAATTAGATGGTATGATTAATGTTGAAAGTAAAAAATGTATTAAATGTAATTTAAAACAACCTTTTTTTAATATCCCAAAAGAAAGCAAAGGTTTATATTGCGGTGATTGTAAATTACCTAATATGATTGATGTAAAAAATCCAAAATGTATTAAATGTAATTTGAAAATACCTAATTTTAATATCCCAACAGAAAGCAAAGGTTTATATTGTAGTGATTGTAAATTACCTAATATGATTGATGTAAAAAATCCAAAATGTATTAAATGTAATTTGAAAATACCTGCATTTAATATCCCAACAGAAAGCAAAGGTTTATATTGTTTTGATTGTAAATTACCTGATATGTTTAATGTAAAAAATCCAAAATGTATTAAATGTAATTTGAAAATACCTAATTTTAATATCCCAACAGAAAGCAAAGGTTTATATTGCTGTGATTGTAAAAAACCTGATATGATTAATGTAGTGTCTACAAAATGTATTAAATGTAATTTGAAACAACCTGCATTTAATTTACCAACAGAAAGCAAAGGTTTATATTGTTTTGATTGTAAATCAGATGGTATGATTAATGTTAAAAGTAAAAGATGTATTAAATGTAATTCAAGAATACCGGTTTTTAATTTACCAACAGAAAGCAAAGGGTTATATTGTTTTGATTGTAAAAAACCTGATATGATTAATGTAGTTAATTTAAAATGTATTACTAATTTATGCGAACAACGATCTCAAAAAGATAAATATTGTTGGCGGTGTTATTACTTTAATAATCCTACAAAACGACCTAAACGACTTAAAGTTAAAGAAGAAGAAGTAGTAAAATATTTGAAAGAACAATTTAAAGACATCAATTTAATAACAGATAAAGCATTAATAGGTGATGGTATATGTTTGAAAAACAGACCAGATGTATTAATACATTTAAACAATCATTCTGTTATTATTGAAATAGATGAAGACCAGCATAAATGGTATGAAAAATCTTGCGATGAAGCAAGAAATAATAATATACAAGAAGCATTAAACAGACCTATAATAATTATTAGATTTAATCCTGATGCTTATATTGAAAAAGGTAAGAAGATTAAATCCTGTTTTAAAGACGATGAAAAAACTGGATTAAAAACAATACCTAAAAATAAATTAGATGACTGGAAAAATAGATTATTAAAATTGAAAGAAACATTAGCATTTTCAATAGATAATTATACTGATGAACCAATTAGAATAGTTAAGTTGTTTTATGATAATGTTTAACTTACTTTCTCTTTTTTACATAGAAGTTTTGGAAAAATGTGGTTGCGTTTAAAAACTTCTCTTATATCAGTAAAAAAAATATATCACTATAAAATAGTACTTTATGGCAAAATCAAAATATAGTATTGTTAAAACGAAAACAGGAAAATCCAAAAAAGTTGTTGTTGCAGGAGTTAAAAAGGTATTATACAAAAAAGAAGGTTCTATGAAAATGTATGTATTATCAAAGGGTAAAATGATGAATTTAGTTAAATATAAAAAAATGAAAATGAAGGGTGGGAATGTAGAACAAGACGGAGGTAAAAAAAAGCGAAAAGTAAGAAGATGCGGTGGTGGTGATTCATTGAGTCAAAGCGGAGGTAAAATAAAAAAGAAGACGAAAAAATAATTGAATATTGGTTACTTAATATCAACCCTCCATAAATGTTATTTTTATGATTTTATATAAAACCATTTTATTTAAAATATACAATCATTTTAGAACAATATGAGTTTATTATTTGGCGAATCAGATATGCAAAAAAGAGTGAGAGAGATCAAGTCAAAACAACAAGAGTTTATAAGAAAAAGAGAAGAAAGTGACAGAGAGAGAGAAAGAAAGAGAGAAAGCGAGAAAGTAACTATAAAAAACGAACTTATTCCTCAAATAAAACAAAAAATTCAACAATTATTCCCATCTATTGATTTGGACTTTTTTTTGAAATTAAATGACATGGGTGTATTTAGTAATGAATTTGTTCAAGATAGACTTTATTTTGATTTGAAGTTTGAAGAATTAAGTTATAACCAATATATAGCATACAAATTACATTCAAATATAGGTTATTATGATATTGATTTAGCAGCTTTTTTAGGTGGTTTTGAAGAATATAAAGAATTTCTTGATAAATTAAATATAATCAATCATAATATATTTATGAATAATGTAAATATAGAATGGAAAATGTTGCAATTAGCTAAAAATGATACAAGTATTCAAATACCATCACCTCCAAAACCCCCACCTCTGCCAAAAAAAACTCGTTCAGTTCCTGTATCCAATCTCAAAATCAAATCTATTCCTGCTAGGCAATCTTTGCCAAAATCATCAAGAATGACTGGTGAAATTTTCAATGATGTAAAATATAAACTAAAAAAACCTAAAAACAAATCACCTCCAAAACCCCCACCTCTGCCTAAACAGAGACATTCTTCAAAAAATAATGCTAGTAAGTCAAGGGGTTCTCCTTTAACAAGTAAAAAGTTGGAAGATACTAAAAACAGTTTGAGCGTTGTCAAACCAAAATCACCACAAAAAAAAGAGTTAAGTCCAAATGACCGTGATTATGAATTAGAAATGGCTTTTAGAAATCTTGAAAAAAATTAGGAAGTTAATAATCATTACTGGTTACAAAGTGTTTACTTTGAATCATATTTTCATATGGTATTACAAAGAGTAACAAATAAATGTCTCTCTATAATGATATGGATGAAAAAGTGATATAAAAAAATAATGTTATATTTATATAACGAGAATATATTTTGATTAATATGTCAGTAATGGTAGATAATACTAATCAATATGAATGCAAAGAAAAATATGAAGAAATAGATGATAATACATGCGAAATTTGTTATAGTAATAAAAAACATAGCAATACTGATTGTAAAACCTGTAATAAAAAAATATGCTTTGAATGTTTTTATAAGTATGATAAAGGAATATCATTACCGACTGATATTGAAGATAGATTGAATGAAGAAAAATGTTATATATATCATACCTATAATTGCTTCTTTTGTAGAACTAAAATTAATGTTAATATAGGTGAATTTGATAATGGTAAAATGGGTAAATTGGTTAATAAACAAATAAACGAAAATATAAAAATGATAGAAAGGGCAGAACTCCTTGAAACAGAGTTTAAATGTGCTGGAAATGGTGAGAAGATTGAAAATATACCAGAATATCAAACAATAGTAGTTGAATTGAATAAATCGCAAAGGGAAAATACCGAATTAAAATATAAATTAGAAAAATTTGAAGAATTAACTTTGAAATTTGATAATCTTATGACAGCATATAACAAAAATATAGAGGATTATAATAATAGGGTTGCCGATTGCAATGATATGAAAAATCTATTATTATTACATGCAAATTCTAGTAATAGTTTTTGTAATCAAAGAGATAGTTATAAAAATGCGTATGTAAATGGTATAAATGAAATTAAATCTAAAAATAAAAATAAGAACCTTGATAAATTTATAGATAATAAATTAAAAGAACTTGATAGCAAAACAACAGAACTGGAAGTAAGTTTAGAAATAGAATTTAATGAACTTGATGAAAAATGACTTATTTTTATTTTCTTATATAAAAGTATATAAAGAATACACCATATAGAATATATAATGACTGATATTAATAATATTGTAGAAACACTCCTGACAGAAGAGGATATTAGAAAGGAAAAACTCAAAGAATACCGAAGAAATTATTATCGAGAATATTGTAAACGAAAGCCTGAATATAGAGCGTCTCAAAGGGAGAACAAAGCTAAATCGAATAGAATTAAATATGCTGAGAGTGAAGAATTTAGAAAAAAAGCAAATGAAAGGAGTAAAGAGTGTCATAGAAAAAAAAATATAGAAGTTAAAGATAAACTTGCTAAACTAGAATTGCTGGAAAAGATTTTGGGCAACAATATTGATATTCTAAATAGTAAAATTTCGGTGAAAGCATAGGTACTAAAAAATATAATTTTATTTTTTTCTTATATTAAAGTATATAAAGAATTGATATAAATAGAATATATAAACGATGATTGAAAATATAGATTTGCGACAACGTCTAGACTATACGCAAAATTCATGTAAATTAATTTATGAAAAAATAGATGATATAGGTAATAAAATTAGTTATGATACTTTTAATAAAATACAAAATTTAGTTTCTAAATATAAAAATACTCCTGATGATGTAAATGAAAATAATAAAAATATTATAATATCACAAGACTTAAATGATGAAGCAACTTTTAAATGTTTTAATATTATTAATAAAGCAACATTAGATAAAGTCCTTTTGAAAAATAACAGATTTTGTTATGAATTCATTACTGCAAAAAAAAATATATGGTATAAATTGCCCATTGATATTGAATATCAATTAAATAAAAAACCTGATAATGATGATGAAATAAATAAGGCTTTAAAAGAAATTATCAAAGATATTATTGATTTTTTAAATGAAAATCTCATTGATGATAATTCTAAAAAATTAAATTACGAAGATTATTTAATAACAAACTCATCAGGATATAAAAACGAAAACTTATTTAGATACTCGTATCATATTATAATAAATGTAATATTGAAATGGGAAATAGCAAAAGATATAGGTAAATTGCTAACTGATGAGGTATTTTCTAAATATAATACCAAATATGCTGACGAAAATAATAGAAATGTTATCGACCCTTCAATATATTCATCGTCTAGAAGTTTTAGAATGATATATCAATCTAAAAAAGGAACTAATAGAATTAATAAACCTCAATATGATAATGAATTACCAAGTAAATATCTTGTTGGATTATATGAAAATAATACCGATATAACTAAATATTCAGTTATATCTAAAACTAAAACCGATTTTGAAAAAATAATAAATAATATAGAAGTTGAGTTTATTGATAAATTAACTGAAATTAAAAAAGATTTAGGTATTAATGAAAATAGAGATTTTACAAAAGAAATTTTAAGTTTAGATTATATTAGTTGTCTGTTATTTACAATACCTAATGATATTCAAAAAATCCAAAGAAAGCAATGGTGTAGAATTATTGGAAATATATTCGGTATAGTCCAGTTGGTTAAAAATAACATCAAAGATATTGAATGTTTCAGCGGTTTTAAAAATAAGATTAATATAGATGATATTGATAATCATTTTATAAATATAATAACAAAATGGACAATTGAAGGTTATGATAATTGTATTAAAAAGAATAATATTTTCAATACATATAATATTATAAAGTTAAAAACAATAGCAAAAGAAAATGGTATTAAAAACTTTTCAAAGATGAATAAACAACAACTTATAAATAGTTTAAATCCTAATAAAGTTGTTAGAGAACCTGATGAAAAACATTTTAGAGAAGTAAAAAAGGTTTGGAAATCATATAATAATTATGAAAATTTTAAAGCATACGAAAATTATTATAAAGTATCATTATGGCGCTTAGAAAAACAAGCGAGAGTATTTAATAGTAAAATTACGAAAAATTGGGAAATATATAATCTAATACCTAAACAAATTAATTTAGATAATCAAGATTTTTATGAAAATAAAGAATATCCTGATTTTGGAACTGATAAATTTATTGACGATACTATATCATTTATAGTAATTTACTTTCAAATATTTATGGGTGGTAATAAGACTGGTTTTAGTATTGATGTATTATTTTATTATATGGAAAAATATTTATATTCTGTATTGTTTGTATTACCACGAGTTTTACTTACAAATTCTATAACAGATAGAATAAATAATGATGATAGAAATAAAGATGGAGAATATAAATTTTATTCATATATGAATTCAAGAAATCAAGTTGATATGGAAGTATTCAAGGATGATGATAAAAATAAAAGAAATATTATATCATTACCATCAATTCATAAGTTAGAAAAGACCTATGATATTTTAGTATTTGATGAATTAGATACAAGTTGCGATTTACTTTTAGCAGATATTTATAACGGTAATAAAATAAAAGTTGTTAATACATTAAATAAGTTAATTGATAATGCTAAAAAAATATTGTTTTTAGAAGCATTACCATCACCCCGCAGTATATATTTTACTAAATATGTATTAAATCGCAAAGATAGTAATAAATGTTTAACATATCTATCAAATAAATTGAGATTTAAACAAAAATATATTTTAAGAGCATCATACAAGCATCATAATAAAGACCCTGTAAGGCATAAATTTTTAGAAGAATTATATTTATGCCTTAAAAATGGTATGAAAATAAATGGTTGTATAACTAATAGAGATTTTGCTAATAGTATTGGTGACGAATTAACTAAAAGAGGGTTTAAAATACTTATCATAGATGCTTACAATAAATCTAAAAACTCTAAATATTGTATCAATGGTGGAAAAAAAATTACAGAAGAGAAGTTTGATGCCGTATTTTGGACTACAACAGGGGCGGTGGGGTGGAGTGAAGAAAATGATAATTATTGGAATGTAAGATTTGGATATTATCAAGCAGAAACAGGCAGGGAAAAATATAGCATATCAGTTAATATATTTCTACAATCATTAATGAGATGTAGATATACTAATAATATTGATAATGATGATTGCGAAGAAGTATCTAATGAAGATGATAATGATAATATTGATATTAACAAATATTTAGATGAAATTGATAAACAATATAACGGAGATTTTACATTAAAAGATTGTTATACAAATTTAGATAATAATATACATCATAATTACCTATTTTTGTCATTACCTCAAAATTTAGAAAAGAATATGTCATTGGATACGAAAGATATTTCAAAAAAATTTGATATGATTAAAGATATTGATATTAAAAATTTAAGCAAAGATTTACAAGAAATTACAAATGAAAGCGAAATTAACAAAATTATTGAATGGGAAAGTAAATATGTTAATGGTAATTGTAAAAAAGAATTTATTGAAATTTACGATGATGTAGATGAAGAATATAAAAATATGGTAAAGTATTCAACGATTAATGATGATAATATATATACTATTGACGAAACTATTATTACAAAATTAGAAAAAGTTGATTTATTATTTGATAAGGAAACTTATAATTTTCTTAAAGAAATGTATGTATTAAATACATATTTAAATAATATCAATTCTAAATATTTTGAAGAATATTTGAGAGAAACAATATTAAAAATTGGTAATATTTGGGACGATAGCGATGTTATAAGAAAGTTTTCAAAAAATAACATAGATATTGTTGATAGTAGATTATCGAAATTAGATTATGAAATTGATAATCAAGAAATTAAAAAACAAATTAGAAATAATCATATTACAGATAATTCTTTATATGATTTTTATGAACAATTAGACGAGAGAGATGAGAATGGTAAAGCAGATTTAAAATATGATACTATTAAAATGTCTAAAATAGAACAATTGTTTATTACATATACTTATTTCAATATTGATAAATTGTATGATACTAATGATGATTATGAAGATAATAAAAATAATTATGAAATTGAGTTTGAAAACAAAGTTAGCGAATTATTGAATGATAGAGTTAGTGGTAAAGTAATTAGAAATCTAATATTATATTACCATAATAAATTAAATCATTTTAACAAAATTAAATTAAACTATATATATCATACTATAAAATTTATTAATGATGAAATTATTGAATTAGATAGTTTATTTAAATCTAATAAAGAATTTAAATATGATGATGAAGGTAATTGTATTGGTTGTAATTTTATAGATATTAAAATAAATGGTTTAAAGTTAATAAATAACGAAACTAGAATTATAGAGTTTTATAATGATTATATGCTAAAAGAAGGTATTAAATCTCCTCTGTATATTGGTAAGACATCAAGTATAAATAAATATATAATTAAAAATGATAAAACTATAAAAAATAAACTAAATTTTCTATTATTTGAACTATTTGGTATTAAAATTGATAATTTACCTAATAGAAGATTGAAAAGAATTAATGGTAAATCAATACAATATTACGACTATATGGTATATTATGATGATAAGGATTATGCATTTGGTAATATACATAATTATTTAGATTATTTCAATTTTAAGGAGAGAAAACAATTAATTCAAAATGAAAAATTACAATTTATACCTGATAGCGATGATGACGATGAAAACGACGAAGACGATGAATAATTAATATAATAAAAATATTGTTTATATGATTTAGCGTTATGATGTTATTTTTTTTTATTTTTATATTAGTAAAAACAATAATACGAAAAATATATTTTCAAAAAAAGATGAAGAAACAAAAAAGATTGATTTAAAAATATATGATTTAATAAGTAATTTTAATTATAAAAG
>Ga0209630_10003179_pt1 | contig 15102 bp, 15 predicted proteins | sample COG_01_FD_184745 | JGI IMG/M metagenome (GOLD analysis project Ga0209630, IMG submission 184745) | Pelagic Microbial community sample from North Sea - COGITO 998_met_01 (SPAdes) (version 2) | ecosystem: Environmental > Aquatic > Marine > Neritic zone/Coastal water | place: Helgoland, sampling... | reverse complement strand
TAGTCGTCCAGATATTTTTAAATAACCATCATTATCAAAATAACCTTGATCACCGGTTCTGAACCATCCATTTGTAAATGAAGATTTATTTGCCTCTTCATTGTTTTCGTAACCTGTAGTTACGTTATCTCCTCTAATAACAACCTCTCCTTCAACCCCATCAGCTTGGATTTTACCGTTGGCATCCATAATACAAACCTCAGGTCCGGCTGGTTTACCTACAAAACCAGCTTTTTGTTGTTTAGGAGGCAATGGGTTAGACGTCATTTGATGTGTTGCTTCTGTCATACCATAAGCCTCAATCACGGTAGTTTTGAAAACATTTTTTAGTTCTTCAAAAACTGCTGGAGGTAAAGAAGCAGAAGACGACCTTATAAATCTAAGTGATAAGCTTTCCGCAAGTTTCACATTTTTTTTAGCTCTTAATAGTATTCCTTGATGCATTGTAGGTACGCCTGAGTACCATGTAATATTTTCTTTTTTTGCTTCATCTAAGAATTTTAAAGCGTTAAATCCGTTACTAGCATAAACAGACGCACCTGCAAAAACAGATGAGCACAGAATTGCAATTAATCCATGTATGTGAAAAAGAGGCATTACATTGTAGCAATGATCTTTGGGCGTTAATTGCAGGGAGCCTGAAATATTATATGCAGATGAAAAAATATTTTTATTAGTGAGAGGAACAACTTTTGGTCTTGATGTTGTGCCGGAAGTGTGCAGGACTAAAGCTTCATCTTCTTCATCTGAAACCTCAAAATTTGAAAATGAATCATAAAGATTAAAAATCCCTTTAGGCTCTTCTTTAATTTGTTTTATTTCACATATTTCAATATTTAATTTGTTAGCAGCTTCGACAACTGCGTTAGTACTTTCTTTTTCAACTATTACAATCTTTGGTTTCAAGTCTTTTAGATAAAATTCATATTCACTTAGTTTATATGATGGATTTAGCGGCGCTGCTGACATATAACTTGAAATAGCTAGAAAAGCCGTCGCCATCTCTGGTCCATTAGGCAAAACAATTACAGCTCTATCATTTTTGTTAATACCATGACCTGCTAATTGACCTGATATATCATGAACTTGTTTTTTAAGGGCTTTAAATGTTATTATTTGATTGTTGTCGGAAGTGATTGCAGTATCATCATCTTGATTTTGATTTATTAAATTTCTAACAGTTTTAGCCATATTAAATCTCAAATTATTTCATATCAATTTAACAATTTAAATTTTTAAAGTGCAATATATATTTATCTTGTAAAAATTTTCTTTGTGAATAATAAGATATTTTCATTGCCTATTTATAATCTATTTTAAAGAGAATTTATTTTGATAAATGATATTTTATATCAAGAACTATTAGTTTACTTTATTGGTCTTCTAATTACAGGAGTAATTGGTGGATTAATAGCAGGGTTATTTGGGGTTGGTGGGGGGATTGTAATTGTTCCAATTTTATTTTGGATTTTTACATCTTTAAATTTTCCTAATGAAATTCTGATGCATATGGCAATTGGTTCATCATTAGCCACAATCATACCAACATCAATTTCATCTGCTAGAGCTCATTATCATAGAGGGTCAATTGAGATAGATATAATAAAAAAATGGGCTCCTGGAATATTTTTAGGAGCAATTATTGGAGGCCTTTCAGGCAAGTATTTTAGTGTAAATGAATTAAAGTATCTTTTTGCATCTATTGCTTTTTTGGTTGCTTTAAATATGTTTTTTAAAGAACCATTGAGGCTTGGTAACAATTTTCCAAAATCAAGGTTATTAAATATTATAATGTCTTCTCTCATTGGCCTTGTGTCTTCTCTTATGGGAGTGGGGGCAGGGACTTTAGGTGTTCCAGCACTTGTGGCTTTGTCAGTTCCTATACATAAAGCAATAGGTACAGCCGCTGCTTTGGGCTTGTTTATTGCTGTACCTGCAACACTTGGATTAGCTTTTTCTGGTTTTAATATTCCTAACAGACCACCTATGAGTATAGGTTATGTAAATCTAATAGCTTTTTTTATAATGTTTCCACTAACAGTTTTTTTTGCACCGGTTGGTGTTAAACTTGCTCATAGAATTAATCAAAGGGCATTAAAGAGTATTTTTGGAGTATTTTTAATTATAACATCTATAAAAATGTTATCCTCAATCATATTCTGATAAAAAATCTTTTGCAGATGGTGTAAGTTTCTCATTCTGATTGTCATTTTCTATTCTTTTAGCCAAATTTTTACCAAGTTCAACTCCCCACTGATCAAAGCTATTAATATTCCATATAAAACCTGAGGCGATTGTAATATTTTCATAAAGAGCAATTAGTCTACCAATAGAATATGGATTATTTTTTTCCCAGCTAATTATGGTTGATGGCCTGCCACCTGGGAAATGCTTATTAGTATTTTTTCTATCAACAGAGCCAACTGCTAGAGCTTCGGCTTGAGCTATTGCATTTATAAGAAGTAATTTATGGTTGGTTTTTGCTTTTTCCAGTATTGTTCCATTTGAAGGGTTACGAGGTAACAAAATGTCTATTGGTACAACTTCTAGTCCTTGGTGAAGAAATTGAAAAAAGCTATGTTGAGCATTTGTTCCAGGTTCTCCCCAGATCAATGGACTTGCTGGCATTTTCAAATTTTTATTATTAATATCAACACTTTTACCATTACTTTCCATTTCTAATTGTTGGGCCCAAGCAGGAAGGTTTTTAAGTCTATAGCTATAAGGGACAATACAGTGACTGTTTCTATTTAGAAAATTACGATTCCATATTCTTAGTAGTGCCAACATTATTGGAATATTTTTTTCAATATCCTCATTAAAAAAATGATCATCCATATCGTTGGCACCATTTAAGAATTCTCTGAAATTATCTTCACCTATACTAAATATGATAGGCATTCCAACTGAAGACCATAATGAATACCTTCCTCCAATATTTTCTGAAAATGGAAAAATATTAAATTCTTTAAATCCCCACTCCATCGCTTTTGTGACTGAAGATGTAATGGCAATCATATTCTCATTAATTGATCTATTTGCATCTAAAAGCCAGCTTTTTGCTAAATTAGCATTTGTAATAGTTTCTAAAGTACTAAAACTTTTGGAAGTTATTATGAATAACGTCTTCAATGGATTGCATTCTTTAAGAATATCGTAAATATTTGTTGGGTCGATATTAGACACATAAAAAATTTTAGGCCCATTATGAAAATCTTTAAGAGATTCATTTATCATTAAAGGCCCAAGATCTGAGCCACCGATGCCTATATTTACAATAAATTCATATTTTCTTTTAATTAAACTTTCATTAACAAAGCCAACTAATTTTTTCCATTCCTGTGAATTTAGTCTATTACTTTGTCTAAGTTGGAAATGGTCAACGGATCTGTTTTCAGAAAAATTTATTTTTTCGCCATTAGATATTTGTTCAATTTTTTTTAATATATTTGATTTTTTTGCTAATTCTATAAGATCTTTTTTGATCTCAGTATCCAAAGATTGCCTTGTAAAATCTATTAAAAGATCTCCAAGTTTCAATTGAAATTCCTTAGTCCTATCTACTTCTTTAATAAGTTTATTAAGATTCTCGAAATTTTTCTTTTGTAACTTTTCTTTCAGAATTTCTGTGATTGGATTATCAGCTAATTGCATCTACTTATCAATTTTCTTTCTTTTATTTGACATTAAAACTTAACAAATCTATATGAGTAACAATCTTAGGAGCGATTTATTTTTATGTCTAATAAGTTAGTATCTAATTTTATTTATACTATAATTTTAATGACAATTACTTCAATAAGTTTTGCCGAGACTCTTAATTTTAAGGGCTTAGTAATTGAAGATTTTTGGATAAAGCCTAGTATTGGAAATCATAAAATGACCTCAGGTTATTTGAAAATTAAAAATACTAACAATAGAGATGAACGTCTTATTTCTGTAGTATCCGACTTTTCAAAAAAGTCTGAGTTACATGAAATGGCTGTAAAGAATGATATTATGACCATGAAAAAACTGGACAATGGTTTAACTATTAGAGCAGGATCTGAAATTCATCTTAAGCCAGGTGGTTATCATCTAATGTTTATCAACTTGAATGATCAAGTGAAAATAATGAATAATTATAAAGTTAATTTGATTTTTAAAAATTCTGGTTCGCTTACTATTGACATGCCTGTTTTAGAAAAGAAATTTAAAGCAGATAATCATAGACATAATCATAAGCATTAATAATCTTAAAACAAATGAATAAAATGTTTGTTTTGGTAACATGAAATAGAAAAATTTACCAAAAAAAATACACAAACAAAAATTATTCTTTTTTCCATAACTTTACAATTGATTTTTAGAAAATTTTACTTTTATAAGCTTGTAATTTTATAGGAGAAAAATATGACTAATTCCAAACACCCAGAAACCATTAGTTTGCATGCAGGATGGAGAGCTGATGAAAGTACAGGCTCTGTTGCCGTACCTATTCATCAGACTACAAGTTTTCAATTCAAAAATACAGAACAGGCTGCTAATTTATTTTCATTAAGTGAGTTGGGTAATATTTATACAAGAATAATGAACCCAACAAATGATGTACTAGAAAAAAGAATTTCTGCGTTGGAAGGTGGTGTTGCAGCTTTAGCTGTCTCATCTGGTCAAACGGCATCAGCGTTTGCTATCCAAAACCTGGCAAAAGCAGGTGATAATATTGTAAGTTCAACAGATCTTTATGGAGGAACTTGGAATTTATTTTCAAATACTTTAAAAGATATGGGCATAGAAGTTAGGTTTGTAGATCCCTCTAATCCTAAAGCGTTTGAAGATGCAACAGATGATAAAACTCGTGCTTATTATGCTGAAACATTACCAAATCCAAAATTAAAAGTTTTTCCTATTTCTGAAGTGAGTGCTATTGGCAAAAAATATGGAATACCACTTATTGTTGATAACACTGCAGCTCCTGTTATTTGTCAGCCAATTAAACATGGAGCAGCAATAGTTGTTTATTCTTTAACCAAGTATATTGGTGGACACGGAAATTCTATTGGAGGATTAATTGTAGATAGTGGTAATTTTGATTGGGAAGGTGCAGGAAAAGAAAGACAACCAGCATTAAATACACCAGATCCTAGTTATAATGGAGCCGTTTGGGTTGAGGCTGTCAAACCTTTGGGTCCAATAGCGTACATTATAAAAGCAAGGGTAACGCTGCTAAGAGACTTGGGAGCTTCTCTAAGTCCTTTCAATGCTTTTCTAATATTACAAGGCTTAGAAACTCTATCTTTAAGAATGAAAGCTCATTGTGAAAATGCATCTAAAGTTGCCCAATTTCTAAATGATCATAATTTAGTTCAAAAAGTTATTTATCCTGAATTACAAGCTGGGGGCCCCAAACTATCTGCAGATAAACATTTGACTGGTGGATATGGTGGCATGTTAGGGTTCGAATTAAAAGGAGGCCTAGATGCAGGCAAAAGATTTATTGATGCTTTAGAATTATTTTATCATGTTGCTAATATAGGTGACTCTCGAAGTTTAGCAATTCATCCTGCTACAACAACACATAGTCAATTGTCTGCAGAGGAACAACTCAAGACGGGGGTATCTGAGTCTTATGTGAGACTATCTATAGGCATTGAACATATTGAAGATATACTTAATGATTTAAAACAAGCTTTAGATAAATCTCAGACATAACTGAATTAATTATAGTTTAATTTAAAAAGGCTAAGGATTTCCTTAGCTTTTTTTATTAATGTTGGCTAAATTTCTTAAATATTGTAATTATTTAATCTTTTAATAAAGCTATTATATAGGATTCTTAATTGATTTTTGATGATAGATTTTCTGTAGCTCCAATGATGGAGTGGACAGACTTGCATTGTAGATATTTCTTTAGACTTATTTCAAAGTATACAGTTCTTTATACTGAAATGATTACTGCTGATGCAATAATTTTTGGGCCACGTCAAAAACTGTTAACTTTTAATAGAGAAGAGTTACCCTGTATTCTTCAACTTGGTGGTAGTAACCCTCAAAGTCTAGCGAAAGCTGCTAAATACGGAGAAGATTATGGTTACTCTCAAATTAATCTTAATATTGGCTGTCCTTCAAATAGAGTTCAAAATGGCTCTTTTGGTGCATGTTTAATGAAGGAGCCTTGCTTAGTAGCTGATTGTATAAAGTCTATTCAAGATAACTGTCAAATACCTGTAACTATAAAATGCAGAATTGGTGTTGACCAAATGGATGAAGAACAAGGCTTAGATGATTTTGTTGATATAGTATCAAAGGAAAGTGTAAATATTTTTATCATTCATGCCAGAAAAGCTATTTTAAATGGATTAAGCCCAAAACAAAATAGAGAAATTCCTCCTTTAAATTATAATAGAGTAGCTTCATTGAAAAAAAGAAGACCAGACTTAAAAATAGTTATCAATGGTGGAATTACCACTATAAGAGATGGTCTGGAGCTACTTCAAAAATATGATTTTGATGGATTTATGATAGGTAGGGAAGCTTATAAAAATCCATATATATTAACCTCAGTTGATAAAGATGTTTTTAATAAAAACAAAGAGACTAAAACAAGGTATGAAGTAGCTATGGAAATGGCTGATTATATTGATAATTTTATGAAACATGAAGAGGGAAGTGTTCATTCTATTACAAGACATATTTTAGGTTTGTATAACTCTCTACCAGGTGCTAAATACTGGAGACAAGAATTGAGTGAAAATGCAAGGTTTTCAAAAAATGGAGATATTTTAAGGTTTGCTACAGAAAATATTGAAAAGTTTATAAATAAAAAGAATTCAGTATTAGTTTAGGAGTTTTGTGTTGGAAGAAGTCAATAAGAAAGAAGGATACAGGTCTCTTTTAGAGATGGGCCCTTTACTATTATTTTTTGGAGTCAATTATTTTTATGGGATTATGGCGGGGACTGTAGTTCTGGTCATAAGTACTTTACTATCACTTGCACTATCTTGGTATTGGTTTAAGAATATTCCCATGATGGCTGCTGCGGGATGTGTGGCTGTGGTTTTTTTTGGTGGACTTACAATATTTTTTGATGATGAATTTTTTATTAAAATCAAACCAACCATTGTATCAATAATTATAGCTGGAGTTTTGGCATCTGGAAAAATTTTGGGTAGGAATCCTCTTGCTGCTATTATGAAATCTGCAGTCAATCTAGACAATGAAGGCTGGAACAAATTAACTTGGCTGTGGGTGGTCATGTTTATAATTATGGCAGTTGCTAATGAAATTGCTTGGAGAAATTTAACAACTGACCAATGGGTCTCTTTCAAGGCCTTTGGCATTCCAATTTTATCTTTAGGTTTTGGGTTGTTATCTTTGCCAATAATGCAAAAACATCAAATAAAGAAAGACTAATTTATTCTTCTAGTTTTTTAATCTTTTTTAACAACTCTAAAGACATTTGAGAGTTTAAAGGAAGTATAGATATTAATTTTTTCCAATAAAGTTTTGCTGTATTACCTTCGCCATCATTATAAGCTTTGAGACCTTTAAAAAATAAAGCTTCTACGTTATTTGGTTCCTCAACCAAAATTTCACTTATTAAATCATTAGTTTCCTGGGTAAATTTAGGTTTAGTCTGAGGAGGTAGTAATTCTTTCAAAAGGATTTGTTTTAAAAAAACTGTAGGATTAATTTCAATAGCTGTTCTAAGTGCATCCAATGCTTTTTCATTTTCTTTTAGAACTTTATAAGAACGAAATAACCTTACCCAACCTTCAAAGTCTTGTTTTTCTTTAGTAAGGCGATTAGCCAATTGTTCAACCATTTGATTGATTTTTATTTTTTGTTCTTTTTCACTTAAATTTAAGATTTTATCAGCAGAAGTATTGACAACTTTTATATTTTTTTTAAGTTTATTATTTATTTCAATTTGGCTTATTCCTATATTTTTAGCTGCTGTTCTTATATTCGTTTCTAAATTTTGCTTCCAGAGATCAGTCTTTTGAGTATTGTTATACAATCTTATCCATATCTTTAAAGCTGCTTCATCATTTCCAATTTGTGATTGTCTCAAACCATTTAAAAAATTGGCCCCAGCCTCTAAAGGGTTATCAATTAGAGCTTCATCAATAAGTCTTTTGGCTTTAGATGTTACTTGACCGTTTGCTTTTCTTACGATGGCTTGAGCAAGTAATGACTTAATTTTTGGTGAATTATTAATTGAATGTAATTTAGTTAAAGATTCAATTTCAACGTCAATTTTATTAACTTTCGAAGCTATTGCTGCTAATTTGAAGAGAATATCAACATTACTAGGATCCTTTTGTAATGCTAGATCTAATTCATTAAACTTTTTTAAGTTTTTAATAAAATCTTTATTTTTTCGTACCTCGGTTTCTTTTAATTTTTTTCTTGATGAATTTAGTTCTTTGATATTTATAAATGGATCTCCAATATTGTAGTAGATGAATGAGCTAATTGAAAACAATATTAGAAAAGCAAGTATTTTCTTTTCTGTTTTATAAAATGATTTCGTTTTATTTGAAACATTTGGGATAATGTTTTTAAAAATAAATAAAGCACTAATAAAGCTTATAATTAAAATTACAAAAAATATCATTATTAGATCTTTTCAATGAAAATTTATTTTTTAAAAAACTTTGTTATATAGATTGAACTAAATACTAGAATAATAAATGGCAAAAACCATAATAAAATTGTGTTTGTATTAAGAGGTGGTTTTAACAAAATTGAATCACCATACCTCTCACTTAGAAAATTATAAACTTCATCTTCGTTTAGACCAGCCTCTAATTTTTCTTTAATTAAATTTTTTAAATCTTTTGCTAATTCTGAATTAGATTCGTCTATACTTTGGTTCTGGCAAACTAGACACTTTATATTTTGTGCTATTTCTCTAGTTTTATTTGTGATTAAACTTGTTTTAGAAATGATTTCACTAGCCAATGTTAAGTGAGAAATAATTATAAGAAAAAACGATAACAAAGATAAATTAACATATATTTTTTTCATTTTTTATTACTTTTTATTATAGGCAACACTTCAGACTTAAAAATATTGTATAAAAGCGGTCCAGCATGCCGATAAATAATTTCACCTTTGTCATTTATTAAAAATGTTTCTGGCACTCCATAAACTCCCCACTCAATAGCGATTTTGCCTGAATTATCTATACCAATTTTATCATAAGGGTTTCCAAACTCGTCTAAGAATTTTTTAGTGTCAATTGGTTCGTCTTTATAGGCAATTCCAATAATAGGAATAATTTTTGACAAATCCTCAACTATTGGAGCTTCTATCCTGCAAGGAGCACACCATGAAGCAAAAAAATTTACAGCATAAAATTTATTTTTATATTCTTTAAAATTTACGTTTTTATTATTATTTTCAATTTTATAATCAGCTTCTTGGACTTCTATATCAGGAATTTTTTTCCCAATTAACTGAGAAGTAAGAAAGTTTTTTTTTGTGGGTTTTTTTTTAAATTCATAGAGAACAACTCCAGATGAAATAACTATAAATGAGAAAATTATTAATGGGAGTAATCTTAGAATTATGGGCTTAGTTTCCATTTAGGCCAACTTAATATTTTTTTTGGTTATATTTTTATGTTCGAAAAATGATAACAAACCACCTAAGGCCATAAAAAAAGCTCCACCCCATATCCATGATACTAAGGGGTTAAAATATGCTCTTATTGACCAACCTGTTTGATTGTCTCCCTCTCCTAAAACGACATAAGTGTCACCCCAAAAACCTGTCAGTATAGCCGCCTCAGTTGTTTGAGTTTGTTCTGTTGGATAAAATCGTTTTTCTGGCTTAAGGTATCCGATGAATTTATCATTTTGATATAGAGTAAATGTAGCCATTTCAGATTGATAATTTGGTCCCTTTAAAGTTTGAAAATCTTTAAATTCTAATAATCTGTCATGAATATAGAAAGTGTCGCCAATATTTTTTCTGCCGCTAAATTCTGTTTTAAAAAATTGTTCGCCAGTTATTCCAGCCAAGAAAATGGCAACGCCTAAATGGGCAACATTCATTCCTATACTGTTTTTTGAAATATATAAAAAAATATTATTAATTTTACTTATTCTTATTTTTGTTTCTTTTATTTTAACAAAAAAATCACTTATAACTCCAATAAACAACCAAAGTGAGAGTGTGCCGCATATTATAGCAAATATTGACGATCCTTCGATAGCATATAATGTTAATGATGATATTACAGCAGTTAGAGTAAGTAGAGAAATTATTTTTAATAAGTTTTTGGGCCTACCTTTTCCCCAGTTTAGAAAAGGGGCAATTGCCATTAACAAAATTATTGGTGTCATTATTGGAGCAAACGTAGCATTATAATAGGCTGGCCCAATTGAAATTTTAGCTCCACTCAAGGCATCTAAGAATAATGGATATAATGTTCCTATGAGTACTGTTGCTGTAGCAGTAGTAAAAAACAAATTATTTATTAGAAGAGCACTCTCTTTGCTTAGTAGGTTGAATTGAACCTTTTGCTCCTTAAAAAGTGAACTTTTGAGAGCATATAAAGTCAAAGGTCCACCAATTGAAATAATTAGAATTATTAAAATGAAAACACCTCTGGATGGATCAGACGCAAATGAATGAACAGATGTTAGTAAACCAGATCTAACAATAAATGTTCCTAATAAGGAAAATGAAAAACCAAGAATGGATAATAGAATACACCAGTTAATGAATATAAGTCTTTTTTCTAAAATTCTTATAGAATGCAGTAATGCTGTTGCAATTAACCAAGGCATGAAAGAAGCGTTTTCAACCGGATCCCAGAACCACCAACCACCCCATCCTAACTCATAATATGCCCACCAACTTCCTAGTGCGATCCCAAGAGTTAATGCTGACCATGCAATTGATATCCATGGTCTAATTTGTTGTGCCCATTCTTTATTAATTTCGCCTGTGATGAGCGCCCCGACGGCAAAAGAAAATGAAACTGATAAACCAACATAACCAATATAAAGCATAGGGGGATGGAATGCTAAGCCTGGATCCTGAAGTAAAGGGTTTAGGCCTCTACCTTCTAAGGCTATTGTTTCTACTCTTTCGAAAGGATTTGATGTGAAAAGAATAAATGCTAAAAATAAGCATAAAATTAATGTCTGCACTCCTAGGATTGAAAATAATAAATTATTATTAATCTGTCTTTTTTTTGAAACCCAAAATGTAAAACTTGATAAAATCAATACCCAAAGTAGTAAAGAGCCTTCATGATTTCCCCAAGTTCCACTAATTTTGTAAATCATTGGTTTTAAGGAGTGGGAGTTATTCGACACAATTAATAAAGAAAAATCAGAAACAATAAAGCTATAAGTTAAAATAGAAAAAGAAATTAGAATGAAGAGACAGTTAATTAGCACTCCATTTTTTAAAATGTCTAATGCCATTAGATTTAGATTTTTTGTATTATATGTCCAATAAGTAATCTGCATTATTGAGGAGACAAATGCTAGGATAAGAAATATATGTCCTATTTCAGGTATCATTTATCTTTATCCCCTTTCCAAGCGCCATTTTTCTTCAAAGCATCCGCCACTTCAGGAGGCATATAGTTTTCATCATGCTTAGCAAGAACCTGAGTGGCTATAAGTTTATTTTCTTTGAAGATTCCTTCGGCAACAATACCTTGTCCTTCCCTAAATAAATCTGGGAGTTGTCCATTAAAAACAACTAATATTTCGTTTTTTTTATCAGTAATGGTGAAGTTTACAATATCATTATTTTTCACGACTGAGTTTTCAAGAACAAGTCCTCCAACTCTAATTTTACGTTTTATATTTTCATTGTCTCCATATTTAATTTTTAATTCGTTGGGAGTAAAAAAATAAATGATGTTATCTCTTAGGGCAATTAAGACGAGCTGCGTGGCTAGCGCTATTGTAAAAATTATCAAAATTATAATAAATAATCTTCTATATTTAGGGTTCATTATTAAAATTTCGCTTATTAAATAGATTATAAGAGATCAATTATATTTTTGTTAATTGTTGTAACATTTTTTTTGCTTTTTGGGATTTATAAATAGATCTAAAATAAAGGTAGGCTAAACTAAATAAAGTTAAGAAATAACTTGGCCATATATAAATACTGTACTTATCCATTTCCCATAAAATTTCAAACATGAAGGACCCTTTTTAAGAAAATTCTTTTAAATTTAATTTTAAAATTAATGCTTCACACTTTTTTTCTAATAACATTGTTTTGACGTTTGTAATGATCAAATATATTGAAAATAAACTGAAGCCTACCATCATCAGCGTTAGGGGTAATAGCATCTCTTTATCAATTGATGGGCCATCCATTCTGAGAATGCTAGATGGTTGATGTAAAGTATGCCACCAATCAACAGAAAATTTAATAATAGGTAAATTAATTAGACCAATAATTGCTAGTACTGACGCTGATTTTGATCCATCAATTTTTCTCTCAAAGGCATTGCTTAAAAGCATATACCCAAGATAAAAAAAGAATAAAATAAGCATTGAGGTTAATCTGGCATCCCATACCCACCATGTTCCCCACATTGGTTTTCCCCATAAAGAACCAGTTACCAAGGTCAAGACGGAGAATATAGCACCTATAGGTGCAATTGCATTTGAGATTAAATCCGCTAATGGATGTTTCCAAACTAAATAAAAAATACATGAAATCGCTAAACTGAAAAATAAAAAGGATGCCAACCATGCGGAAGGAACATGAACATACATTATTCTAACGGCATCACCTTGCTGATAATCTTGTGGGCTATCAAAAAGTCCATAATAAAGCCCTAATAATATCATTGTAGTAGATAATATAATCAAAGGTAGTTGAAGATTACCTGTTAATTTTGAAAATCTATTAGGGTTTGCTAGCCAATTAATCACGAATGAATATCTTTCTAATTAATCATATGTTTTGTAACATTTTTATATCTAAACTTTTCTAACGTGCAATTGCTATTCTTACTAATAAAGCAGAAATGAAAGGAGATATAACTAAATATATAAGCGTGAAAGCTATTAATAGCAGTAAATTATTAATAGGCTCTTCTTCCATTTTTATTGCTTCATTAATTCCTACGCCAAATATTAAAATAGGTATCATCAGGGGTATGATCAATATAGGTAACAAAATATTTCCTCTTTTTGCACCCAATACTAACGAAGCACCGATCAAACCAACTAAAGATATAGCAAGTCCACCAATTGTCATGCTTGCTAGTAACCAGGGAGTTTGTTTAAGATCTATATCAAGCAAAATAAAAAATATAGGAGTGCTTAAAATCAAGGGTATGATAACCATTAACCAATATGAAATACTTTTTGATAATAAAATAATTTCAAGGGGTATGGGGCTTGTTAGTAATTGGTCAAACCATCCATTTTCAAGATCTTTATTTAAGGTTTTCTCTAATGATGGTATTAAAGCTAAAATTAAACCAACCCATATTATTGCGTTTGAAATAATATCTAAATTTTCTTTAATGGGACCTATCCCAAAGGTAAATAGTATTATTATTAAAAGCATAAAGCTTATTATTGCAACAAGGTCTGTAAGTGAACGCAAATTAATTAAAAAATCTCTTTTAAGATGTGTAATTAACACTAATAACCAACTTGAACTATTTGAACTCATATAATTATCTTTTCTTTTAATAAATCTAAATCCAAAATTTCATACTTTTTTTTAAATAGATTTGTGTCGTGTGTAGTCAAAATGATAGTTCCATTTATTTTTAAAAACCTATTGACCAGTTCTTTGAATAGCATTGTGCTTTTTTTATCGAGATCATTGGAAGGTTCATCTAGAAGCCAAAATTTAACGCCAAAAATAAAAGAAAAATATAATCTTGCTAAGGCAGCTCTTTTTTTCAATCCTTCAGAGCATTGGGAAATATATACATTAGAATATTTTTCCATTTCAACGCTTCTTAAAGCTCTAATTAAATTATCTTTAGAAGTAGACCAACCTTTCATATCTACCCAAGTTGCTAGATTTTCAAAAACAGTTAAGTCTTGTGATAAACCATTTTTAATATCAATATAGATTAGTTTATCAACCCATTGGTTTTTATTTATCCTGACATCTAACTTTTCAAGGGAAATATGACCGTTTTCAATAGGTATAAAGCCTGCAATAGTTCTTAATAACGTGGTCTTTCCAGAACCATTTTTACCTATGATTACAGTTAAATTTGATGTTTTAAATGAAGTGTTAAAATCGGAGAATACAATATTGTTTCCTCTTTGTATGGTCAGATTATTAAGGTTAAGCATAGGTTTCTCAAGTTAATATTTCATGATTTTTATTTTTACATAATTATTAAACAAAAGTCTTGTAAGTAAATTGAGTTTTTTACAAGGTTCTGTAATATATCTATTGTTTCTTAATGATTTTCGGCTTTACACTTTAATATTAAATTTTTTTCGATGAGATCTTAAATGAACACAAAACCATTAGAAGGAGTAAGAATTATTGATGCCTCTTCAATATTAATGGTTCCATACTGCACAAGGTTACTTGCCGACATGGGAGCTGAAGTTATTAAGGTGGAAACTCTGGATGGAGACAATACACGCTATATAGGTCCAAGCATAAATAATGGTATGGCTGCTGTATTTTTGAATATAAATAGAAATAAAAAAAGTATTTGCGTGGATTTAAAAACCCCAGAAGGCAGATTAATAATATACAAATTAATAAAAACTTCAGACGTATTTGTTTCTAACATTCGCAAAGCTGCTTTAGAGAAAATTAAATTAACGCACTCAGATTTTGAAAAGCTTAATCCCAAAATTATTACAGCGAACGCAGTAGGTTTTTCTTCTAAAGGTCCTTACGCCGGGTTACCTGCTTTTGATGACACTATACAAGCCGTAAGCGGAATGGCAGCCTATCAAGGAGCTTATTCAAATCAACCAAGTTATACTTCAGGAGCCACTGCTGATAAAGTCACTGGTATTATGCTTGGCATGTCTATAATAGGCGCATTATTTAATCGTGAAAAAAATGGAAAAGGAATAGAGCTAGAAGTTCCTATGATGGAAACAATGGTTGATTTTACACTTGTTGAACATCTTT
>Ga0209630_10003176_pt1 | contig 15117 bp, 15 predicted proteins | sample COG_01_FD_184745 | JGI IMG/M metagenome (GOLD analysis project Ga0209630, IMG submission 184745) | Pelagic Microbial community sample from North Sea - COGITO 998_met_01 (SPAdes) (version 2) | ecosystem: Environmental > Aquatic > Marine > Neritic zone/Coastal water | place: Helgoland, sampling... | reverse complement strand
GCGGCGCGTTTGTTTGTCCGAGGGGTCTTAGGGCAACGACCTGGGTTCGTGCGTTATCTCCTTTTCGTGTGATTTTCTCAGATAAGTTAAGGTTACAGTACGCTTCGTACTTTCGTACGAAAGTACGAAAGTACTTTCGAAAGTACTTTCGTACTTTGTACTTTCGAAAGTACAAGTACTTTCGTACGTGGTAGGATACTCTACGGTTTACGCCTACACTACGTGTACACGTACTGTACGTGTAATCAGATACACACACTGTACGTGTACTGTAGGGCTACAGCTACAGTACGAGTACAATATCCATCTGATAAAGAATCTTTGAGGAAGGTAAATCTTTCGGATAGTCCCGTTCAGGGACGGAATTCCGTCCCTTTCCGGGCGAAAAACTGAGAATTTTCCCTATGGGCAATCAGTTGGAGTACGAGTAGTTTTCCGCTCCGTACTCATTTTTTGGTGATTTTCCGCCGATTTTCCGTCGAAAAACGGCGGAAATTCGGCACTTGTGACCAATTGCCCATAGGGAAAATTCTCAGTTTTTTCGCCGGAAAGGGACGGAATTCCATCCCTGAACGGGACCTTGTATCTTAATATCCTCTCTAAGCTCATATCCTCTCGCTGATATCCACTACGAAGGTACGAAAGTACCTTCGAAGGTACGAAAGTACTTTCGAAAGTACGAAAGTACAACGTTGTACGTGTACTTTCAAGTACTTTCGAAAGTACTTTGTACGAAAGTACTTTCGAAAGTACTTTCGTACTTATTAAGTACTTTCGTACTTTCGTACGAAAGTACGAAAGTACTTTCGAAAGTACGTACAGTACCTTCGTACGAAGGTACTTTCGTACCTCCTTCGTAGCTACTACGTGTAGGCCCTAGTAGCTACACGTGCGTGTACACGTACGTGTACAGTACACGTACATTTGTTGTTGCTGGACGGGACATTTTCGAAACTTACCAGAGATTTTTCGGGAATACCTGACCATATGTACCGCGTAAACGACAGCGACATCGACAACCCTTAAATCGGAGGAAAAAGAATTAATGCCACTTTCTCAAGAAGAGATCAATGGTTGCAGAGAGGCTTTCAACAAGTTTGACAAAGATGGCAGTGGAACGGTATGTAGAGTACTTTCTTGTTTCCACGGCGATCTCACCCGTTCGTGAGTTGCGTTTTAAGTGTTTGACTAGTATTTGGCTAGTATTTGACAATGATCATCCTACCTCCAACAGATTGACGCATCAGAGCTCAAAGCAACTTTAAATGCTGTCGGGCAGAGCCCAAGTGACGAGGAGATATTCCAGATGATCTCACAGGTTGACGACGATAATAGTGGAGAAATAGAGTTCTCTGAATTCTTGAAAGTCATCGAGAACCAAAAAGTTTCCGCAGCTCAGGTAAGTGACGAAACTGACACTGTTGAGGCCTTTGTAGCACTAGGAGGAAACACAGACAAAAGTGGAGAAATATCCACTGAAAAGCTGCGAACAGTGGTGAAGGCGCGACCCTGAGCTCGTAAAAATTGTGGCGCACTACTCACATCCATCCATCCAGCCAGTACCCGATTCTTTTTGTTTCTTGTAGCAATCTAAAGTTAGGATATGAGGACCGCTCTTAAATAAATATTTCACGATCTTTTCAGGAATTTGGTCTTACCATAGACCTTGATAGGCTGATACGAGAGATTGACACTGATGGTTCGGGTAAAGTTGACTACGAGGAGTTCAAGGCAATGATGGCATGACCGAATCGGAATAGGCATATCTTAGCGTTAGTGTCATATCTTGCTATCTGAAGTAAAAGCACTTTATGGCCGTGACTTGAACCGAGGATCTGGTTAACAGCTTCCTCGTCAGCCAACTCGTGGAGACTTCTTGAGTGAAGTAGTTGTGTAGTTTTTTTCTCTATACTTCCTTTCCTCAGGTAGTCTCGTTTCGCCCCTGTAAGCAGGCGTTTTTTTTTTTTCGGACTGGAACATAAATCTTAGACCGTCGTTTTGAGTCACATTCTCCATTTCGTTGATCGGCTTCTTGTTGCTTTCAAAAGTTCACCGAGCCGCTTTCAAATTCTCATCGATCAATTTATCGATCATAGAAATTAACATCGGAAAATATGACGAAAAATGGCGGTAAAAGACTTTCATCCCGGTCTGAATAAAGCACCCGGCGCACCGGGACAAGACAAAACTTGTCAGGAAGTATTTTTTCAAGTCATCCATGTGCGTGCACCTAGTGCACAAACCTATTGTCGGAGTTTTTTTATCAAAAGTCACAGGGAATTATTATCACAACGCACTAAACTCATTTTGATATCCACTATTGAGAGTTGCACAGTTGCGCAGTCCTTCCTCTCAGGGGATTCTACACGTGTCGGTCTTTGCATATATAACAGAAAAACTATTAGTGATCTCATCAGTCGTTCCCACACAGAATTGCACTCCTTGTCACTTGTTCGCGGTGCCAGTCACATCCATGGCTGCACCTGCTGCTAAGCGCTCCTCCCTTCGCGCTATTTTTCTCTCGCGGGTTGCTTTGTTTTTAGTGCGACGTGCCTCAAACTGGTCTGCGATTGATTTCTCGCGGGCCTTCTCAGCTTTCGTCTTATGAATAGCTTCCATTAGCACGCGTTTATTCTTGAATACGTTTCCTTTGCATTTCAAGTACATTTCATGGTATGTGTGCTTGTCAATCTTCTTTGCCTCGCGGTACCTGAGAAGAGGGAGCAAAGCAATTCAAATAAATAAGTCAAGGTCTTAAAACAACGAAAACAGGCTTGAGGACACTGTGAAAAGAAAAAACGAAAAATCTTACTTCTTTAACAGACGGCGGAGGACTCGATGTCGGCGAAGCCAGAGAACCTTGGTTGGCAGACGTGCCTCACGAGTGCCCCGGCGCTTTCCTGCAAAAACAGTTCAGTCTCACTCCATAAAGAGATTCTAATCCGCATGAAGAATCCATGTGCCTTGCTTGGGATTTCTCAGAACATACCATAACCAGTGTGACGTCCGAGTCTTTTCGCAGCAAGGCCCCGAAGTGTGCGAGCACGGGAGTGGATCTGGGTGAATAACATTAGAGGTGAATCAGGGAAAAAGTTTGAGATGGTCCTGATAGCGCAATTCAAAGGTCAGAGTTGCGCACCTTTTCAGGCTTTCTGATAAGAAATCCATCTTTGACAAGCTTGCGGATGTTTTGACGAGAGTTCGCCATCGATATCTCGCTTATCTGGAATGAAAGAAACAGAAATCAAAACCCTAAGTTTTAAATTCCGGAAGACAAGGAGCAGCGTCTTGAAAAGTGGCACATGTCCCATTTTGTGACGTGTCCCTCGGGGAATGTGTATTCAAAGATGATCGATGCGGGATTACTAGCAAACTACTACGGGACTTCTATTACCTCGTTAGGATCCATCCAGATCTTTCGAGTCCCGCATTTAAGGACGGAGGCTGCTAGTCGTTTTTGCAGCTTTAATGAGACCATTTTTCAAATAGTATCGAGCAAGTTAAGGGGGTCTCGAAAATATTTCAGATGCGCGTTCGTCAGGGAGATGCGTTTAAGCGCGTGAATGCTCGTGGCACTATCTGAACAAATGTTCGGGGACAAAACAGAACAATTGCAGCTTCGAAGGACAGTACAGAGCTACAGAATGTACACGTACGGAAGTGCTTCCGAAGGTAACGATACGGTTGTACAGCTGTACGTGTACACGTATGTACCTGTAGTTGTACCTTCGAAGGTACCTTGTAAGAAACTTCCGTATGAAGATATCATAATATTTTATTTTTATCCTATGTTATTGTACACGTACGTGTACACCAGGTGATACTTACTAAAATTTCGACACTGAGTAAATACTGTAGTTTACTGTACATGTACAGTACGTGAACACGTACATGACTGCCGGCAAAAAAAGTAAATAAATAAGTACTTTCGTACCTTCGAAGGTATTTCAAAGTACTGCAGTTTTAACTCACAATCGACGGTCTAATTTCGCTCGACCCGCAAAAGTCTTCCTTCGAAAAACTAAGTAAACTATTTAAGTTGTTACACGTACACGTACAACTACAACGTTGTACAACTACTGAATAACAACTTATGATACTTTTAAAAGTTATTAACCCCCGGTGTACGTGTACAACGTTGTACCTTCGTACACTACAACTACTGTTCAATAAAGTACGAAAGTACTTTCGTACTTTCGTATCAATTATACTGTACTTTCGTACAATGCTACATAGTACATACTGTATCATATCATAGCTACATACAGTACGGAGCTACGGACACAGTACAACGTTGTACACGACTACACGTAGGGCTATCTAGCTAGTAGCTACAGTAGCCCAACCTAGCTAGCTAGCTAGTAGACTCTAGACTCTATTAATAAGCAAGCTTCCGGAAGTACCTTCGTACCTATTTTCGTACTACCTATCTAGCTAGGGTTACGTGAGTGTTTATGTGTACTACATGGTGCATGGCTACATGCTGTATAGAGTACTTTCGTACTTCCGTACTATGGAAGTACTTCCGGAAGTACAATGCTAAGTACGAAAGTACGAAAGTACATAGCTACATACAGTAGATTATTCGTACGGAAGTACGAAAGTACTTCGGGAAGTACGAAGGTGGACTCTCTATCAGTCTATCTGTGTGGCCTACATCCGAAGTATAAACGCGTGTACGTGTAGTTGTAGCCCTATCAGTTCGTATGAAGCTAGGCTATGTACCGGTATGTACTATGTAGTATGTACTTTCGTACTACCTTCGTATGTACTTTCGTACGAAAGTACTTTGTAGTTTGTACTTTCGTACGAAGGTAGCTAGCATTGTACTTTAAAGTACATTCGTAGATAATAGCATAATATCATACCTTCATAGACATTATTGTACGCGTACCAGATTGAACCTTCGTGGCACTGTCTTAGTTGTAGTCTACCTTCGTACGTACAATGACGTTTATCCGGAAGTACTGTTGTAGCAGTGTTGTATCTTATAGCAGTAGTCTTTTACAGTAGTCAGCTAGTCATACATACACGCTCACGTGCGTGTACAACTCGTGTACATAGATAGATAAGTTGTTTTTTACGAGGGCTAGCTAGCTAGGAAAGGCTACTGTATACAGTAAGTTGTTCAACTTATCAAAAGTTTTATCTGCATCGAATACAACATTTGTATCTATCTAGCTAGATATCTACGTTCACTACTCGAGAACCCTGTACGTAGTATCGTATCTACGTCTGCAGCCAACAGTGACCCACTCGCATAGTTTGTTTCATCTAGTGATAGACATACCCGTCTACGGCGAAGATAGCTGGACTAGCGAGCTAGCCTAGCTACTAGATAGATAGCTGAGTTTTAGAGCAGTTTTAGTGTATCTAATACTAAGTTGTTATCTAGCTATGCCCATTGCATATTTTTGTACTTTCGAAAGTACTTTCGTACGAAGGTATTTAATAAGTTATTAGGGATAGTGTATCTTCGTTCGTGCGAAGGTAAACTTATGACTACACGAGTACTAAGGTTAACGCGTTAGCCCTTGTTTGCTTGCGAGCTACGTGAACAATGTTGTAGAGAGTAGAGAGCGTTGTAGGACTACTGTAGGGCCACGTGTACTGTAGGCGGAAGTCTTCCGGAAATATTTATGATGGCCCTACGCTTATACGTGCGTGTGGAGATATCTTCGTACGAAGGTATCTATCTTCATACAATATGACATCGATCGAACGAAGGTACAGTAGAGAATATCCGATATTATCGGAACATGAGAAGAACATTTACGTGCACAGTACGTGTACAGCTGTACACGTACTGTACTGCAGGGCTATAAATCGTATCCGACATATGGAAGACTTTCGACTTTTCCGTACTTCGACGAGAGGGAGACGAACGGCAAACGATGTGCCGCGCTTCTTCTCGTAAATTCTCCAACCACACCTGTTAATCGTTCATCTTCGCTTTGCTCATCGCTCATTTGGTCACCATATACGAATTCACGAAGGAAGGAAGGGTGTCCAGCCCACAACCACAGCTCTTCCCCCTCGTAACACCGCGAAATAAGCAGTCAAGCGTATGTCTTCGGTTTCCGCCGTTACGATAAAATCTCCATGCACTCTGCGCTCATTGTATTCGTCACCAGGCGACGTTAGATTTGAGCTTTCTCAGACAAGTCCCCAGTTACTTTCAACTAAACAGATCAGTTTCTGTGAGCCCGAACGATCGAGCGGGATAAGACCGCACGTACACAAGCGGAAGACTTCCGATGTTAAGCTGACCAAGTCACATATGATTTCAAGATTTACTACGAACGTAAACCTATGCACCTCACTGCGCATGAACCTAGATCGCGTGTGCGCGATCGGAAGATCATCAAACGCGAACGGCAGTAGGGTCGCGGAGTATCGTAAGAGCCCAACTCACTGCACCGGAACAGCGTTGGTCATCAGAGAAGAGGAACCTAAGTTCAGAACACCTAACTGTTCCTGCTCTGCCGCAGCCATCTGCTCTTCCCGGTGCAATTGTACGATGAGAGGTACGACGAGAAGGAGGAAGGACGTGCCGAAGACCCACGCAGCCTTGCCCGTGTGCCAGATCAGTTTCTTACCGACACGTGCGCTGTCGCCCAAGGAGGACATTTGAGAGTTGCAGGTCGCGTCCGGAGCGGGAGTTATTTCCATGCGCTTTGTACACGCAAAATATGAAGAATGAGTAGAAGGACGATCACTGAAGTTTGAACTTTTAGTGAAGTCACGATCGTGACGGCGTCGCGAACCGGGTAGCCCTATGCGTCGAGTAAAACAACGCAGGGACTGGAAGGCTTTCCTCTTTTCGAATTCCGTACGTGTACGTGTACAACGGTACGTGCACTGTAGGTGAGTTGTAGGTGAAGGTGCAGTGTACGAAAGTACGAAGGTACTTTCGTACGAAGGTATCATACTTTCGTACCTACCTTCGAAGGTACCTTCTATACGTACTATACTGTATGTGTGTATAAACGCGGTGTAGTCTTTAGCTATTTTATAATAGTCATTGTTTATAGAGATCATATAAGCAAGGAAGGTCCGTAAGAACGAAGCTACACTGTGCATGGCTACAGTAGAATACTTCCGGAAGTACCTTCGAACCTTTTACAAGATACGTACTGTAGGCTTATAAATAGTACGAAAGTACCTTCGTACGAAGGTACACGACTACAACGCGCACGTTTTATACAACGTGACAGTCGTGCACTTACTTCCGGAAGTACGTCGTTGTACAGCTAGCCCTAAATAATAATAAGCTATCTAGCTAGTATCTACGAAAGTACCTTCGAAGGTAGATAGCTATCTACCTTCGTAGCTAGCTAGCATATTCTAGCTACCTGTAGGTACACGTGTAGCTAGGGATAAATAAATTCGGAAGTACTGTACACGTGTAGTGTACAGCTGTAGCCCTACACTGTACGAAGGTACAACTGTACAGTACCTGTACGAAGGTTCGGATACCTTCGAAGGTATGTAACTATGTACCTTCGAAGGTACCGAAGGTAGCTAGCTAGATAGACTACAGTATTGTACTTCCGGAAGTATAAACTTATCTTCATTCGAAGAATGCAATCAATTAGCCCTAGTTGTACTATTGCCCTAGCACTGCCCTAGCTAGCTGCTAGCCCTAGCTACGTGTAGGGTACATAAGTGATAGAATACCTTCGTACCTTCGTACATAGCTACATACGGAAGTACGGAAGTACGTGTACCTTCGAAGGTACCGAAAGTACTTCCGGAAGTACTGTACTGTAGATACAGTAGTCTACAGACAACGTCGCGTTTATACGTTAACTTCGTTCGTAGCTACCTTCGATGGTATCGCGCGTGCATAGCTCGGTCACTTGTCACATTTTGATCTTTACTGCTCAGACGTCTGTTTCAACTTCAGTTCAACAGGATTTACGTCGAGCGAGTCCTGCCGTTCCTTCATGCTGAAGTATAAAAATCGTTTATCTTTTCCTTGAGCTAGTTGCGCATTTTGTTCAGAAATGGATAATGCTAGAGGAGACGTGCCGCGTGAGTGGTATAGAGATGAAGGGCACGTTGGATATGACGTCGACGGTCGCAAAATAGTCAAACAAAAATGGGACGACTCGATAGAGCACTTGATTCGTTTAACTGACGATTTAAGCTACTGGAGGAACGTTTTCGATGAGAAAGGGGGAAAAGAGCTTGTTGTTTCTAAATCGCAGGAAAGTGTGCTAGCGCATTTTTTCATGAATTGTTTGAATATGTACTGTTTATTGAGAGGAAGTTGCCTGTGATTGCAGCTTGAACTTTTCCGTAGACTCCGCACGAGCATCATACCGGTGATGGATATTCACAGCGACGAGGTACAGCCCCCAATCACGAACAAAAATAATATAAAGGTTAAACAGTTTGCCTATATATTCCGGTTGTCTCTGGTGTTTCTCAGGTTCGCCTGGAAATCGGATCAAGTGATCACTTTCAAACCATTCAAGTGCCCAAACGGCGTTTCATTCCATCGAAATGGTGTGTTCTTATGTCTTAGTTCATGGCCTCGCAAATGATAAGGTTATTATACTTCAGGGAAGCTAAGCTTGTTCTTCGAATCATGCGCGGTCTTCGCCGAAAAGCTTCCATACAACTTTTAGAAAATGTATGCAACTTTATTTTCCTTTTTTTTTATTTTGATACACATGAAACGTTTTATCTTGTACATATGCATCACACAGTCTCCTGCTGATAACCAAAAATTAATATGGATTGAGGAGCAGAATCGGACAAGTGAAAGAAATGACGGTGAGTTGCAATTACTTATCTAACTTGTTTATTTTCTTTTCGAACCGGACATGTTTCCTGACTTTTGATGTTATGCCGAATGGTGATTTACTTGGCAGGGAGAGCATGTTTGCCTGCACCGAAAGTGAAATTACCAACAAACATAGACTCCTACAATCCCCCACCCGAATATGATTGTGCTGAGGTTGTGAAGAGCATAGGTCACTCGGTTGTGCAAAAGATTGATTTGGGTTCTCAAGTTGCATTGCGGGCGGTGGGCTTAGTTCTTTTACAGTTTCAATAGTCTGTCGCAGCGCAAGTTGTAAAACGTTTTCTTTGTTCGATCAGGTTCCTTCATATTCTGATTTTGTTACTGAACGGTATGCTCTATTCTAAGTTCTTGTCTTCAGCACTGCACAAGTTTATGCGCACCTCACCAGTACGCACCTGTGCCGTAGGTTTCAAAGATGTCTGGACTTATATCTATGCCCACGGGTATTGCGGACCCGTCTAAACTTTCAACAGAGTGATATTCTACCCTCTTTACCGACCACGAAGGTGCAATATATACACTTGAATCTGGGTCGTAGATTGCACATTGAACACGGTAGTATAGGAGCTGAAACCATTTCCAAGTCTCCAAAGTTTGACTTTTTTCGGACATTCAGTAAGGATTCTAGTATAATGTTATGTGCACTCGATTTGGTCTTTGGTATCAGGCTTCCGCCTACTTGATATTCTGATTTTTTCTTGAACTCTATATCTTGGACAAAGTCCTCTCGGTTGCTGTACATATTTCTGGGTTAGTGCTTGGTCCTATTATCTTGATTCAATGCCTTCTCAATTTATCTAATGATTACAGGCAATGGTTGATATCTGGATCAGCTGACAGCATTTTACGGATGTGGGAGGTACCGCTGATACACGAATACTAGAACCCCGAGCGCAGGGTGAACCATTTTTTTTCAGGTTTCTACAGGTAGGTGCATCAGATCGTGGCAGTTAGCTGAGTCTGCATCTTGTGTGGCGTGGTAGGGATCGTTTTTGTGATATTTTTGAAGCACGAGGACTATATAAAAATACTTTTAGGTCTTCCCATGATGGAAAGAACATCGTTTCTGTCTGCGTTGGATGCTCTTTGGTTTTGCTGAACACCCAAAAAGGTACCTCCATTTCAGTACATGAAAAGCAGCAAATGTTCCTAACTTGTTGGATTATGACAGAATGTAGCAGAGACAATATGATACTCAATGTATTTACATTCTACTTCATATACTTTAAAAGTTATTATTTTTTTGTCTTCCCAGGAACGTGTTAGTAATGATATGCCTTCCTGGGAAGAACGGTTTGTCAGAAGAAAGTTGTGCAGTCCACAAAAGGTTATATTTTTTATCGACAGAAAAAATGATATTGTATTTGTTCATCATATCGCACCAGTGGAGAGGGTGCGTGCACTGGATTTATTTATATATTTATTTCAAACATCTTTAACCTACTTTTTTTCCGGATAGGTATCATGGCATCATAAAGGGTATAAAAGAAAGGCACTCGCTTTACACATAATTAACTGATTAAATGTTCCGACAACAGCGACTATTTTGCAACTTTGGTTCCGAAGGGAAACAATATCTTGGTGCACAGTTTATCGAGGTCAGGCTCCGCTACTATATATACTTTATAACCTGAATTTATTTCTTGTCAACGCAGGAGGACGACTCGGCCTGTTTTCCAGCAGCAAAAGTGTGCCAAGAATTATTCTTCAATACTGCACTCTAGTTTATATTCAAACTGAACTAGCTCTCTCTTAATGCAGTGTGCCCATACAGAGAGCTGTCTTCCACGTGTCACGACCTTGGTTGATCGTCAGTACTCGTTCAAAAGTGTACCTTTACGACTTACACCGACAGTTTCTTGTGAAAAAGATGTCCAGTGGCAGCTCAATTAGCTGCATCGCTACACACTTCGGTGGCAAGTAATAGTAGTAAGAAATGTACTATTGTATGGTGACACTTTTTCGGCAGGTGATAACATAATAGTCGGTTGTAGTAATGGGAGGCTTGCTTGGTAAGTGTTCTACTCGAGGGACTAAACGCAGGTTCTCTGTTTGACGGTTTTTCTTGCAGGTTTGATATGGACTTCTCTGATACACCATACCGAGTTCTTGCTTCACATCATAGTACGGTCAAGGTGACATTTATTTACACTACACTTTGTAACTTGTATTTTCTTTCTACAAACTTATTTCTTCCGCGGTTGGTTTCCAGAGCGTCGCCTTTCATAGAAGATATCCGCTCTTTGCCTCAGTTTCTGATGATACTACGGCTCAAATATTTTACGGACTTGTATATTCTGAAATCGAAAAAAATGCATTAATTGTCCCAGTAAAAGTTCTTAGATCTCACGCTCTGAAGGATTGTGAGGGAATTTTGGACTGTGACTTTCACCCTGCACAACCATGGCTGTTTACTGCCGGAGCAGACTGCACTATCGTGTGTTTCTGTGATGGCGTGTGAAAATGGTTTGTATCTCGGCTTTCTATTCTTTTTAGAATGTATCTTCGAGGCTACAGTAAGTTCGTTTCTTACCATGATTTCACGTTGACTTCGTGCACCATCTCTTTATGGTGTATGGATAGCTTGTTAATTCATGTAGAAATGAACTGCAGTACGATTTACGAGATGTAGACTGAAAGTGCATATATCATGAATATGAACAACAGGGAATCGTCAAAATGTTCTTCAGGGACTAGCTAGATAAACTAGCTCTGCACAGGTGGCACCGCAAGGCTGCTTATACTGTATATCTGTCCTTTGCTCGGCGCTCCAATCGGATAGCATCATCGTGCACCATGTAACCAATCTTCTCGGTTTCAGGCATACCGAGAATTGTCTTGAAGTGCCGTCCGATGGCCATTTGATCAGCTTCGTTCGAAGCTGTCTTCGTCCACAGAGCAATTCTGTGCTGCTTCTGCCGCACGCTTACAACTGCTCCACAGATTTCACTTGGCTCGCAGAACTGCTCGCCGATGGTAGCTAGCAGCAAATTCAGCCAGCAGTCGTCGAGCATGGAGGGTTCTTTGCTCTTTGGAAATAAAAAAGTCCACTTACCCCCCTTCGCACACTTACTGTCTTCCCACTTCGGCTCAATTCCTTCTTTGAAGAGGTGAAAATCGGTACCCATAATTAAACGGCTTGGAGCCAGAATGTTATTGTACAGACACCAAAAGTCTTCAACAGTATTGAACGTGTATACGCTACGGAGAGTTTGACCCCAAGTTGCCTGTTTCTGCCTCCTGCGTGAATACGGTGAGATGTCCATGAGCTAAGAGATGCACCAGGGACCAAATAACACGCAAACTTACCCGTTCGGATTATCGAACCAAAGGGTCCAAGTATGCTCGAGCGGGTGCTTATTGATGAAGTCAGGGTCGGGAGAAGTATCTGGGTCAGTCATTGCGACAAAGTCTTTAATAGCGCGGACGTTGCGCGGGGGTATGTTGTGCGTTGATAGTGGTCTGAGGCTCGGCGGCTGAACTACGTAGTCTAGCTATCGGATATCTTCGAAGGTATTTATACTTTCGAAAGTAGTACGAAAGTACGAAAGTACGAAAGTACTTTCGTACGTACGAAAGTACTTCCGGAAGTAGCCCTACCTGCCTAGCTACCTAGCTAGCTAGACTACTTTTACATATTAGACTACGTTCAAATCTATCTTCGTACTACTTAATATGATAGACTATCTCAGATAGCTAAAAAGATAGTGTTATTGTACGTGTACTGTACACGTACACGTAGTCATCGTAGAAAAAGAGCCGATCATTAACCGGGTGACCACCTTCTGGTCTGCGTAGAGTACAACGCTGTACTGAGCTACTGACGTCTCTTCAGCAAGTACAACCCGTTCTGCTGGCTCGTCGTTTCTTATTTATGTGCTGCTTCGACTCGACACCTCGATTCCGTATTTTCTTCGTCGTGCTCGAAGGACGATCGTGTACGGATGGGTGTTCTTCGTAATTCGCCCAGTACTTGGGCAAACTACTGTAAATCCAAGACTTACCAGCGCAGTGCCTTGAACCACCGATAACTGATGTACTCCCTGCTGCAGCAGGCACAAAATAGCCCCCGCATATCTGCCCTTAAAATAGGTCTGCGTGTTCTTGGTGGGTCCTGTGCCTTTCGCGCTTTTCTGCTTGCTATCGCCGATTTGTCGAGCATTGCCTGCGAAAACTTCTTCCACCGAAGCGAAGTCAGTGTGACCGCTGCGAAGCGTCGCATCATCGATTTGCTAGCTGCGATCACATCAAATTTGCACATCTCTATGGAAAGACTGCATTTAGGAGACTGGAGGGATGTTGATCCCGAGTGGAGAGAACTGCACATGTTCTCTTCCCTGCTTTTCGTATCAGTAGAATCGAAAATGAAATACAATATTTCACCATTCATAGCACAAGCAGCAGGAGTTCTTTTGCCACATGTGAGAAGAAAAATCGTTTCAAAGTCCTTAGATGTTGCTGGTTTACTGGGCAGTAATCATGATCATGATAATTTGAATGAAAATATCGATTCTTTTATCTCTGACCTTCGCCAAGGTGAAATACACTCACGTGGACACGAACCTTTTCAGAAAGTGTTTTTCTACGGCACTTCCTGTCGGCTATCTTCTTCTTGCACTGCAGATGTGAAAAACAGAGAATGCTTAGTTTCATTGCACAGTTCTAAGCGTACATGGTATATTGGGGAGGATAAATTTGGCAGTCTCCAATCTTTGCTTCCTCCGGGCTCGCTTTCGAACACTACAAACTTGCTTTGTGGTCAGGTGCACCACCTATGCAGAAACCCTTCTCTTCTTGATTTTTTTCGCTCGTACATGCCCAAGTGCACTGAAAATGCCGGAGCTCCAGTTTTAATCTCTGGAGCTGTGTCTCACTGGCCAGCGCTATGTCGCTGGCGAAACTCTGATTATCTCACAGCTATGGCAGGTTTGCGAACAGTGCCTGTTGAGTTGGGAATGCACTATCTTCATGCGAATTGGACACAGAAGCTCATGTCACTGTCGTCTTATTTAGATAGGTACATCCGACCTTTGCAACCACAAGATGCTGTAAAAAGCAATACATTTGACAGTATTGTTGTGAATGGCTCACAACCTAAGCTTAGATTCCCACATGTGCATCAGGACAAGTCCTTAAAATACAGTTACAGCGCGATCCGCCCAGGCAGTTGCACAGGGTATCTTGCACAGCACCCTCTTTTTAATCAAGTCCCAACACTTCTGAATGATTTAGATCTTCCTGACTACTGCTCCTTAACGCATCGGTGGAATACATCTGAAGAAGGTATCAAATCAATCAATGCGTGGCTTGGACCTGCAGGTACTGTGAGTCCACTTCACAAGGATCCATACCATAATTTGCTTTCTCAGGTTGTTGGGCTAAAATACATCCGAATGTATGCTCCTGAAAGAGCACAAACTCTGTATCTTCACCCGGACTACAAGCTACGAAACTCCAGCTTTGTTGACATGCAATCAGGAGCAGCTAATCTGACAGTGAAGTTTCCTAGTTTTGTTTCAACACCTTTTGTCGACTGTGTATTGGAACCTGGTGACATGATATATATTCCAGCTAATTGGTATCACTCTGTACACTCTCTGTCAAGTTCGTTCTCAGTATCGATCTGGTGGCACTGACTAGAACAGTGCGAAATGCCTCGTTTCGACTTGATGATGTTCCATTTGTACTCTGTTGGATTCAGTATACAGTAGCACTTTCGAAGAGAGTCTGCGGTCAAAAAGTGTTGAACCATAATTTTCACCGATCAAAGAAATTGAGCCTAGGGCCCAGGCTTCAAATGTTGAAATTTTCAGGGATAAGTGGTTGTCTCTGGTACAGGATTTTGGTCACGGTCTGGACAGTGTCTGGACTAAAGTACCTTCGTACACAGCTACACAGTTTATTACACGTGTAGTTGTACAGTACGTGTACAGTATCTAACTATCTACCTTCGTACGAAGGTATCTTCGAAGATACTAAGAATACTTTCGTACGAAGACAACTTACTTTCGTACGAAGATAAAAGTACACGTACGTGTGTACGTGTACACGTACACGTACAACGTTCAATCAACTATCTTCGGTATTCCATCTTCATAGCACTCTACACGTACTGTACGTGTACAGTACACGTACATACTACAACGCGTTTATTGTACGAAGGTATGATAGACTACTGTACAGTATCTTTGATAGTCTCGTTCAGGGACGGAATTCCGTCCCTTTCCGGGCGAAAAACTGAGAATTTTTCCCCAACGTTCAACATCCTGAGTTTTGATAGGGAGCGCAGTGTTTTGAGGGTC
>Ga0209630_10003174_pt1 | contig 15123 bp, 28 predicted proteins | sample COG_01_FD_184745 | JGI IMG/M metagenome (GOLD analysis project Ga0209630, IMG submission 184745) | Pelagic Microbial community sample from North Sea - COGITO 998_met_01 (SPAdes) (version 2) | ecosystem: Environmental > Aquatic > Marine > Neritic zone/Coastal water | place: Helgoland, sampling... | reverse complement strand
CATAGTCTCGGCCTGTACACCCAGCGGTGTAAGGTCCTTGTGCCCCGAGCCGTCAATGTGTGCTTCTAGGAAGCGGTGCATTGCCGTGCCACGCTCGGCTGCCAAGTCTCGCTGTACGTCCGCAGTCTTCGGACCAAGGCGCTGTCTCCATGCTTCAAGAGACGCTTTCTTCTCGTCCGACTGGCATGCGGAAAGAATCGTCGTTACCGACGGAAGCTTTTCTTCGCGAATGTCATAGTGTCGTTTACCACCAACCAATGTACGCATTGATCGTGGGTAGTCGTATAATCTGTTAAACTTAAAAGCCATTTCGATCGTCTATCTCTTTTAATTCTTTTTCTCTTTCTTTTTTATTCTTCTTAGATTGTTTATAAGACTCATCTAATTCATCGTATTCTTTTTTAAAAGGGTCTTCTACTTTTTTAAATATTTCATTAAAGTTTTTACGATACAAATCGGTGGAAACCCTTGATTTTCCATCCCATTTTTTACCTTTGTCCTTACTCATAGTTTACGCTTTAACTCCTCTAAGTATTCATGGTTCTCTTGATTTCTAATTAAATTTTCCATGTCTTTACTTTGTTTAGCTCTTAATATTTTAGTGTGTTCTCTCCAGGCCCAGGCATTTAATTTACCTGTCCAACCCATGATCCACAAATATATTTTAAATTTTATTTCATCCATGTTTTATACCAATCAATATTAACTACATTATTTTTTTTATATTTACCTTTACGAGGAGCATGGTCTAACACTTCTCTTGTATCTAGATTAACATACACTAACTCAATACCTAATCGAGTCTGTTCTTCATTAGGTGTACGATTAACTTTCCAACCATTTTTCTCACGCAATGATACAGCTTTTACATCTACTAACATAATATAACCATCATGATCTAACACGGCCATGTCTGCGGGTCCGTGTTGTGATATGTTATTAAACACATAAAAACCTTTCTTAATAAAAAACTCCTGAGCAATTAACTCTGCTTGATCGCCTTTGATATGTTTTTTATTTCTGGGCATTAGACATATTTTCTTTTGTATAATGCTTAATTTTATTTAAATCCAATGAATTAGATACATTACCAGATACAGATACTCTAGTTACATCAGAATAAAACGGTGCAACATAATGTTTTACCCATGATGGAAATATAAACATATCACCATTTGTAGGATGCACACCTTGATAAGTAATAGCTTGTCTATTACCTTCACCATATAAAAACATAAGACTACCTGGGCCACCAGATTGTCCTTGATATTCTTTTTGTTCTTTCTGAATCTCTTCTGGTATATCTAAAAATATAACAAAAGATAAATTATCAGAATGGTCATGTGGTGGATTAAACTCATTCTTTTTCATAAAGTTAACCCATAAAGAATTTAAAAGATACTCTGGTTTTTGTTCATAAGGTTTATTTTTAAACTTTTGAAACGCTTGATCGTATACTCCAAGACATTGAGATACTTCTGGTAAGAATATTTCTTTTTGTCTGTAAGCGTATTCTTCCTTAATAACTCCTGCTAATTTTGTATTAAATTTTAACTCTTCTTTTCTACTCTCTTCAGCTTCACTTAAAAGTTTTTTTCTAAAATCTTCTGATATTTTTAGTTGGACAATACAAGGTCCCCAACTAAAAACACCATACTTTATATCATTACTCATTTATCACCTAACATTGTTCTAAGGTTTGTGTTCTCTTCAGACAATCTATCTATTTCTTTTTTTAATCCTTCGATTGTTTTCTCTTGATTAAAAATAGCACCGCCTGCTTTTCTGCATTGGTTTTGTAAAAAGATTTTTTGTTTTTGTAATGCCTCGTTCTCATTCTTGTATTTTTTTACCTCAGCATACAAAGCAACTTTTTCTTCTTGAAGTTTTTCTATTTCTTCTAGATTTTCCATTCCTTCATTACTCATTTTCTCCTCCTTTCATAATCCAACGCAAAGCAGATGTTGTAGGGTCAAACCCATCAAAATCATACTTACTGCAACCTGTGGATGCCATCAGAATCAATAATAATATCATCAGCTTGACTCGCATCTATTTCTCCTTCCGAGTCACAGACACCACATTGTGCTGTAACTTCTTCTTTAGCTAGTCTGTAAGGTATTCTTACATAACCGTTGCCCTTACATGTTGGACATATTATCTTATTTTTTTTCTTTGACTTTTCCATTCAGTTTCCTCGCTTTCTCATTTACTAAAATACTAATAGTTTGTGATCTACTCAGCACTGTGTCTGGTTGTATTACTTTTCTTATCTTATCAATTAGGTCATAGGTCTTATGACTTAATGATACATTTTTGTACTTTGTTATATCAGTCATTGTGATACACTCCTTTCTTTAGATTTATCATATAGGATTTATCTTATAATTTACAATAGATGTCAATGAAAATATTATTATCTTTAATACTTTGTTCTGGTGTAGCTGGTGAATGTATGCCTGCATACGAATGGCCAACAAGATTCCCAGATATGTATGAGTGTATGCTTGCAGGCTATGAACAATCAACAGCAAAAATGTTAGAAATTGGTAGAGTTGAAGTTAATCAATTTGATATGTATGTTAAATTTACTTGTGGCCCAATAGAAACTATTTAATTCATATAAAACCCTGTAATTTCCGTGCACGTACTTTTACAGGGCCAAAGGCTCCACACCTCCACGGTACTTGCCGCTTCAAAGGTTGCCGTACAGGGAATAGCGCAAGGCGTTATATGGACGGAGGTCCTTTTCATACTCTTAAATTTTATTTACATATACAACCAACTAGACTACCGCTGCCATCTTTCATGATGTGCAGGTTTAACGTGTCAACGTAGCCTGTTAGTTTTAATCTTAGTATCTCGCACAGGTCCATGCAGTTCACTTCTCCCAACAAAGACATATGTTCCGTCATTTGCTTTGTGACAGGAATTAATTGATACAATCCGTCGTTTAATATGATGAGGTCCATTTGCACTCTCCTTTACTAATTTATACCAAAGATCTTTGTAGTATGGATCTTTAGTTTTGTTATACATAATTGCTGCATCATCTATTTTCTTTTGCATCTTCACCTCCAACTCTAGTACCGAAGGCTATAATTTTCTTGATCCCCGGTCCCTGTAGCTCTAACTTTGCATAAGGTGCCCAAGATTTTTTAATCAAGTTCATTTCTAATACAAGATTAGACCATTGCTTTTGACTAATGTCTTTACTTGTTATTGTCATTTTTTTCATAATAATCCTTTCTATAATTCTATATAGTATCTTATGGGATGTTTGTCAACCCTGGCCTTTGTATCTTGTCTGTTTTTTCTGACGTTTTTCGTGTTTATTTTGATTTTTTTTATGCTGCCTAGGTCCTCTTTTAGGTGGCTTATCTCTAGGTGTGAAGAATTTAAAACTTACTCTAGCCATTCTTTTACAAACAATTTACCATCTTTACGTGATGTAAGCACAGGTAAATAACTTATCTTACCATTAACATGTTGCTCTAAATCTGTTCCACAATTCATACATCTATAAAAAGCTTTATCCAGTCCTACTAACGTTGTAAGTTCACTACACGTTGGACACATGCCATTAACTATTTCTGCTGTTACTTTGAAATTTTTTTCTGTCATATGCTTTCTTATTCTTTACCACTTTTTGTTTAAAATGTCTAAGCTGTTTTGCAACAGGATTTCTTTTCTTGTTTGCTTTCTTCATTACTCTAGTATAAGCTTCTTGATCGATAAACTTCCATCAATATTCGACTCTAATTCTGCCATAGATTTTATGCATTGATACTTGACATGTCCATCAGGTTTTGTTCCACGTTTTGCAATTCTTTTGCCTTTTAAACACTCGGACATTGATGGCTGTATACGAGCTTCTTTAATCTCTCCTTGAACAATCATAAGTAGGGCTACCACTAACTCTGTCATTTAATACTCTTTTCCATTTTCTCTTACCTTATCTTTTAATCCTTCGATATCAGCTAGTGCTTTATCTAACTGTTCTCTTAAAAATTGTATATTAACTTTGTTAGTCATGTTCATCTCTTGAGTCTGTTCCATTTTTTCCACAGTCTTATAAAGATCCTCGATTAAAAATATCTGCTCCTGATCGACGGGGACCTGTTCACTTTTTTTAAGCAAATCATTTTGAAATAGCTCACGTGACGTCTCCAACGATACCAGCCTGGCCGTTAGCTCGGTGTATGCGAACACGCCGGCTGCGACGAGTAAAATTAGCGATGCTACCGTTTTCATCGGCATTTGCACTGCAGCGGATTCTGATATGTTAAGTGGTTTATTTGCCATTGTTTGTTTCGTTTTCAAAACTTATATCTGTGCCATGATCTTTTTCATGTTTATAAGTTCTTTTAGAATTCTTTTTCTTTTTACATTGACATCTTGGTCCTGCTAGTGCGTTAGCAACAGCTTCACATAGACGGTCTAGGCCGCCAAAGAATGCATATAAAAATTTATCAATCATCTTTTGGTTTTGGTAAAGGTAGTATCACATTTTCATCTTCAGTTAAATACTTAGGTATAACAAGTTTCTTTTTACTGGGTTTTATAAACTTATCACCCATTAAAGTAAGGTCAGGGTTCTCTTTTTTATAGTCATCTTTCATATCATCCCACAAACTTTGAGAATCAGAGGGTCTAGTGTTATCTCTTGCAGGAGTAACCCCTCTACATTTAGATACTAATAAATTAAAATTAGAATTGTTTGCAAGACTTGGATTACTATTAACCCTACCACACATTTTCATTAACTCTAATTGTTGTTTGATTGCTACGTTTTCTTTTGCTGTTTTACAGTCTGTGCCTAAATATTTTCTGTAGGTAAATCTTAAATACTGTTGTTCGTTTGTACTACTATCACTATAATTATAATCAGTATCTCTTCTTTCTGTGCTTACTTCCATTTCACCACATCTTACACCATAGTCGTTAAGGTATTCGTTTCTAGGATACGCAGGTTCCACAAACAATGCTAGGATTGTTAGAGCTAAGATAAGTATCCCTGTAAAATAATAATTCATCCTGAGAACCTCCATACATTACCTGTTTAAATCCTTAATATCATAGTCGTGTTCTCTAACTTGGTCTGCTAGTTGTCTGTATAAATTTTCTGCCATCTGCCACGTAGATTCTGCAGAAGTTAATCTTGTATTTTGATCTACAATTTTATCTTCTGCAACTTTTAAATCTCGTTTAAGATCTACAATTTGTTGTTGATTTGAATTGATTGTGTCTGTTAAATTTACAATGTACCTAACGCCTGTGAACGTTCCGACTAGCACTGAAGCTACCACCGGTACCATAACTATATTTTTCTTTAATAGATCTGCTAAGTTCATACGGCATAAAGTCCTTTATTAAAAGATTATAGCCCCTAACACAAATGCAACAGAAGCAATAAGTATTTCTGTTCTATAATGTAGTTGCCAAATCATAAATTTTTCTTTGTATTTATTTATCATCATCTTCCTCCAAGTTTCTCAGCTTATAATCATAACTACCTTGTTCGTGTTCATCGGTAATCCATTTAGCTGAATTTTCTACGGAATAGATCTTACTGGTTACTAATCTATTAATCAAGTTTTTTGATGGGTCCACACCCATAGATGCATCAAACATTTTAAGCCTATTATTGGGCTGTATTGCAAAGTTTCCATCCTCTAATTGTAATACGTGGCCACATTTATGTTGATCTGGTTTTTCTGCATAACCAAAATTTAATTCATTGAAGTCTCCTGCACACCAGTCAATTGTAAATAAATATTTACCTTTACGTTTTACTCTACGTCGTGATGTATATTGCATTGTAGCACCAGCCAACTCATAAAAAGTTGTGACACTTACATTATAACTAAAACAATCCCACATAACTAATTCATCTAATGGTAATTCTTTGACTCCAGGTTTTGTACAGAAAGCCGAGATAGGTGCTCGCCACCACAGGCCACCATCTTCCATTAAAAAATGAAACATTGGTACTCTGTTTGGTATAGAGCTAAAACCAAATACTCCTACTTCAAAATATTTGTCGTGTGAATCTTTTTGATCTCTAAGATAGTTACCCCTGACGTAACATTCTATTACTGGTATGTTTGCATTAAGATAAGCCATTAGTCATTTATACTCCCCCAGTTTTTACCGTGTTCGTAGTCTACTTTGTTTGGAACCTCTAGAGTAACAGCTTGCTCCATAATCTCAACAATCTTTTTTGCCTGTGCGTCATTTTCTATTGATAAACATAGTTCGTCATGTATTTGTATGTGTGCTACAATTCCTTCCTTGTATAATTCTAACATAGATTTTTTTGTCATGTCAGCTGCACTACCTTGTATTAATTTGTTTAATGCTTTGTATGTGTAAGCTCTTTTAATCCCTGGTCCATGTTCTGCCAATGCATCTTCGTGTGACATAGCTTTGTGCATACCAAAACTATTAGGTTCCCATAGATGAAACCTGCATAGTCGTCCCAGCAATGTACGGATTTGTCCACGGTCTTGTGCTCTGTTAGATGCTTTTTCCATAAGTTGTTTAACAAAAGGTACTTTACCATGATACGTGTTAAATAATTCTGCAGCTTTGTCTTTTGATACTCCAAGTTCTGCCTGTAGTTTAGCTTTACCCATACCATAAAATAATCCTAAGTTAATTGTTTTAGCTTGGGATCTTGGTATCTCTGCCATGTCTGCTACAGTCTGGTGAAAGTCTGAGTTAGCATCATTTTGATATGCGTCTACTACATCATAAACAGAGGGTAATTTGTATAAAGCAGCATAATGCACTACCAGCCTAGGTTCTTGCTGAGAATAGTCAAAACAACCCCATCTATGGCCTTCCTCGGGTATAAATAACGACCTTATCTTAGGTCCAAGGTCTTTGTTACGTGCTGGAATCTGTTGTAGATTTGGATTCTGGTAGGAGAACCTACCAGTAACCGTGCCACCCCCAGCATTTCTTAATTGGTTTATTTCTGCATGTATTCTACCTTTGTGTTCGTATCGTAGAATAGAATCTATAAAAGTTGTATGTGCTTTGTTAACTTCTCTTGCCTTTGCAATCATGTTAACAACAGGATGTTTGTGTTCTTGTAAAAAGTTTTTTGTAAAACTTGGTGCTTGTGTTTTTTCTGTGCGTTCAAAAGGTATTTTTAAATTTTCAAATACATCTGCGATACTACTAGCTGCCCAGATCTGTGGTCTTACATTAGTTTCTTTTTCAATAGCATTTAATAATTCATTCTCTTCATTAATTAAATTTTTCTTTAATGTGTGTGCTGCTTCTACATCTACTCTTACACCTTTGAATCTCATGTCAACCAGGCATGGAAATAAATCTGTTTCTAATTCCATAATTGATTGTAGGTCCTGTGCAATAATTTCTTTCTTCATTTCTTGCCATAAACCAAATGTAGCTTCTGCATCTCGTTCAGCATAAGTCCCGACATTAAGTGACGGAAGTTTATACATTTCAGATTTAGGGTCTATTCCCCATTCAGCTGCTGCTTCTGCAAGTGCAGCTTCATTCTTACCAAAACCTAAATACTTCCAGGACAAACTATTAAGATCATATCTAAATCTATTCTCATCAGTCACAGCTGCGGCTATCATTGTATCAACAATCATACCATTTATGGTTAGGCCCATAGCTTTAATCCAACATACGTCGTACATTGCATTGTGAAATATTTTTGTAGAATCTGTTTTAAGAATATCTTGAAACCATTCTAAAACTTTTTTACGATCCATGTTGCCACCACCTTCGTGTGCAATAGGAAAGTATCCTTTGTAATGTGATGTTGCTACAGCTATTCCTATAACTTCTCCATTACCTATAATAGATCCAGATCCTTTTTTAATTAAGTCCGGGTCTTTTGTTTCTAAATCAATTGCAATTTCATCAACCTGTCTAAGGTCTGGAAATTCTGTGGGTATTACCCATTCTGTCTGTGCGCTAAATGTAGGTATCTTCATAACATTAAATAACAAAGAATTAATAAACATGTAAACAACCCCATGTAATGAGGTATATGATTATTTGGTTCCATAGTCCCTTTCGATTATCATTTCTATAAAATGTATTGCTTTTTCCAAGTCTTGTTTCTTTCCTTTATCGCGATGTCTTATTATATATTTTATAGCACAACCTTCTGGATATAACAACTCATTCTCAACTACAAATTTGCTTGGTTGAATTTTGTATTTTTGATAATGGGTCCCGCCGTGCTGCTTATTCCAAACTTTCGATGTCATAACCTTTGTCCTCATGTTTAGCTGTTAGTATATATAAATTTTGTTTTGTACGTGTTACACCCACATACCAAACTCTTTGTTCTTCGTCGTATTTATCTTCGCTTCTTTCTACTGCGTCTCTTATTTTTTTTGTATTGTCTAAAATTAATAAAACATTTGTAGCTTCCCCACCTTTTGCTGCATGTATTGTAGATAATTTTACTCTTGCAGGTTTAGATAACTCTTCTTTAAGTCTTAACATTTCTCTTATGTATAAACTTTCTTCTGGATCTGTTTTAAAAACTTCATACCACTCTTGTGTTTTTGCATAACCAAACTCATATAGGTCGTACATTCTTTCTTCTTTTAGTTCTATATCTTCTTCTAAAAATTCTAAAAGGTCTTTGCATTCTGATAGAGATAGTTTATCTCCATTAGTCCATCTCGTATAATTTTTAATAGCTGTATACAATCTTGTCTTATAGCTCTTTCTACCTTTTATTTCAAAGTAAATAGCCATATCTTTTAATGTAGATTTTAATTTAATTAGTTTATCATTTGTTCTTGCAAGTATTAACCAATCACCATTATACAGCGGCGCATCTTCAATAGACATTATATGGTTCGTGGTCCCTGATTCCGGACGCGGTGCCCATTGTTTTTTAATTCTTCTGTCATCTGGTATTCTACTTAAAATTTGATCAGCCACATGTTGTACTTGTCGTGGTACCCTGTAAGATTGTGGCAAGATTATGTCTTTAGCTGGCTCGTTTTGAAATCTTTTAACATCTGCACCAGCCCAGCCATAAATAGCTTGATCATCATCACCTGCTAGTATAACATATTTAGAGTTTTTCTTAAGTATATCGTACATTTTCCATTGTATTGGCGATAAATCCTGTGCTTCGTCGACAAATATTACATCATATTTCGGACACAATTCTGCCACATTAAATTTTTCAATCATGTCTGTAAAATCTACCAGGCCATATGCCTGTTTATAATTATCTACTTCATCTTTTAAAATTTGTAGCTGATGCTTGTCTATGTCCTCTGAATACATGTCTGTATTATATTCTTCCTCAATAGATACGTTCTTAATCCTTGCTGCATTAATAATGTTAAAGTATTCACTATTAGAATCTACAAACCCAGTCTTCTCTTCTCCATTAGAATAAACTGTAACCTCTATACCTAATTTTCTACCTATGTCTTCGTAGTGTTCGTCTTGCATTACTTGCGCTTTCTTTATACCTAGTTGATTAAAAGCTAGTGAGTGTAGTGTTCTAAAATGTTTTAGATTTTTCTTTTGTAGTTTTGGATATGCATCTAACATTCTGTCTACTGCCTCGTTAGCAGCTTTAGTTGTAAATGCAAAGTATCCTATTCTATCAATAGGTGTACCAAGTTTAACAAATGTTTTTACATACTTAATAAGTCTGGTTGTCTTACCTGTACCAGGAGGACCCAATATTTTTCTAATCACATTATCTCCGTGTTGTGTTTTATTTTAGTATGGTTTATTTCTATGTCTTCAAACTCTTCTATACTTATCATTACAATATTTTTTGTAGGTGTATTGTATTTACCTTTTTCTTTTGTTGGATATCGTTTCTGTTCTAAAAATTGTATGTCACATTTTTTGTAATTAGTTTTCATCATTACACCCGTTTTATCTTCGCCGTGTTTCCAATTCTTAGATCTTAGTTTGTCGTAGAATTTGTCAAACTTAAAGTATGCATAACCATCTTCTATTAACACGGTTCCAGATTTAAATGCTGCATCGTTCATAGCTTTAGGTCCATTTATTTTTGCATGTAATACGTCGTGTAGTTTTTCTTTTGGTGATGTACCTACAGGAGGGTTAATTACTTTTTGTGTTTGAAACAATGCTTCTAATACTGTTTGATCTTCTGGTGCTTTTATAATTGGTGGTGGAAATCCTGCAGCTTTAGCTATCGAGTTTCTACGTTTACGTTGATCTGTTACATGTTCAATTGTTTTGCAATGCACAGTAGCTTTACCAATACCGTCTGGTTTAGTTACATCAAATTCATACTCTGGGTCTGGTTCTATGTCTATCTTTCTTAAGTTTGTTAACACAGGATATTGTCCTTTTGATCCTGCTAGTATACCAAACTTCTTTTTTACACAGATACCTTTCTTACAAAAATCACTGAGCGGACTTTGATTACAAGTGTAACCTTTTTCTGATCTGTTCCATGATCTTGTTTTTTGTTTTAATTTATTGTCATCCCATGCGTTTGCATGTTCTCTTGCAAAATATTTTACTGGTGCATTCTTTACTTTCTGTTCCCATGTATCTGGATACTTCATCTTAACAAACACATGATAGTTATACATAAACCTATCTTTGCCATCAAAACCTGATTGATTAGATATTTTAGATATCAAAGCAAGACAAGGTGGTCCTTCTAAAAAATCTTCATCTACACCTTCCATAGATTGTTTTTCCATTTCTTCTGTCAAAGATTTTAGATCATCTGTCGTAGTTATATTTGCATCTACAACTTTTATAAATTGTTCTAATGTAAAAAATGTACCATCAATGTTAATAGCTCTACGCTGTCCACCATAGTATGGCAGGTTTATAAACTGCCCTGGTTTTATAATTCCTGTTTCCGGATCTTTAGTTAGTTGTGTCTGCTTTGGAAATATTTCTGTGTCTGGTTTAAGATTAAACAAAGGTAATAGATTGCTTAAGAATGATACAATAATTGTTGATTGCACAAACTCATTCATAAATAAATATAAGTGTAGTCCGCCACTTTTAGATTCGATAGGTATAAGTGGTAGTTTGTATTGTTGAATTGTTTCTAAATAAAATTTTTTATCAAAGTTTTCATATTTTTTAGGATCTATATCTATTACTCCAAACCTAGCATCACCGCTTTCATTAGTTGGTTGTATACCAACAGATACTTTACCTTCTAAATGTTCTTGATAAATTGTGTCTGTAAATTCTTCGTAGTTCCATCTGTAATTAGGTTTTTGCTTTCCGCTTTCTGGGTCGACAATTGCGTTAGTCCAATCTGCGATTCCATACGCATGTCTATAGCCATTAAATATTTTTATATACTCTTGCATAGTTATCCTGTCTACATGGGCCACTTAGTCTCCCTTGTGGCCCACGCTGTGCACATACCCCGAAGGGATTATATAATGCTGCTACTTTCCGCTGGTTTCTGTTCACCATGCTTAGCTTTCACTGCACCTTTAGAGATGCTTTCAGAAAACGATTTAGCTTGTTGATAGATACTCGCGTCAGTAATAGGACCAACTTTACTTACTTCCCAACCAAACCACGTGCCTTTATCATTAGACATTTGGGTAGTCTTTAGTTTGTAAATGTGGCTAAAAGATGCCGGTGTATATAAACCGTTTTTACCTTTTAGTTTTATGCCCGACATCATTGAATTCCATTTTCTACTAATTTTTAATTGAGTAGATTTCATAGAGATCAATGCAGTCGATGGACTGTCTCCTGTTATGATTACAAAATGTGATGCAGTCTTTTCAATGTAATTACCATTAGGTAATCTATCTTTGTAACTTGCATCTGCTTTTGTTTTAGACATGATATCAGATGAAGAATCATAGATTGCAACTGGTGCACCTGGTCCTTCTCCTCTATCTTTCCATTCGATGTATTCGAGTTTGTAAAAACATGGAATTACATCTATGCCTTTTACTCCGTCGTATAAATCTCCAGTTACCGAATTGAAAATCATTCCGGGTTCTGCACCTTCAACATACTTACCATCACGTTTGTTAACTTCTGGTGAAAGTTGTCCTAGGATTTTAAGAAAAGGAAGGGCTAGATCTTCTTGACCTATTTTTCCCAAACCTTTTGCTGCATCTTCTTCAAAAATATTTGAAGGAAGTCCTGCAGTCTTTTTCTCTGCTACTTGGTTCATGGTTATTTACTCCTTGTTATTTTTGTTCTGTTGCTCGTGAACAAATTAAATAAGTCAGAGGGCATATCAAGTCCAGCCTCAACACGCTCTCTAACTAATGCTTTAAGTGTCATTGGTTCAACCTTTAATTTCTGGATAGGTTCATACCCTTGACCTTGCGCAAGGACAGCATATTGCTGTGCCTTGTTATCTTCGGAACGTCCAAAAGCAACAGTTACCTCATTTTTGATAAGGTCACCTAGTCCGTTCTCACGAAGCCATTTATATGCTTCTTCCTTTTTATCTGCAGGTATAGAAGCACCATAGACAGGTTTAACTTCTACTGAAGTCCCGTCTGCTAATTTTAATGTAGAGATGTTCATTTCTTGCATCATTGTAGGTATCACCTCTGATGATACTAATTCTACTTTTCTTTTCATCTCTTTATATTCTTGTTCTTTAACTAAAAGTTCTGCTTCTAGTTCTTGTAGTTTAACGACTTGATCAGATAATTTATTAGCATCATTTGCGCTATCTAAATCTTCTCTTTGGTCTTTTTCAAAATCAATCGACATTGATTTCTCCTTTCTCATGTAAGTTTATTTTTAAAGGATAATACATTTTTTCTTGTCTATCCCATTTAAGTAAATTAAATTTACCATTTGTTATTTCAGAAACAATAGAGCACGCAATACCAATAATAGCTGGATCACCTGTTAATAATAAATAATCTTCTGAAGTATAGTTTCTTAAAAGTTTTCTTAATTTAAAAACTAATGGTCCAGGAGAAAAAATTATTTGAGAAAATTCTGGTAATAAAAAATGAAAATCACCATACTCTCTTGCACTCATAATATTTATTTTAGGAGCACCTGCTTTAGTTCCAGGTAATTCTTGGATTACGTAAACTTTTTTTCTTTCTGACATTGACAAACAATATAGGAAGTTATATATAGATGTCAACTAGAAAGAAGAAGATTATGAAATATAAATTTAAAACAGAGCCTTATGCTCATCAATTAAAAGCATTAGAGCTTTCTTGGGACAAGCCGTACTTTGCCTATTTTATGGAAATGGGTACTGGTAAATCAAAAGTACTGATAGACAATATTGCTATGTTATATGACGCCGGTAAAATTAATGGTGTTCTAATTGTGGCACCAAAAGGTGTATATAAAAACTGGTATGATAGTGAGATACCTACACATATGCCAGACCATGTAGAATATCAAGACTGTTTATGGCAATCAATGATTACTAAAAAACAACAGGCAGAATTAGATAAAGTTTTTGTACCTGGAGAAGATTTACATGTTTTAATTATGAATGTAGAGGCTTTTTCTACTAAAAAAGGTGTAGAGTTTGCGGCTAAATTTTTACGTTGTCATAGAACTATGATGGCTATTGATGAATCTACAACTATCAAAAATCCGGATGCTAAAAGAACTAAACATATATGTTCTTTAGGAGAATATGCACCATATAAAAGAATTCTTACAGGTTCTCCGGTAACTAAATCACCTTTAGATTTATACAAACAATGTGAGTTTCTTAAAAAAGAATTACTAGGACACAGCTCTTATTATACGTTTAGAACTAGATACGCTAAAATGAAAACAGCAAATTTTGGTGGCAGATCTGTACAAATTGTAACTGGCTATCAACATCTAGGAGAATTATCAGAAAAACTTAAAGCTTTTTCATACCGCGTATTAAAAGATGACTGTTTAGATTTACCTGCAAAAACATTTATTAAACGTATGGTCCAACTTACACCAGATCAAACTAAATTATACAAACAAATGAAAGTCTTAGCTCTTGCACAAATGGATGGCAAGATAATGACTACTGCTACAGTTTTGACGCAATTAATGAGACTACAGCAAATAACTTGTGGTCACTTTACTGCAGATGATGGCACTATAAAAGAAGTAGACTCTAATAGATTACCAGAACTTATGAATGTATTGGAAGAGATAGAAGGTAAAGTTGTTATATGGGCCCATTGGCAACGAGATGTACATAGGATAATCCGGGAGATATCTAAAAAATTTGGCGAAAATAGTTTTGTAGATTATTATGGTTTGACACCAATGTCAGAGCGTCAAAAAAATATAGAGAAATTCCAAGATCCAAACTCACCGGTTAAATACTTTATTGGTACTACACAGACAGGTGGTTATGGTATTACATTAACCGCAGCTAGTAATATGATTTACTATTCTAATGGTTATGATTTAGAGAAACGACAACAATCAGAAGCTAGAATAGATCGTATTGGACAACACTATCCTATGACTTATATTGATATTATGTGTGAGCATACTGTTGATGAACGAATTGTAAAAGCTTTAAAAAAGAAAGTAGATATTGCTAGTCAGATTATGGGTGAAGAACTAAAAGATTGGATTTAATTAACTACTTTACCACCAGACCATTTCATTTCTGGCAGGCCTTCGGTATATTTTTTTCCGTCGTAAGTTAAAACTTGTTTTCTATTTGCACCAGATTCGTGATAGCTTATGTGAACCCAACCACCTGCTGGATCTTCAGAATCATAAAACTCTAAAATTAATTGGTCAAAGTCTACGTTGTTTTGTAGCCAGTAAGCTGTTTGAATATTTGGCACGCCAAATATTTCTAGGTCACAGGCCTGGCCTTTTGCATGCTGCGAAGTTTTTTTGCTGCCAATTGCTTCACACAGCGCCTCGCTCCTGTAGCCCGAAGTAATCGTAACTGGCTTGTCAAAGTGTGCACGTAACGGTTCAAGAACCTCATAACATAGGTCACCTAAACTTTTAATTTCTCCAGCTCCTGGAGTATTATCAATATTTTTCCGAGTCGCTGTCATCGACTTGGTCATCTCTTTAAGAGTAAAGTGTTTACTAAGTTGCATGATTTTTTTATCTAATAATTAAAGCAAATATAACATATGCCATACCCGAGATCAACGCTCCAGTAGACAC
>Ga0209630_10003172_pt1 | contig 15127 bp, 13 predicted proteins | sample COG_01_FD_184745 | JGI IMG/M metagenome (GOLD analysis project Ga0209630, IMG submission 184745) | Pelagic Microbial community sample from North Sea - COGITO 998_met_01 (SPAdes) (version 2) | ecosystem: Environmental > Aquatic > Marine > Neritic zone/Coastal water | place: Helgoland, sampling... | reverse complement strand
ATGGTCAGACTATACTTGACGTCCTAAACGAATACTGTCAGTTAACGCTTCTAAAATAATTTTAATTGAGCTGATTGCATCATCATTTCCCGGGATCGGAATATCAATTAAATCTGGATCACAATTACTATCTAAAATTGAAATAATCGGAATATTTAATTTTATAGCTTCACGAACTGCTGTTAACTCGTAATTTTGATCAATTACAATCATTATATCCGGAACACCAGACATATTTTTAACACCATTCAATTGTGAACGTAATTTAGTTAATTCTTTACGTAACGAAGCAGATTCTTTTTTTGGCAAGGTTGGAAAAATCGTTTCTTCTTGTGCCTCAAGCGTATGCAAAGTTTGGATACGCCCTTTTACAGTCTGCCAATTGGTCAATAAACCACCATACCATCGATGATTAATATAAAAAGAATCTGCACGTAAGGCTTCTTCTTTTATTAATTCTGCAGCTTGGGGTTTCGTACCGACAAATAAAAAAGTTTTGCCTTGCTCGGCAGCTAATTGTACAAAATCACAAGCTTCTTGTAAAAGTTGCGATGTTTGAACTAAATCCAAAATATGGATTCCATTTCTTTCCATATAAATATATGGGAACATCTTAGGATTCCAACGAGGTGTTTTGTGTCCAAAGTGCACACCTGCTTTTAAAAGTTGGGCTATTTTAATCTCAGCCATAGGGGTATTTCTTATAAATATAATTTATAACTATATCATACCATATTAGGAGTAATTATTTTAGTCTAAACGCACATTTAACATTGATGTACTATTAAAAGCTTTAAACCCTGTACCAGCAGGAATCAAACGTCCTAAAATAACGTTCTCTTTTAACCCTCTTAACCATTCAACTTTCCCTTCAACTGCTGCCTGTGTCAAAATACGCGTTGTTTCTTGGAAGCTTGCGGCCGAAATGAAACTTTCGGTTAATAAAGACACTTTCGTAATTCCTAAGAGTACGGGTTCGTATTCAATCATTGGTTTTTTCGTCAAATGGAACGCCCGATTCACGTATAGCACTTGTTCAAATTCTATGAATTCCCCAACGGGGAACGTAGTTTCACTTGTGTATTTCAGAATTTTAACTTTTGAAGTAATTTGACGGACAATTATTTCAACATGCTTATCTGAAATATAAATACCTTGGGAACGGTAAACATCCTGCACAAGATTTAATAATAAAATTTGGATACTTGTTACACTTCGCTTTGTTGCTTTTTCAAGTTCATAAAACGAACGATAATACTGGAAATAAACATTTAAAACATTATGTGGGTGAATTAAACGTGTATCTACGGGTTGCGCAACCCTAACAAGCTCACCTTTTTTTAGAAAACTTGGAACTGTTTGTGATAGGTTATAAATTCGCGTTTCACGCTTTTCAATAACAGTAACTTGGTCATTATTTTTACTCTTTACAATACCAGGTCTTTCAATTAAATCGCACGGATTTTTTTCTAAACGACTCTCAAGTAATTGCTCAATTCGTGGTAAACCCGTAACAATATCATCACTTATCACACGAGTGTAAACTAATTGGCATAGTGATTCGCCTTGTCTAATTAAAGAACCGTGGTTAATCAAAATACGCGTTCCTTGCGAAACAAAGAATGGAGTACTTAGACGAATCTTTACGTGTGAGCTTTTTTGTTCTCTAATCACATAACCAGAATAATCGGAAACATTTCCATCACTCATTTTGTCTCCAATTACCAGAAACTTACTCAAATCTGAAGAAATTGGGGCACATTCTTTATAACTCTTTGATAAAGAGATTAAGAAACGGTTAGGTTGATTGTTTACATTTTTCACATTTTCGATAGCAAGAGTATCAGCCGCGATTATATTTAATGTCGCAATTACTGAATAAGGATCAATAAACTGGTTTTCACTAATAAAATTGGAAACTGACGTTTGAAGATTATTTGAACCAGAAAAGTTTGAGGGTAGTTTATAAAGATCAAAAAGTGCTAATCTTTTTCTAGCAGTCTTAGTTAAAGAGATAAATTGTAATCGCGATTTACCCATTTTTAATTGTGTGACATCCGGTGTTGAAAACTCTAATAGCACCTCAGCGAAAGCTTCCGAAGCTAATACTACAGCTTCGTGTTCAACTTTTAAAGAAGGAACTAAATATTCAACTTTTTCCGCTAGCGAATGTGTAAACTTCTCTGTAAAGGTAGGGGATTTGGGGATAATTCCTTGTTTTAACGGTACAATGAATAGACGAGACTTTTTATCATCAACACTTGTTAAATAGCAATATGATAACTTTGAAATTGAAATCGAATCACAGATCACTTCACCTGGATAAACAATTTTTTTATCCCAATTACAATTATCTTCGGATGTTTCAATTAAAAACGATTCGATATCTGTCTGGGGTCGTTTCGATGAGCTTGCGTCTATTTTTTCAGGGCAAAGTACCAACGTCGATAATTTTTGTACGTTACCTCCATGCCCAATACTAACACGTGAGTAATAAGCGATATATGGAGTAACGAGAGTAAATTTATTTGTTACTTTTCGCCCGAACGATTTATCATTTTCAGTATGTAAAGTAAAAAGTTTATTATCCGCATTTAATAAAAATAAATTATCTTCGGAAGTTTTATAGACGCATTCCGATATAAAAATTGATGGAGGCGTTATCACAAATCGGCCCGCACTTGAGTTTTTTTGAGAAAACTTCACCATCCCACCAATTGGACTAATAATTTTTGTTTGGGCAATTGCATTATTTTTAACAATCTTCGAACCCCGCATCTTCAATAGCATCGAAGGAAATAAATCATAAATTTCCCCTTCAGCAATCCAAATTAATCCATTGTCAATTAAATTATTGTTTTTTGCTACTTGTATATTTTGAAATTGAACTTCACCAGAGACTGTCGTAAAAACATCTTTTAATTGTGTAGTCGTACGTTTATTAGCCAAAGGTAACTCTGCAATAACATCACCAGCTGTTACAAAACTTTTGTTATTAACAAATATAAGCATCTCCGGTTTTACCGGATATCGTTTTAATGTTTTTCGATCAGCATCAAAAATAAAAAACTCGCTAGAATTTTGAGCTTTTAGCAACACTTCACCGTATATTGTTCTCGAGGTTACGGTTTTTAAATTTGCCGAAAATAAAATTTGACCACTTACGGTACTCCGAATTTGATTACTACTTTCACCTGTAAATACACCACCTGTATGGAACGTTCGCATTGTTAATTGGGTACCCGGCTCACCAATAGATTGAGCTGCAATCACACCAACAGCGTCTGCTAATTCGACAAGTTGACCTTGCGATAAATTCCAACCATAACATTTTTGACAAATAGAACGGCTCGACTCACAAATGAGTGGTGAGCGTAAAACAAAATTTGTGGAAAAATTTATTTTTGTAAGCTGGGCGACCGTTAAAGTTGTGTTACGTTCCAAAATTATTTGCTTGGAAATAGGATCAATCACTGGTTGGGCTAAAACCCGGCCTAAATAACGTGTTTCTAAATTTTGGTCGGGATTGTACGCTAATCTAACGCCATTTTTTGTTTGGCAATCTAATTCACGAATAATAACATGTTGGGCAACATCTACTAAACGGCGAGTTAAATAGCCGGAATCCGCTGTTCGTAAAGCCGTATCAACAATCCCTTTTCTGGCACCGTACGAAGAAATCACATAATCGGTAATACTCAACCCCTCGCGGAAATTTGTCTTAATCGGCAAATCAATGATTTGACCATTGGGATCAGACATTAAACCCCGCATACCGACCAATTGCCTCACTTGCGATAAATTTCCCCGCGCACCGGAAAACGCCATCATATAAACCGGGTTTAATGGATCAGAAGTTTTAAAAAAATCAACTAATTGATTTTTTAAAATTTCACTAGTCGTATGCCAAGTGTCAATAACTTTTTGAAAACGCTCAATTTCATTAATATTTCCACGTTTTTCATAAAAATATGCGAGATTTATTTGAGTATTGTTTTTTGCAAAAAGCGTATCCTTAGTTGGAGGAACCTTTAAATCTTCAATACTTATTGAGATACCTGCTTGTGTAGCAAAAGCAAAACCTGTTTTCTTTAACTTTTCAGCTAAATTTGTTGCTTTAATAATTCCATATGATTGAAAAGTAGAATGAACAATAGATTTCAGTTCTTTCTTATTTATTGTTTTATTGTAAAAAATATCTTGTTTTATGCTCATGCCACAACAGAATTAAGTAAATTATTAAATAAAACACGTCCTGGTGTCGTTAAAATATATGTAACTAAGATTTCACCTGCTTTTTTACGGATTTGACGGTCCGTATACGTAAACAACACACTTCCATCATTCAAAGGAGTCGTCTCTAATAAAACAGGTTTTGTAGACGTTTGAATTTGACCTAAAAATTTTAACCAAATTGAACTATGCAAAGCTATTTTGTCACAATTATAAGCCTGTAAAACCGAATCCATATTTGCAAAATAATGGTGATTCCCTTTTGCAGAAGGTCGATTCTGAGACGTTAAATAATGCGAACCTAAAACCATATCTTGGCTGGGTAATAGAATAGGTTCACCGGTTGCTGGCGACATAAAATTGTTGGGTCCTAACATTAATAGATATGATTCAGCTTGAGCATCTATTGATAAAGGGACATGAATAGCCATTTGATCTCCATCAAAATCGGCATTAAACGCAGGACAAACTAAAGGGTGTAATTTTATCGCCCGTCCATCAACAATAATGGGCTCAAAAGCTTGAATACCTAATCGATGTAAAGTAGGTGCGCGATTTAAAAAGATAGGGAATCCATCTAAAACATTTTGTAACCCTTCCCAAATTCGAATATCTTTTTCTTGGATTAATCTTTTTGCAATTTTCATATTCCCTGCATACCCAAGTTGGATTAAACGATGAATTAAAAACGGTTGGAATAATTCACAAGCAATTTCATATGGTAACCCACATTGATTCAATTTCAATTCAGGGCCAACAACAATTACAGATCGACCAGAGTAGTCTACCCGCTTTCCTAAAAGATTCTGACGGAAGCGACCTTGTTTTCCGGATAAAATATCAGATAAAGATTTTAAGGGGCGGTTATTTAAACCCACGGCTTTCTTCTCACGATGACCATTATCGATTAAAGCGTCGACAGCTTCTTGTAACATTCGCTTTTCATTCCGAATAATAATTTCAGGAGCATAAATAGCAAAGAATCTTTTTAAACGGTTATTACGGTTTATAACACGACGATATAATTCATTTAAATCTGAAGTTGCAAAACGTCCACCTTCTAACTGAACCATAGGTCTTAAACCCGGCGGTAAAACAGGAATAACCGAAAGTAGCATCCAAGTTGGATTCGACTTAGTAGCAATAAAATTCTCTAAAATTCGTACCCTTTTTATTATTTTTTCTTTATCTGAAGCAGATGCGGTGCGATAAGCAGTTCGACACTCTTCAACAACTTTTTCAAGATCTAAACTCGATAATAAATCAAAAATTAATTCCGCGCCCGCGCGCGGTTTTTGATTCCCATAAACATTCTTCGCCCAATTTAACAATTTATTATCAAATTGACGAAAATTGATTTCATTAAAATATATTATCTCTTTTAATTCTCTACGTTTTATCCCTAACAATAAAGAGAGATAACTTGGGAATCCTCGAACGTACCAAATATGGGCAACAGGATATTCTAATTGAATATATCCCATTCTATGACGACGTACACGTGATTCCGTTACTTCAACACCACATCTTTCACATATCAATACCTGCTGACGAATACGTTTGTATTTTCCACAATGGCATTCCCAACTTTTAACTGGACCAAAAATCCTTTCACAAAATAAACCACCCATTTCCGGTTTGAAAGTACGATAATTTATAGTTTCTGATTTTGTTACTTCTCCAGCAGTAGGATCATCGCGTAAAGTATGACATGCCCATTGTTTGATACGCTCAGGAGATGCAAGATTTATTTTTATATAATCAAAACTCTCATTAAATTTTGTCATATGATTTCCTTTTTAGTTGGGGTTGGATGAAAATATTATAACGTTGTATAAAGCGGCAAAGAACGCTTTAAATTTTTCTCATAATCTCTTAGTAAATCAACTTCAGTTTCATTTGTTTGACCACGCGATGCTTTGTCCATTTTGTACAATGATATATCTAAACCAAGCGAATGTAGTTCACGTATTAAAACTTTGAAGGATTCTGGAATACCCGGACGAGGAATTGGTAAACCTTTAACAATCGCATTTAAAACTTCATTTCTTCCTTCCATATCATCCGATTTAAGTGTTAGCAATTCTTGAAGAGTATAAGCACAACCAAAAGCCTGTAATGCCCAAACTTCCATTTCACCGAATCTTTGCCCACCGTGTCGAGATTTTCCACCTAAAGGCTGTTGTGTAATCAAAGAATACGGACCAGTCGAACGGGCATGCATTTTATCATCCACCTGATGAATTAGCTTCAACATGTATGTTTTTCCAACTAACACAGGATTATCAAACAACTGCCCAGTTCGACCATCACGTAATGCAACACGACCAGGTAAATATGAATTAAAAACCCAAGGCTCCTGCGACTTCGCTGCCGCCATATTTAAATAGCGATTGACCAAATTTCGGGACGTTTCAACGCCATACATTTCGTCAAAAGGCATAACTTTAAATCTCCGATTCAACTTTGAACCTGCTAAACCTAACAAACACTCAAAAATTTGTCCCACATTCATTCGCGACGGAACACCTAAGGGATTTAAAAGAATATCTACGGGGACACCATTAGGAAGGAAAGGCATATCCTGTTGTGGAAGAATACGTGAAACAATACCTTTATTTCCATGGCGACCTGCTATTTTGTCACCAACCTGAATTTTTCGAATTTGTGCAATGAAGATTCGAACTAAAGAAATGGAACCATCAGCCAGCTCGTATCCTTTTGTTCGTCGAAATACACGAACATTAATTACTCTACCTGAAGTTCCTTTTGGTACACGTAATGATGTATCGGACACATTTTTACTTTTTTCCCCGAAAATGGCACGTAATAACCTACCTTCAGGAAGTTGATCTGTTTCATCTTTTGGAGTTACTTTTCCAATTAAAATATCTCCAGATTTGACAAATGTCCCTTTACAAATAATACCATTCCTATCTAGGTTAGAAATAATATCATCAGTAATATTGGGTAAATCCCGGGTAATCTTTTCAACACCAAAAGATGTTTGACGCACTTCCATATCAAATTTTTCAATATGAATTGAAGTGAACAAATCTTCTTGAACTAAACGCTCATTAACTAAGATGGCATCCTCATAGTTGTACCCTTCCCAAGGCATGTAAGCAACTAGAAGATTTTGTCCTAAAGCTAGTTCACCACCATTTGTGCCTGGGCCATCAGCGATTACTTGGCCGGATTCGACTTTTTCACTTGGCCAAACAATGGGACGCTGGTTAACACATGTATCTTGATTCGAACGCACATATTTTTGTAATTTGTAATTAATTACATCATTTTCATTTGTGCGAATACTAATAAGCCGTGAAGAAACATATTTTACATCTCCAGCGAATTTACTTATTACCACTGCACCAGAATCCGCCGCAAGTTGATGTTCTAACCCGGTCCCAACAATTGGTTTATGAGGGTATAACAAAGGAACCGATTGGCGTTGCATATTTGACCCCATCAATGCACGATTGGCATCATCATGCTCTAGAAAGGGAATTAATGCGGTAGCAATTGAGAAATTTTGAAGCGGGGAAACTGAAACTAATTTTACTTGATTTATCGGCACTAAGCTAAATTCATTTTTGTACCGTACGGGTACTAATTGCTGTTTAAAACTTGTCGAATTTTCATTCAAAACACGATCTGCTGGTGCGGTAAGAATTAATTCTTCCTCTTCTGTCGTTAAATATGTAGGAAGCTCGTCATTTTGGACTTTTCCATTTTTTACTTTGAAAAAAGGTGTTTCAAGAAAACCAGATTCATTAATTCGCGCATAACACGATAAAGACGCAATAATTCCGGCATTTTGGCCTTCAGGTGTCTCGATCGGACAAATACGCCCATAATGACTTGGGTGAATATCACGTACTGCTAAAGACAAGCGATCACGATTTAGTCCACCAGGACCTAAACTACTTATACGACGTTTATGCGTTAAACTCGCTATGGGATTCGTTTGATCCATAAATTGTGAAAGTTGACTCGAACCGAAAAATTCTTTAATCGACGCAATAATGGGCTTCGGGTTTATTATCGTAGCCGGCTTAAAGGTCTGTGGATTAGCAATAACTAACCGTTCATTAATGGAACGCTCTAAACGGCTTAAACCAATACCAAATTGTATTTGGAGTAATTCACCGATCGAACGGACTCTTCGATTTCGTAAATTATCAATATCATCCAACTCACCATTATTACCATGAAGATTAACTAAATAATTAGAAATTGCTATTACGTCCTCAATAGTTACTCGTGTAACGGAATCAGAAATTGACAAACCTAATTTTGAATTTAGTTTTTTTCGGCCAATTTTTCCCAAACTATATATCTTCTCATTAAAAATTTGTAAAAAACTACTATCGGAAGTTATTTCAGTTTTTGCAAACGAGTTAAGAATAGTCGATAAATCTTGCGTTAATCTCGACTCATTCAAACTTTTTTGTTGAATAGATTTATTTAATGGCGATAAATTAAATGTAGCATCCGCATACGCGTCACCAACTAATCCACACGTCTCCAGCAACTGATAGAAATCAACAGTCGTTGTTTTATTTAAACGGATTTGTACAGTGCCTGTCTCAAACTCAAATTTCAACCACGAGCCACGGTCCGAAATTAATGTAGCGCTGTACTGTAATGTTTTCTCCTGTGCTTCGCGACGATAATAAATACCAGGACTGCGAATAATTTGATTTATAATTACTCTTTCACAACCATTAATAATAAAAGTTCCTTCCTCTGTCATTAAAGGTATTTCACCAAAGAATGCTAAACACTCGTTAACACTATCTTCTTCTATTAATTCAATAGGCACATAAAGACGAATCGCATAAGTGAGATCATAACGTTTACATTGAACGGCTGAATATTTCGGTCGTTTTAAGATAAACTCTTCACTATATATTTTTATATTTAACTTTTGATTTAAATTTAGCGCCGATGAAAAATTCCGCAATTCATCTGATAGTCCAGATTCTAAAAACCAACAAAAGCTATTTAAATTCGCTTCTGCAAAATGGGGGATTGTAGTAACAAATAACTGTTTATCCATAATAAAGCGATATTATAAGTAGTTTCAAAAAATTCAGTTGTTTTATAAATGAAAGACAGAGTACCGTAATAAAAACGACTTTTGTCGCGCAGCTTTTATTTTTACCCTCTCTTGCTCCAGGATCGATGTTGTGTTAATTACCTAAAAATATTAAAAACGATACACGACACTTCCCAATGCCGCACCTACAAACGGTAAGAAAAACACTTGAAAAAAGCTAAAGGAATACGTCATATTATAACACTGGAATGGTTAGAGTGTCGAACAAAAAGACAAAAAAGAAAAAGCAATTCTACAGCATAAAAAAGAATTTTTATGTTAAAAGGTTTTATACGCATTTATTCTTTATAATGATAGAAGTAGATTACTTTTTTTAGGTTCTAGCCCCATATATACATAAGTACAACTTGAAGTGTATGGTTTAGATCTTCAGGTCTACGAGTTGAATATTAAAAAAATTAAATAGCAATGTCACATTTTACCCGAATTCAGACTTCGATACGCGACTTAGCGACGTTACAAAGTGTACTAACTCAATTAGATGTTAGTTGGGAAAAAGTAAACGTGCCTCTTCGTGGTTACCAAGATCAAACACATAACGCGGAATTAGTAATTCATCAAGCAAATTCGATTGATATTGGTTTTGCTTTCAATGGTCAAGAGTATGAATTAGTTGCCGATACAAGTTTTTGGCAACAACCGTGGTCAATGGATTTATTCCTAGACAAAGTTAATCAAATGTATGCATCAGAACTACTGAATAAAGAGCTGACAAATTTAGGCTTTACGACAGTAAGTTACGTAAAAAACGAACAGGGAGCTATTGATCTAGTTGCCGATAAATGGGTAAGCTAACCAACATTTAATTGGACTTTCCGACTGAAAAGAACAACGAAGAGTGGATGAAAGTCCATAACCCCTTCGTAATACCATAATCATAATTTACACAAAAGACAAAAAATTTATACTTTTTTCTTTTGTGTAGAAATATATTATGATATAATCCAATAAACGGAATATAGCGCAGCTTGGTAGCGCGTCTGCTTTGGGAGCAGAATGTCGTAGGTTCAAATCCTACTATTCCGAATTAATTCCGTATCCGTTTTGCTAAATACTCTTGTATATCCCGTGTTTTTTTACTATCAGGATCAAAAAGTATTAATTTACTATAAACGCTTTGTAATTCTGACGTTTGATTTTGGCTTTGATAAAGGTACGCTAAATTGGTTAAGCTTGTAACGTAATCAGGGGTTACTGTTAACGCAATTTTATAATAGTACACCGCTATATCGTATTCCTTCAGCTGATAGTAAGTAAACCCTAACGTGTTAAATAAACTGGCGATTCCCAACTTATCATTTTTATCCCACGTTTTAAAACATGCTCTAAACTCTTCAATTGCTTTATTATAAATTTTCTTACGTAAATAAAGCTGACCTAGTTTAAACAAATTCTCATAAGTATTTTTATCTGTTGTCTTTTTTGAACGAAATTTATCTAAATTATTTTCTAATTGTTGGTTTAACCAAATTTGATACCCTAAAAAAAGAGCACTTAATAATAATATTCCAAAAACAAGGGCCAAATATACCTTTGCTAATACGTCTTCCATATGTATTTATAATAAAGTTTTAAAATGTTTATTGACAATAACCGTATTCTAACTTAATATTAAGTGTACAAGCCCCCATCGTCTAGAGGCCTAGGACACCTCCCTTTCACGGAGGTAACAGGGATTCGAATTCCCTTGGGGGTATTCTAACTAATAATATACACATATTATAGTAAATTGCATTATAAATACGTAGTAACGTTAAAGTAAGACATGGTATAGTGGGTTGCCTGGGGCTCGAACCCAGAACTTATCGGTTAAAAGCCGAGTACTCTACCATTGAGTTAGCAACCCTTCGCCGTTTATATTATACAGAAATATTTCAAAAACGAAAAAAAAGTTCGTTGTTTAATTAATTTTTGTTTAACATACATTATAATGTTGATATAGTCGATAAAGTTAAGGTACATATAGTTCCACTTTATCTATATAATTAAAGACAAACAGTTTCTATGATTAATTGGCAAGTAATTGGACAACTATTATCTACATTTCTTATTTTTGCAGCAGGACCGGCAGTAATTGTGTTTATCGCATTTAATAAAGGTAATCTGTAACGGAATAAAAAAAATTAGGGAATGTTCCGTCCCTAATTTTTACAAGCATTCTAACTAACCACTCTACTCCCGGAATCCTTTTTTTATTTTTCGCTGATTTTGCTTCAATAATTAGGTTAAGCCCCTTTTATTGTAAATTATAGATATATATGTTATATTTTCATATAGCGGAGTAAATTAAAACATTTTAAATTAGCTATGTCGAAATTAAAAACCCGACGATCAGCCGATAAACGGTATCGTAAAACAAAAAATGGGAAGTTTATTTTTAAACGACCGTATAAATCACATATTTTAGAAAAGAAATCACCAAAACAAAGACGACATATGTCCACTATGGGAGTTGCCGCAAAAGGTGATTCAAAAAGTATAGCAATTATGCTCCCATATTAAGTTTCAATTAAAATAACAATATGGTCCGGATTAAAAGAGGTAATGTTGCACGTAAACGCCGTAAGGCCGTTTTAAAATTAGCAAAAGGTTATAAAGGCGCACATTCGCGTCTGTTTCGTGTTTCTAATCAACAAGTGATGAAAGCACGGCGTTATTCTTATGTTAGTCGTAAACTTTTTAAACGTGTACAACGTCGAAATTGGATAACTTGTATTAATAGTCAAGTTAGACGACATGGTACGACGTATAGTCAAGTGTGCTCAAAATTTAAACAAAATAAAATTGCAATAAATAGAAAAATGTTATCAGAAATCATAATTAATGATCCTCTAACTTTTGACTATTTACTTTTACAAAATAAATAAAAAGAACTAAAGCTAAATGAAATTTCTATCTCCATTTAGCTTTGGGATTTTTAGTAGCAAAATTTCAAAAATTGTGTTATTATCTTGTATAGCTAGTGTAGCTCAGTTGGTAGAGCAGCTGATTTGTAATCAGCCGGTCGGGAGTTCAAGTCTCTTCACTAGCTTTTTTGGAGAATTATAAAAATAATATGAATAGTTTATCGAAAACTGTAATATTCTACAAAATTCGATAAACTATGAGCCCTATTCTTTTTTTCATTTAATAATGAATAAAGGGGTGAGTAAAGATATGTACTACGGATTATCTAAAACCTACCGCTGCTTGCCATACGAAAGCTAATAAAAGGAATAGGACAGGTACAATAGGTAATACGTCTACAAGTGGACTAAAAAGTGCGAACGTACCCGGTAATTTTGCTAATACTAACATATATTTTAATCAATCCGTTTAAATATTTATAACATAAACATATTATAATGTATGTTGACCTAAAAACACTTTTTTCAAGCCTAACCGATTAAATTTTACAACAGAAGTAAAAATAGAGAAACAATTATTTTCTAAATTTCCTTGAAATTAGCCAAAAAGAATTAACTTTGTTATTACTACAACTTATAAGCAATCCTCTCAAGTATTGACACTTCGATTTAATGATTGATACTATATAGTTAAATTTATAAACATTAAACGGCTCTGTAGCTCAGTTGGTTAGAGCAGGGGACTCATAAGCCCAAGGTCGCAGGTTCAAGTCCCGCCAGAGCTAAAATGAAAAAAATGGAGAGATGGCTGAGTGGTCGAAAGCGGTAGATTGCTAATCTATTGTACAGTATTCTGTACCGGGGGTTCGAATCCCCCTCTCTCCTGTATATTATCTTTGTACCTAAAATCAAGCACTTACGCAACCGATATTGTGCTGCTACCTTTCAGTCCTGACACATTGGTATGGTCTTATAAAACTTAATTCTAGATACATAATTATTGTATCAAATAATTGAGTAAACGCAAATTTCTAATACCTAAATTGAATTCAGGTTATATTTGGCTCAACAATAAAAAAGCTACGGTGTTACCACCAAGTGCCCCTATAAAGAAGCCACCCGAGAACTTTTTCCACCCTGCTTTAGTTTGTAAAATATCACCCGAAACTAACGTTTCTTCTTGATAGGTAGTAGTACCATATAAAGCTAGCGCTAAGCCTAAAATAATGATTAAACCAACAGCAGATAAATAACCGGCTAAAAGTGCGACTTCGGAATTACGTAAGGGGCCTAATTTATAAAACGGGCCAATTAAAAAATAGCCATGGGCCATTCCAACCTCTAGCCCACGTAAAAGACTTGATAAACCTACTCGATAAGCTGGTAAATTACCTAACAATGTTCGTGTTATCATTGAAGTAGTTACCGGTGTTGATAAATGACCAACTGAAGGATCATCACCATAAGGACCAACAAAACTAAATTTACTCATTTTCTATCCTTTTAATTGAATCTCAATATTTATATTATACTTAGTAAAATCCAATTTGAATTAAAAATAAGATTAATTACAGGACTTTACTCTCCGCTATCTAGTACTTTGCATTTATAATGTATTATATAACAACATTAAAAGAAATATAAAATAGAATTATGACTATTTTTATTGATTACGTTTTATTACTAGCTTTTGTTTTTGCATTAGCTTCGGGTTTATTCCTTGTTTTTAAGGGAATCAAACTTATATAACCTCTATACTTAGTTTGCCAAGAACACACGTGTTTTTGGCAAAAAAACACACATTTTAGGCAACATTTTTAAGTAGCATGGAAACAGATCTTATAAAGCGTGAAGATATTATTGGGTCACGGCGTATTGAAAATTATGTTTGGATAGTTCTACTAACTATTGGGGGTGTAGGTTTCCTTTTAGCTAGTTGTTCAAGCTACTTTAAAGTTAATTTATTACCTTTCGCAAATCCTGTTGAGTTAGATTTTATCCCACAAGGTATTCTAATGCTTGTTTACGGATCCGGCGCCGTATTAGTTAGTATTTATTTAATATTAATAATTTTCTGGGACGTTGGTGGTGGTTACAATGAATTTGATCTTTCAAGTTCGACGATTCGATTAGTAAGACGCGGATTCCCTGGCGATAATCGAAATATTTTATTAAGTTACCCAATTAACGAAATAAAATCGATCGAGGTAGAAATCAAAGAAGGTATTAATCCTAAACGAGCGATATACTTAGTGACCATTGATAAACGAAGAATTCCTTTAACCGGTGTTGGGGAACCGATGCCTCTATTTACATTAGAAGAAAAAGCAACAACACTAGCCAAGTTTCTAAATATACCATATAATTATGTATAGGAACTTATAAAGAATTTTTGCGGGTATAGTTTAGTGGTAAAACCTTAGCCTTCCAAGCTAATGATGGGAGTTCGATTCTGCCTACCCGCTTTTAGAAAATAATAAAAAAAAACATTTTTGCCTACCTAAAAATAGTAGAATAATATTATTAAACTGTGATTACTGAAGAGACACCACTATACAGTGGGTTGAAATATGAATAAAAGTAAATAAATTTGGCTATTTTATATAATCTTGGCATTGAGTTATTTTCCCAGCAAGCTGCCCTACTAGTATTTTCACCGCTATAACGTTTCACAACTGAGTTCGAGATGGGTCAGAGTGGTTCCATTATGCTAAAATACCAAGAATTATATCTAATATTTATACTCAAAATATTATAAAATACTCCAAATACTTTGGAGTATTTTATAATAAAGAGTTTTTTTGAATTCAAGTATTCGGTTTGTTAGTATACCTCTGCTCAATACATTACTGTACGTTCACATAGTACCTATTAAACGGCTAGTCTTGCCGTAACCTTATATCTTTTAGATAAGAATACTCAT
>Ga0209630_10003167_pt1 | contig 15137 bp, 12 predicted proteins | sample COG_01_FD_184745 | JGI IMG/M metagenome (GOLD analysis project Ga0209630, IMG submission 184745) | Pelagic Microbial community sample from North Sea - COGITO 998_met_01 (SPAdes) (version 2) | ecosystem: Environmental > Aquatic > Marine > Neritic zone/Coastal water | place: Helgoland, sampling... | reverse complement strand
CTCCTGTCCCGCAGCCTCAACAAATGGCTCCTGTCCCGCAGCCTCAACAAATGGCTCCTGTCCCGCAGCCTCAACAAATGGCTCCTGAGGATAAGCAAATTGAGCAAGAATTACCTTCTGATCAGGAAATTGAAGAAATGGTTGGCGGGGATGAACCAGAAATAATAGGCAGTTTGTCTAAAGAAGTTGAGAATCATGAAACTAGTTTGGAGGAATTAGAAGCTTTTGATGAACCGGAGCCACTAAAAGTCTTATTTGATGAGGCGCCAAGTGATGACGAGCAAAACATTGATCCTGAGGATATTCCTGATCCCGAGCCAACGAATCGGATTATTTATGAAGACACTGAGGAAAAACCAAAATCAAGTCTGTTTAAAAAAATAACTATTATTTCACTTGTCTTGTTTTTGTTGATTGGAGTTTTTGTTAGTGCAATTTTAATGCGTCATACTTTGGTTAATATAACGCCATCATTTAATGCTGTTTTTAGTATGGTTGGGTTTAGGGTAGATATTCCTGGTGATGGTCTCAAAATAGTATCGAAGAAACCATCCCGTGAAAAACGTGATGGTAAAGATGTAACTATAATAAACGGAAGAATAGTTAATGTTTCAAGCGGTGAACGGAAAGTGCCTGAAATTGTGATTAGTGCAATCGATGGCAGTGGAAAAACCGTCAAAACTCAAATAGTCAAGCCGTCTAAGTTAATTTTAAGGCCGGGTAAGGCGGTGAATTTCAAGGCATCGATTGTCTCAATGCCTAAGAGTGCTAAACGTTTGGATATAACATACGGATCGTTTATTACAGCTAAGGATAATAAAAAATAGGAGTAGGCGATTTTTACCTATCAAGTATTTATTTGACTAAGAAAAATATTAATTATTTGGTAACTTATTGAAAAGTTTTACAAATTAATATTAGTTTTCTGGCATGTTTTTTGCTCCTCTATACCTTTCAAGTTCGAACTATCTATACAATTGAAGGGGTAGAATGAATGTTTCCGGCCCATGATCCAAAGTCAGACAGAAGTAATGGAAAAGAACATAATCTTTTGAAGCGTATACCCAATGGAAATGGGTGGGTTTCGGCGAGACAAAAAATAGTTCGTGAGAGAATAGCCTTATATCGTCGCATAATCCTAAAAATAAAAGTCTTTAAAAAATAGTTAGTTGAATTTTACCAGTCTGGAATTTTTTCATATTTGAGGTAAGTCTCAGGTTCAATGCGCTCTCTTATGGTTGTAAATCGTGATTTACTAACCAAAACTTCGGGTATTAATGCTCGACTGTTATATGTTGATGACATTGCAGCACCGTAGGCACCTGCAGATCGGATTGCAAATAAGTCACCAGTTTCACATTTAGGTAAATTAACTTGACGAGCAAACGTATCCCCTGTTTCGCATACAGGCCCAACAATATCGACAGCATTTTTTTCCACGTTCTGATTTGTCTCTATAACGTTTATTATCTCATGCTCAGCATCATACAGGCTCGGCCTCATTAAATCATTCATTGCTGCATCTAGAATTATGAAATTTCGTGTATCACCTTTTTTATAATAAATAACTTTAGTCACGAGTATCCCAGCGTTACCTACAATTAGGCGCCCGGGTTCAACTATTAAATCACATTTCATATCACCCAATATTTCCTTAATAACTTTACCATACTCCTGTGGAGTAGGTGTTTCATCATTATTGTAAGGTATTCCGAGGCCACCACCCAAGTCTAACCTTTTAAATTTGGCTCCCTTGGACTCCAGATGGAACACAAATTCTTTGAGTTTTTTAAAAGTATCTCTAAATGGATTTAGGTCAGTTAATTGAGATCCTATATGAACAGCCAGGCCTGAAATTTTTATGTTTTGCAATCGATCGGCATCATTAATAATTTTATCTATAGAATTCCATTCTATTCCAAACTTATTCTCAGACCGACCAGTTGAGATCTTTTCATGGGTGCGCGCATCTACATCAGGATTAATTCTTAATGCAACTTGTGCTACTTTATTCAAATTTTTTGCAATAGTATTAACGGAATGGAGTTCGACTTCAGATTCGACATTAATTTGTAGAATATTTTCCCCTAACGCGTGGGTTATTTCTTCCTTAGTTTTCCCCACCCCAGAAAATACTATTTTATTACTTGGAATTCCTGCTTTTAAAGCCCTTATTAATTCTCCTGATGAAACAACATCAGCACCAGCACCCATGTCCCCCAAAAGTTTAAGCACAGCAATATTAGAGTTTGCCTTTACAGCATAGCATATTGTTGCTTTTAAACCTTCCAGGGCTGCTTCTAGGACTCTAAAATGTCTTTCTATCGTAGCTACCGAGTAGCAATAAAATGGCGTATCGATTGCCTCGCATATTTCTATTATCGAGACATTTTCGGCATGCAGTAATCCGTTTTTATACAAAAAATGATCCATCATATTACCAATCAGAATTAATTACTAGGATATTTCCCCGGGTAGTTTGTCTCTTGGTTTTGAGGAGGTTGAGGTCTATTTGCTTTACCACATGACCCTAAAATGGGGAGAGAAATTAACAAAACAAATACAAGAAAAAGAGCCATTCTATGAGATTTATTTTTAATCATAATTTTTACTTACAGGTACTTGAGGCGCGCTTGTTTGCACGCCTCCTTGACATTTTTTGGAGCAGTGCCACCAAAGCTTGTTCGCGCATCTAGTGCAACTGTCAAATCTAGTACTTTCAAAGCATCATTTGTAATTTTAGGTTCAATGCTTTGCATCTCCGATAATGATAATTCTTCTAAATTACAATCTTTACTCTCGGCTAATTTAACCAGTCTGCCACTTATACTGTGAGCCTCCCTAAAAGGTTTGTTCAAATTCTTTACGAGCCAATCAGCAAAATCAATCGCATTCGTATGAGTGGCTTTCGCAGCTTCTTTCATTTTTTCTTTATTAAAAGTAAGTTCCTTAATCATTCCCGACATAGCCGCAATCGTTAGCGCTAGTGTTTCAGAGGTTTCAAATACGGGAACTTTATCTTCTTGCATATCTTTACTGTAAGCTAGGGGCAATCCTTTCATAACGATAAAAAGATTTGTTAAATTCCCAATAACTGTACCTGATTTAGCTCTGATCAACTCAGCTGCGTCGGGGTTACGTTTTTGTGGTAGCATAGAACTCCCTGTTGAAAATGAGTCAGGCAGGTTTACAAACTTAAACGCAGCGCTAGACCATAGAACTAATTCTTCCGCTAACCTGGAGAGATGAACCGATATTATGGATGCAATTGATAAATACTCCATAGCGAAATCTCGATCTGACACTGCGTCCAGTGAGTTAGTTGTTGGCCGGTCGAAAGCCAAATCTGCTGTTGTTTGGTGGCGGTTAATATTGAATGAAGTTCCAGCCAGAGCGCCTGATCCAAGGGGGTTTTCGTTCATTCTTTTTCGGCAATCACTTATTCTTCCTCTGTCGCGCCCAACCATTTCAACATATGCCATAAAATGATGTCCCAACGTAACAGGTTGTGCTGTTTGCATATGGGTATATCCCGGTAATACAGTTGCGGCGTGGTTTTCAGACTGTGAAATGAGAACTGATTGAAAAATTTTGAGCGCATGGTCTAAAGAGTCTAGATCGTCTCTTACCCATAACTTGAAATCTGTTGCTACCTGATCGTTTCTTGATCGCGCCGTATGTAGGCGACCAGCTGCATCCCCGATTATTTCTGAGAGGCGTGCCTCAATATTCATATGAATATCCTCAAGATCCTCTCTAAATTTAAACGATCCTTCAGATATTTCTCTATAAATTTGATTTAACCCTTGAATAATTTTCTCACCATCATTCTTTGTGATAATTTTTTGATTAATCAACATTGAAGTGTGGGCTTTTGAAGCCCTAATGTCTTGAGAATACATTTTCTTATCAAAGTCTATTGATGTATTAATATGCTCCATAATTTTTGAAGGACCTTCACTAAATCGGCCTCCCCAAATACTACTGGATTTATTACTATCATTTTGTCTGTCTGCCATAACTAATTACGCTTTTCAATTGACTTAATAATCATCTTTGCTTCAACAGAATTCCAATTAATATATCATAAAAGAAACTAATTTGCTTAAGTATTATTATATATTTCAAGTCATGGGTTAATCATGCGCAATCTTATTTGCAAGTCAAATATCAAAAAAGTGCCTTTAATGTGTATTTAATTAATTTATATAGTTAAATTATTATCAGATATTCTCGGTAGCCTTTTGAAGCCATTCTTTTAATTCTTTCCCGACTAATGGTTGTAGGGTATTTCTAACCGTCTTATGATAATTATTTAACCATTGTATGTCTTCTCTATTTAGAAGGTCTTTTAAAATTAAAGATCTGTCTATTGGCGCTAAAGTGAGTGTCTCAAAGCATAAGAAATTATTTAGATCTGATTTTAAACCGGTCAACGATGATGTAGCTTTTCTCACGGCAACGAGATTTTCAATTCTAATCCCATATTTCCCGGCTTTATAATATCCAGGCTCATTTGAAATAACCATACCAGGTTTTAACTCAACATTATTAGGTGCTTTTGATATCCTTTGTGGCCCCTCGTGCACGCTTAAATAACTTCCAACCCCGTGCCCGGTTCCGTGGTCGTAGTCTAGGCCTCTTTCCCAGAGAGAGCTCCGTGCTAATACATCTAATTGTGATCCAGAGGTCCCCTCAGGAAATATAGCTTTAGCTAATGCAATATGTCCTTTTAATACGCGCGTAAAATTTTTTTTCATCTCGAGGGTTGCGTTTCCAATTGCTAATGTACGCGTGACATCAGTGGTTCCATCAATATATTGCGCTCCTGAGTCTACTAAATAGAGAGAATTTTGTTGCAATTTTTTACTGCTCTTTTCGCTAACTCTATAATGAACAATCGCACCATTTGGACCTGAACCCGATATAGTAGGGAAGCTAAGCCCTTGAATTTTTTCACCCTCTCTTCGAAAACCCTCTAACTTATTTGCAACATTTAACTCGGTTAACTCACCGGATTTAGAATTTTTTTCGATCCAAAAAAGGAATTTAGATAACGCTATCCCATCTCTAACATGGGCTTTTCTCATGCCTTCTAACTCAATGTTAGTTTTGGTTGCTTTTTCAAGCTGGCATGGATCAGCAATATATTCTAATTTTGCACCCGATCTTCTTAAAGTTTCATAAATAATCTGAGATGTTGAGTTATAGTCTATACCTATATTGATTTTCTTATCACCTAATTTACGCAAAGTAGGTAAGAACTTCTCGGGTGTAAAAATATTTAAATCACCGCCCATTTTATTTAAGACTTTCTCTGTGAATTTTCTGGGATCATTAAAAAAGTCTAATGAACAATCATCATAAAATATGGCATATCCCAACGAAAACGGGGTATATGGGACGTCTGCTCCTCGAATATTTGCTAGCCACGCAATAGAGTCAGGTGAGGTCATTATGAATACCTCAATTTTCTTTCTTTTTAGTATCTCAGAAATTTTCTTTCTTTTTTCTTGCGAGGTTAGACCCGTTAAATTCTTTGCCAGATGAATTATCGGTGTAATTGGCTGTTGTGGTTGATTTTTCCATATTTTATCTACGGGGTTAAATTTGGTAGCTCGAAATTTAATATTGGCTGTATCACAGACTTTTTGTAAGCGGGCGATGTTTTGCACGGTATGCAACCAAGGGTCATAGCCCAATACCTCTTTTTCTTTCATCATTTGCTTTATCCAACTGCTTGGGGAGATCTCAGATAAGTGAATGATTTCGTAAAGGTTCGTATTAACTTCATTTCTTGCTTGAAGAGTATATCGTCCATCAACAAATATAGCAGCTTTGTTACGCAATACTAGGGCCGTTCCGGCTGAACCCGTAAAACCAGTGAGCCACGCTAGTCGCTGAGAATGTTTCGCGATATATTCACTTTGATATTCATCACTTAAAGGTACAATAAAACCCGTTAATTGAACTTTCTTCAGGTAGTTTTGGAGATCAATCAACCGTTTATTATAGCAATCTGGGTCCCTAATTTCTTTTAGCCCATAATTATTATTTTGAGCTGTGACTAAAGCGTTGCTTAAAAAACGTTTAAATTCTGGGGATAATCTCTCCCCGATAAGAGTTAACCATAAATCTGGATTTCCCAACGCTGCCTCTGGATCCGGTCCAGCAGCTACAGCATTAATTAATTCTTTAATATAAACTGCAGATCTATTAACTTCTTCTTTTTGAAGAAATTTTTTTAATTCATAATTGATTTGAGAGGCCATGAGGTGAAGCTCGTAGTTTTATTAAATAGTTTTAAATTCATAATTATCTTATAATATATAATATTTCTAATAAATTTGAGTATTCGTTAAATAACTTATTTATGCAATCAGGGAGATTGAAATATATAAAACACTTATCTTAAAAAAAATATTTAGGTTATCAATTATTTTCCTTATAACTGTAGCTATAATCTATTCTATTTATTGGTTTATCTACGCAATTCTTTTGGAAGAAAAGTTTCGTAAATTTTCAAATGGTGTTGGGGATTCTTCTATTTCCCTTTCATTTGAACACATAACTATTACCGGATTTCCATTTTCGTTTTTTACAAATTTAACTAATCCCACGTTAATATTTGGAGCTACCCGAGGGCTAAATGATAATAAAACATATCTAAAATTAAGAAATGACTTAATTTCGATCCAAATTTCTCCATTAAATTATAGTAGCTATATTATAAAATTTGGAAAGAAATATAAATTTGACTTTTACCATAATAGTAAACAGTTTAGTTTTCGGGGATTTACAGAGAAATTTAATATTAGTCTCATATTTGATCGTAAATTTGATGCTGTTCAATTAGCCTTCGATATCGCCCAACTTAAATTCCAAACCAAAAACTTGGTTACATTATTTAGTGCGAAGAATCTAATGCTAAGTCTTTTTAAACCAAATAAAAAGCGTTTATCTAATGTTAACGACGAGATTAACAGCGGTTATAAACTAGTTATACGTTCCGAGGGATCTACTATTTCTGAAATATTCAATTTACCAGTAAGTAAAATGATCGAATTAATATCCGTAAAAATAAAAATATTTGGTAATTTAAATATGCCAGTTAACGCTGCAAATCTTGAATACTGGCGGAAAGATGGGGGTATTATTGAAGTTGAAGAGTTTAAAATAATAGATACAGTATTTAAAAGTATGTTGAATGGTACAGTCTCTCTAGATAAAAATCTCCAAATTCTTGCTGCATTTGTCACTGAAGTTGAGGGACTTCCCTTTATACTAAAGAATTTATCTAATAATTCTCACATATCCATTGATACTACTAACAAATTAGCATTTCTTCTTAAGCTAATTTTACAGACTTCTCCTAATGGGAAAATACAAAACAGCTTTTCAATGACGGTTCAAAATCGTCAACTGTTTATTGATAGTACATCTGTCATTGGACTGCCTCAAATCAATTGGTGAAATTCCAAAAACCCTAATAATTTTCTATCACTCTAATCTCAATCATACATTTTTTCTTGTTTTGCATCGATTACCGCTCTTCGAACCTCGCGTGTGCGGGAGAATAAATCAAATAATTTATCACCCTCGCCCCAACGAATTGACCTCTGTAATGCAGTAATATCCTCACTAAATCGCTGAAGCATCTCCAGAACGGCTTCTCGGTTATTCAAAAAAACATCACGCCACATTGTTGGATCTGATGCTGCTATACGCGTAAAGTCTCTAAAACCACCAGCAGAGAATTTAATGACTTCATTTGTTAGTGATTTTTCAAGGTCTGATGCAGTACCAACAATTGTATAAGCAATTAAGTGAGGCAGATGAGATGTCATGGCCATTATCATATCATGGCGCGCAGGGCTCATAATTTCAATATTAGCGCCTAAAGCTGACCAAAACTGCGAGACTTTATCAAGTGCTAGTTGTTCAGTATTAGGCGGAGGTGTAATAATACACCAACGATTTTTAAAAAGTTCTGCAAATCCAGCATTTGGACCAGAATGTTCAGTGCCTGCGACCGGATGGGCTGGGATTAAATGTATATCTTCGGAAATGTGCGGGCTGACATCATTTATTACAGATTGTTTAACTGAACCCACGTCACTAATAATTGCGCCGGAATTTAGTTTAGAGCCTATATTTTCGATAATTCTACCGTAGGAACCCAACGGTGCACAAATAATTACTAGGTCGCAATCCGATACAGCTTTTTGTTGGTCGAGAGTAGCTTCATCTGCAAGACCGAGTTTAATTACTATATCAAGCGTTCTTTGACTTTGGGCTGTAACCGAGACCCTTTCAGCTAAATTTAGGCCCTTGATACCATGAGCAATTGATGATCCAATCAATCCTACCCCGATTAATGCAACTTTCTTAAATAGTGGTTTTGATTCCGGTCTTAGCATTTCATTTACTCATAAATATTTTAAGGGATTCAATTAAATATTTCATTTCTTTTTCAAGACCTATTGTTATCCTCAAAGAGTCGGGTAGGCCATAACCACCCATACGTCTGACAATTATACCCTTAGATTTTAAAAAAATATCAGCGTTTTCTGCAGTCTTTTTAAGATCATTATTATTTGGAAAATCAACTACGACGAAATTACAAACACTATCTGCTGATGTTAGCCCGAGGCTTTTTATTTCATCGGAGGTCCACTTTAACCATTTTTGGTTATGCTCTTGCGACATTTCAAGAAACTCGTCATCCCCCAACGCCGCAATCCCTGAAACGATAGCGGGATAAGCGACATTGAATGGACTTCGTACCCGATTTAAAATATCTAAAATACTATCTGGGGCATAGCTCCAACCTAAGCGTAAGCCACCCATACCGTATATTTTAGAAAATGTTCGAAGCATAACAACATTATTATTAGCGCTTACGAATTCTGATCCATCGGTGTAGTCAGGTCTATCAACGAACTCCGAATAGGCCGAGTCAATAACGAGGAGTATATTTTTTGGAATATTATTGACTAAACGTTCGACTTCACGTTTTGGAATATAGGTTCCCGTGGGATTATTTGGATTAGCAATAAAAATTATCTTTGTCTTTTGTGTAATTAGTCCTAATAACCTATCCACGCTAACGGTGCGATTATTTTCCGGCGCTGCTACTATACTGGCACCAACTGTTTTTCCATAAATAGGATACATTGCAAACCCATGTTCAGAATATAAGATTTCATCTCCAGGTCCAGCGTAGCATCTGCAAAGCAGATTTATAAGTTCATCAGATCCAGCACCACATATGATATTTTTGGAATTAATATTATTTTTTTCACCTAAAATATTGCGGAGTTCAGTACAATCTCCATCAGGATAACGGTGAAAATTATGAGCTGTTAATTTGAGAGCTTCCAGTGTTTTAGGACTAGGGCCAAAAGCACCTTCATTAGAAGCTAACTTTACTATATTATCAAACCCGTTTAATTCCGATTCTCCACCCACATAAGGAGCAATATTTTTTAAGCCAGTAATAGGTTTAGGGTACCTCATCTTTTTATTTTCCAAGTTAAATTTAAGTAAAAATCCTTTTAGTTCAACTCAATTGGCTCAGCATAATTACCCAAGATTTTTATGTCTAAGGAGTTTTCCAAGGAGTGAAGTTCTAAATTTTTAAATTCCATGTCAGTTTCTCTTATAAAGCCATTTGCGAGCAGTAAATATAAAAAATAATCTGATTTCTTTTTACCATTATAATCTGCAATAATTTCTAATTCTAAACTATCAGTATTTAAACGCTCTTTAATAAAGCTCGATGTTAATTCTTTACGTGCTTCAATTGTCAAAAATGTATTATCATTTCCAGATGAGTCAGGCTCACATTTTGCAATAATTAAATATTCAGTCGAACTATCTGGATTAAAAATGATAGGTAATTTTGCTATAATTTTTATTTTTTCTTGAGAGTGCTCTATTGTATTTAAATATTCTATCAAATCAATCCACCAGTAGTTTTGATTATTTGTTGGCATGGCAAGCACGCCAATTGTACATTCTTCTAGTTGAATATTGCGTATAACTTCAGCGATTGACGGAAGGTAAACAATTGAGGTGTTTGTACCAAAGTGTGTCCGTACACCGTCCACAGTATCATTGATTCCAATATCCCTATTGTTTAGCGAATGTATTGCCACGTTGAATTTTCCCTGAAGTTTAACAGATGCCGAAAGAATTTCTCTCCATAGTTTAATTAAACTTGTTTTAGGAAAATTTCCACTTTGTCGATTTACAATCCTTCTTAATATCTGAGCTTCTCTGCCAGGCTTTAGTTTTGATTTATTGTCGTTTTTAACTGCTTTGACTTGAATTGAGATGTCAGCTCGTTCATTCAAAAGCTGTTGAAGTTTTTGATCAATCTTATCAATGCGATCTCTTAATAGTTTTAAATCACTGTCTGACATTGTTTTAATATTTTTTTTTTGTATTGTTAAAATTAAATGTTATCCATTTCTTCGGAGGTACAGTAATAGTATTACAATAAACTAAAATCAAAGATTAAGATAAAAAAATGGAAAATGGTATAAATAATGTGCCCGACTGTTCTTCATAAGATAAGAAATAATTTAGAGAAAAAGAAAAGTTAGAATCAATTTCTATTAGATCAATACAATGTTGGATTTAGCATAAAGTGGAACAGAATATAGAGTCTGATAACAGTAAAGAAGAAATTTCTCGAGTAACACTCGGGGATGTATCACCAATGCGCCTTGATTGTGGATTTGAATTAAAAAATTTTGAAGTAGCGTATAAAACTTATGGAAAATTAAATAAGGAAAAAACGAATACTATTTTAGTTTGCCATGCCCTCAGTGGAGATCAATTTGTATCAGGAATAAATCCATTCTCCGGTAAGCCTGGATGGTGGGATCTTGTAATTGGCCCAAATAAATTAATCGATACGGAGCGTTTCTTTGTTATCTGTCCCAACATTATTGGTGGTTGTATGGGAACAATCGGACCGAAAGAAATTAATCGTGATACTGGCCAACCCTGGGGGCTTGATTTTCCGGTAATAACGATATCGGATATGGTTCGTGCTCAGGCTTTATTATTAGATTATTTAGGGGTAGATAAATTATTTTGTGCTATTGGAGGCTCAATGGGGGGAATGCAGGTTTTAGAATGGGCTGTTGCATACCCTGATAGAGTATTTGCAGCGGTTCCAATTGCTACAGCATCACATCACTCAGCCCAAAATATTGCATTTCACGAAGTCGGACGTCAGGCAATAATGGCCGATAAGGATTGGTGCGGTGGGAATTATTTTAACCATGATTGCTATCCCAAGAGGGGTCTTGGGATAGCGCGGATGATAGCTCATATCACCTATCTGTCAGAACCTGCGCTTCAAAGTAAATTTGGCCGAAGATTGCAGGATAGGGATGCTGTTACTTTTGGCTTTGACGCTGATTTTCAGGTTGAGAGCTATCTTCGATATCAAGGAAGTACGTTCGTGGATCGATTTGACGCAAATTCATATCTTTATATTACACGCGCAATGGACTATTTTGATCTCGCTGAAAGGTATGGTAACGGCTCATTAGCTGAAGCTTTTCGTGGAACAAATACTCGTTTCTGTGTTATTTCTTTTTCTAGTGATTGGCTTTATCAAACATCTGAGAGCCGGGCTATTGTCAAAGCGTTAAATGCAGTGGCCGCTAATGTTAGTTTTGCTGAGATTGATTCCGATAAAGGTCATGATGCTTTTCTTTTAAAAGAGCCTGAATTTTGGAAAGTATTGTCTGGTTTTATTGACGGTGCGGCTCAGAAGTATGGATTGAATGGGTCACAATGATTACAAAAATAACAGGCATTATAAGAAGGGATCTTCGTCTAATCGCAGGTATCGTAACCAATAATAGCCGAGTTTTAGATGTTGGTTGCGGTGAGGGAGAACTTTTAGATTATTTGGATAAAAATAAAGAGGTTGATGGACGTGGGATAGAGTTAAGCTCATCCGGAGTGAATTCTTGTGTTGCAGCAGGTTTATCGGTAATCCAAGGTGATGCTGATCAAGATCTCGATAATTACCCAGATCAAGCATTTGATTACGTTATTCTTAGTCAAACCTTGCAGGCAACCAGACAGCCACACAAGGTGCTTGATAATTTAGTTCGCATTGGAAAATATGCTATTGTATCGTTTCCAAATTTTGGTCACTGGCGGGTACGTTTAGCGCTCATGATGCATGGTAGAATGCCCCAGACAGATATTTTATCATATAATTGGTATGATACGCCCAATATACATTTTTGTACCATCAAGGATTTTGTTGCTCTTTGTGTTAAACTCAATATTAATATTGAAAGTGGCATTGCCTTAAATCGCCGCGGGTTTGAACGACAGATAGGTGGGAAGGGGCTTAGATTTGCGAATCTAAGAGGTGAGCAAGCAATTTTCCTTCTTAAGAGACACTAGACAACTAAATCTTGACTTTGGTATTGTTATTTTATTTCCCTGATTTAGTAATTTTAATTACTAACTGTGATCTCAGCTATACTCCCGAAAGCGTTAGTGAAGCTAATCCAATATTATTGCAAAAAGGCTAATACTATCAATTAGCCGGGTATTCCGGTCAACTTATTTACTTTTGTTTTATCTCCCCAAGGACTCTAAAGCCCAAGATATAACTCGCAAAATTAATATTGTTACGTGCCCTGAATCTTGGGTGAGCGGCCTTAGATAAATAGTACCAAGCACCACCTTTAATTACTTTGCTGGGACAGTTTTTCCAAACGATTGGTAATCCATTAGGGTGGGGGGTATTACGATTTTTGGTCCAACAATCTTGAACATATTCAAATACATTACCGAGCATATCATGGAGTCCTAGGGAATTGGGAGGAAATTGGCCAACAGGTGCCGATTTAATTCCACTCCATTTTGTCCCGCAATCTCGGCAATTTACGAGTCCTTTTTTGAGTCTAAGTTCCTGGGAGTATGTATTTCTACTATCAGCTACCGCTGCATATTCCCATTCTGATTCAGATGGTAGGCGATACGTATAACCAGTTAATTCTGATAGCCAACCCAAGTATTGGACTATATCAGAATATTTAATATTTATTACCGGACGCATTCCTCTGCCCCAATTATGATCATCTGGTATTTGTGAGCACTGTCGATTTTTAACGCACTCATCCCATTCATTGAAAGTAATCTCAAATTTGCTAAGAGAGAAAGAATTTTGGAAATTAATTTTTTGTTGAAGTGAAGTCCCATTTATATTTTTTCGGGAATATGATGTATAAGAACCACTCGGAACAACAACCATTTCCGGACAAGTTTTGCAATCTTTATAACTCTGGCCAACTGCTCTTGCATTACCATTACCATTACATATAAATACATACAATAGCAGTAACGCTAGCTGAAGAATTATTTTTGCATTCTTTATATTCTGTAATTTTGTCTTTTTATGAGACAATCTATATCCCTGTCAAAATTACGTATAGTTTAGTCAACGGTCCAAGTGGCGCCACTTCTTATAAGTTCATTAACTGAAGGGTTTTGATTTTGACGCTTTTGAGACTCTAATTGATCATTTACAGCGGTTTCATAGGTTTCCGCTGGATCACAAAATAAAATACCTATGGCAACTGGAAAATTTGGAGCTTCCATCTGGGCTAAAAGTGTAGCCAGAACCTTATTACTTTCATCGTGAACTAGAATGTCGGCTTCTGTAATACCATCTTCATTAATAGTAACAACCTCCAACTCGATTTTACCAGGTTTAAGACGAAGCCCTTTATTTGCATCTGAGCCAAAGATCAGCGGTAGCCCATGTTGAACCTGAATTTGTTTATCAGCGGCTACGTTCTTTGCTGTAAAATGATCATAAACACCATCATTGTAGACAATGCAATTTTGAAAAACTTCGACAAAAGACGCACCCTTATGCTCATGAGCACGTTTAAAAACCTCAGGGAGATGTTTTGCTTGGGCATCAATACCTCGCGCAACAAATCTTGCACCACACCCTAGCGCGTATAGAGTAGCCGATACCGGCTTATCTAACGATCCCAAAGGCGTCGATGGTGATTTGGTCCCAACCTTTGATGTGGGCGAGTATTGGCCCTTTGTTAGGCCATAAATTTCATTATTAAAAAGTATATATTGTAAATTCACATTCCGCCTAAGAACATGCATTAAATGATTGCCACCAATTGATAGAGAGTCACCGTCACCTGAGATGACCCAGATATCAAGGTCCGGGTTGGCTAATTTAGTCCCTGTCGCAACAGATGCAGCACGACCGTGAATGGTATGAAATCCAAAAGTTGCCATATAATAAGGGAATCGAGCTGCACAACCTATTCCTGATATAAATACTGTTTTTTCAGGCGGGGCCTGAATGTCAGCCATTGTTTTTTGCATTGCTCGAACAATTGCATAATCTCCGCACCCAGGGCACCATCGTACTTCTTGATCTGAAGCGTAATCTTTAACAGAGAGTTTCTCCGGAGGTGTAGCTATGTTCATGAAATTAGTCCCTTAACTGCTTTGAGTATATCCGCTTCAATTTCTGAGACTTTAAAAGGTTGTCCAGAAACTTTGTTCAAACCTTTTGCATCAATTAGAAATTGGCTACGAAGTAATGTAATTAGTTGGCCAGTATTCATTTCGACTACTATTATCACCTTAAATTTTTTTAATACAGTCTCAAGATTTCTTGGAAGTGGCCAAATATGTCTAATGTGGATGTGGGATACTTTATGCCCATTACTTCTAACTTTTTGAACGGCTCTTGTAATGGGACCAAATGTTGATCCCCAGCCAACCACGGCAATGTCTCCCTTTTTGTCGCCGCGAGTAATTTCTTGCAGTGGAATATCATTGGCAATTCCATCAATCTTATTTTTTCGAACATCTGTCATTTTCTGGTGATTGCTTGAATCATAAGAAATATTTCCTGTATCATATGATTTTTCGATCCCGCCAATTCGATGTTCAAGGTTGGGCGTTCCTGGGATAGGCCAGTTACGTGCTAATGTTTTTGGATCTCGCGTGGTAGGACTAAAATTATCAGAGTTATTCAAGAATTTGACTGGAAATTCGGCAATTTCGTCAACATTAGGAATTTTCCATGGCTCTGAGGCATTGGCAAGGTA
>Ga0209630_10003159_pt1 | contig 15169 bp, 15 predicted proteins | sample COG_01_FD_184745 | JGI IMG/M metagenome (GOLD analysis project Ga0209630, IMG submission 184745) | Pelagic Microbial community sample from North Sea - COGITO 998_met_01 (SPAdes) (version 2) | ecosystem: Environmental > Aquatic > Marine > Neritic zone/Coastal water | place: Helgoland, sampling... | reverse complement strand
AAATAAATTACAATTTAATAATTGTGTAATGACTAATGATACTGAATTAATTTTTAATAAGTACAAATCTAAATGAATATATTATGTATTTAAAGTAATATAAAATATAATTATATATATATATATGTTTAGTGTATTATGGAATAAAATAAAAGATTATAAAAAAACATTATATGTAAGCGCTGGTATAGGTTCAGTAATAATAGGTTTTAGTACAATTGGTTATTTAGTAAAAAAAAATATTTTAAAAATTCCATTAAAATGTGAAAATTAAGTTTATTTATTTTTTGTTTTTGCTCTTAAGTACACATATGAATACCAAATCCAGATTTAATCTGTATATTTTTAATATGACTGTGTGAGCCACCACCGCCATTAAAAGCGTGAAACATTAATTGATTATAAGATGAATCATTTATAAATAATTTAAGAGCATTACTAATAGTAAACTGGACAGGTGTATTATTGGGTGCTTGTCCTGTTGAACCACTAATGTTTGTTATTAGTAAATCATTATTAAAATATATTTTTAATTCATCATCAAGTACTAATCTAATATTGAAAAAGAATGATTGTCCGGGGTCAGTTACACCATTATATAGTAATTTATTTGAACTTACTCTAAAATAAGATTCATGATGCAAACCAGTTGTATCTTTCATCCATATTTGTACAAACTGATAACCAACATAAGGCGCAAATTTTACAAAACATAAATTGTCACCGTTGTCCGGATTTCTAATTCCGACTATAAATACACCACCATCCCCAAATGGATTTGTATGACAAATATCAAAAGATATTTCTGTAAACTTATTTTTATATACTGCTGTTTTATTTTTATGATTATCATAAAGATTAATATATAAATATCCATCTTCGTTTGAGGCGTCTGGGTTCGCAGAATAGGTATTATTCAACCAGAATGGGGCATTTGTTCCTACTAATTTAAAATAAAATCCGTGAATACCGTCTTCATTATATGTAGCAGTCGAGTTGGTAGGTGGCCCTGTATAGTAACCACTTATACTATTTTTTGTATATATAGCTGGACCATCCAATGTAATTTCCATACCACTATAAAATGTCTTTTTATAGTACATTTTTTCTTCAAAACTATCACTTTTGTTGCCAGGGTCGTGGACGGTGGGTTTAAAGTCTAGTGGTAATCCTATATTTGTTCCACTATTAATAGATTTATAATGACCTGGGAAGAAATTAGATATATTATTAAATTCATTATGAGATTTAAATTGTATATCACCATTAACATCTAGTTTAGCTTGTGGATTTTGTGTTCCTATACCAATATTTCCAGTTGCTAATAAACTACCAGTAATATTAGTATCACCATTAACTGTTACACTACTAGTTGTATTTAATGTTGTAAAGTTACCTGTACTTGGAGTTGAATTACCAATAACGGTATTATTTATAAAACCATTATTTATTGTAGTATTATTAATCTCTGCATTATTTGTTTTAACAAGACCTATATCGGTTAATGTATTATTTAAAAAAGATATTTCATTAGGATGTACATTAGTGCTAATTGAGTTATGTGTTATAGTTAAGTTATCAATATTTAGATTATGTGATATATTTAAATTAGATATGATATTTACATGTTGATGTGTATTATTAATTTTTATTAATGGATTAATAGTTGAACCATCAAATGCTGACAAATGTAATTCCTTATTTGAATCTTTATTTAATAATGTTTTTATATTTATTATATCTATAATATCATTATTGGAACTATGTAAAGATATATTATCTTTTGAAGTGCTAGTATCAAGAACTATTAATTTATCTTTATTAATTCCAACTGGAGCATATGTATTATCAGATAAATTAAAACTCATTTATATATATAATATTATATATTTAATATTTTAACATAATTTTAAATAAGTAAATTTTTTAAAAGTTCTTCGAAAAAATGGTGTAAAAAATAATTCAATTAGAATAAACGGTATATACTGTATGTTTATAAAAATAAACGTTGTTGTAGTATTATTACCATTTAATCATTATCAAAATAATTTAGTTTTTAAGAAAAATATAGTTAGTAGTTTAAGTTAGTAGTTAAGTTAGTGCACTTACTAATTTATTTTTAAACTGGTCAAAATTAAGACTCGCTTGAATTATATCAAGCCAATCTATACTAATTTTTTTATTATTATAACTTATATTACCTGTAATATTTAAATTACCAGAAATGTTGACATTTTGTGTTATATTATTTATTTGTATTACGGGATTAATACTATAACCGTCAAATGAAGATAAATTTAAATCATTATTACTATCTTTATTTAATATAGTTTTTATATTCATAATATCTACATTATTATCACTAGTAGAACTATGAAATGATAAATTATCTGTGGAGGTATTAATATTCATAACTATTAATTCATTATTTGAATTTTTTATTCCAACATTTCTAAATGAATTAGAATCATTAAAAATACTCATTAATATTATATAATATATATTTTATATTACTATAAATACATAAATAAAAAATAAATATTTTAAAATTATAAATATTTTAAAATTATAAATATTTTAAAATAAGTTTAAATAATATGTATAAATGTTATATTAAAGATATAAATTATGATTGTAAAATTAAAAGGAGTTTTATAGAATTTAAAAATAATAATAACAAAATAATTTTAAGTTTTTTTGATATTACTCAATGCAAACTAGTAAAAAATATATTAATAATAAAATCTAAAAATATAAAAAATTTTGTATATATAAAAAGTAATAAAATAAAAAATATTTATGATAATATTACAACTAGTATATACAATTTAAATATTGAATTAAATTTACCAGAATTAATAACAAATAAAAACATTAACGATGATTGGATATGTAATATTTGTTTAGATAATAATAACAATTGTGATATAGTAGAAATGCGTTGTTGTAAAAATTACTTTCATTTTAATTGTATATTAACTTTTGTAAAATCAAATAAATTATTTAACTGTCCTATATGTAGAAATAATAGTTGTATATTATGTTTAGGTACAGGATGCTAGATTATTTAATTAAAAATAATACAAATAATTATAAATTGTAATAAATAAAATAATTAAATTATATAAAATAATTAGAATAAAGTTATATATGGAATGTGAAACTATTTGTTACATAAAAAATAATCAATATATTGCAAAACCTATGCGAACATATATATTATTTGATAATTTTATAAATGAAATAAAAATTAGTTATTTTGATATATTAAATATTAGTGAGTATTCAAAAACTTTAATATTAAATATAAATCAAAAAAGAAAATTAATAATTAAAAGTGATAATATTAAATTTTTATTTAGAAATATACTATCACGTATGGATAAATTAGATTATGATGTTGATATTAGTAATTTATTAATAGATGAGAAAAAATGTAATTGTAGTATATGTTTAGATGAAGACAATGATGATTTAGTTATAAAATTAAATTGCTGTAATAATATGTTTCATTTAAAATGTTATACTGCGTATATTAAATCAAGAATAGATTATTGTTGTCCTATTTGCAGATCTAATGAATTAATTACTACAAAAGAATATTGTATAGATATATAGTTTTTTTTATAGTTTTTTTATAGTTTTTATTATAGTTTTATTTTATTAAGTATTGTATTTAAATTTTAAATATTATAATAGTATATATTATGAGTATTAATAATAAATATCAACCATTATATATTGCAAGTGATAATACAATTACAACAGTTGAAAATATTAGTTCAAATTTACAATTTTGCGAAGTAAATAATAGTATAAACACCATTTCGGTTCCTACAATAATAAATCAAAATATTGATGAGGATTTAAATTTAGCAGCATTTGATGGCTCAACTATTAATCCAATAATAAAAATAAATAATACGCATCAGCATGTTAATATCACATCAAATCTAAATATTGCTAGTAATTTAAATATTGAAAATCTTACTATAACACATAATTCTATTAGTACTAATGTACATCCTAAAGAAATATCTTTTTTAGATAATACGTTAAGAGATATAGGTCATGTTAGTACAAAAGGATTTTGTTATGAGGCTTCTACTGGTGTAACTTATGTTGGATTTGATTCAAGTACAAAAAATAATAGAATTCCTCATGAGGGAGGTAATTTTGGCACTAGCTTTAATAGAGTTTTTTATGGAGATGTTTCATATATAGATAATATAAAACGAAATATGCATACTGCTTTAAAAATTTGTCACGCAGATGCAGGTAAAAATGGAGCAGGATGGCATATGGGATTGCCTATAGAGTATGCAAACACTGGGGAGCATGCGCCTGACGCGGACGGAGGTACAAATCTATTTTTTGCAGTTCAATTTAAAAATGGTAACATTAGATACGCAGGTTGGCTTAGATCTAATAACGCGACTGGCACCCTGACGCCAACCGAAATGAATTTTACGGGTCAACACCGATGTGTTCCAAATAATATTAATTATTATAATAATGTAGATAATTTTATTGGATTAATTGTTTATTCTACAGGTGATTATAAAACATATGATACAATTAATGATATTTTATATTCTGATAATAATGCAATTACAATAAATAATTCTTTACCAATAATTGAACTTACAAATATAAAAAAAGAACCTGCTGTATTTGGTATTATTAGTAATAAGGAAGAAGAAAATAGAAATTATTGTGCCGGAAATTTTGTTACTCCTATAAGTAATTTAAATGATGATAAACGTCTATATATAAATAGTTTAGGAGAAGGTGCTATATGGGTTGTTAATACAAATGGAAATTTAAAAAATGGTGACTATATACAAAGTTCTGATATTTTAGGAATGGGAGAAAGACAAGATGATGATATATTACATAATTATACAGTCGCAAAAATCACGTGTAATTGTAATTTTGATATTAATTCATCTAAATATAAATGCGAATCATTTATTGATTCTACTAGTGATAATACATATTTAAAAGCATTTGTAGGTTGTACATATCATTGTGGTTAAACTTTTTAGAAAAAAGTTTTATCAAAAATAAAATATATATAATTATATGTCTTGTTTTTGGGATTCATTAATTAAATCAATTAGTAATGAAGATTTAAATAGTTATTTTGATAATAATAAAGTAAGAACTAATCCGCATAATTTAGCAACTATACTCAAAAATGTAAATAGAAAAACTGTTAATGTATTATGGAATGATACAACATTATCAGAAAAAATGTTAGAAGAAAATATGGAAGCAATTAATAGTTATGATATAAATCAAGTTCAAAATGGATATTATTGTTCTACATGTGATCCTTTCTTATTACTATTAGCAGATTATTTAGAAATAACTATTATTCATAATTATAATAATCATATTATGAATTATACAAATAAAATAAATAATAGATATACTATAAAAATTAATAGTGATAATGGGCATTGTTGGTGTTAAACTTTTTAGTTTTTTTTATTTTTTTTTTAGTTTTTGATAAAACTTTTTTCTAAAAAGTTTATTTATATGGTAAATTACTATGTGAAAATGTAGTCCAGTTTTTAATATTGTAAACTTTAATATCTTTATTATATATGTAATTTAAGAAAACATTTCCGTTTTTATTTTGAAATAAATAATAATTATCAATTGTTTTTATAAATTCTTTATGTACATGTTCACCATTTTTACACAACGTTTTTTGTATATAATCTAATTCTTTAGGATTTCTTATAAGATTTTTAATTACGTTTGTACAAATAATTAAAGTCCAATCATTATCACAAAAATTAATTAAATTTACATTGTAATTCTTAAAATAATGATAATCATTATTAATATTATAATGTTGTCTTATTGGTCTATTAAAATATAGGTTTACATTTTTTCCTAATACACCAGGTCCTGAAAATTCCAATATATATTCATTATTATTTTTCCATTTTTCATTTAATACATTATCTACAATTTCATATATACAATTATACATAATAGGATGTTTAGGGACTATTCCTATAAAAGCATTACATAAATTAAAAGAAGTATATGAATTATTATTATTATAATCAATAGTAAAAATACATTCTTCATTATTTTTTATAATTTTATCAAATCCATTTAAGCAAATCATATCTATATCACAATAAAAACCACCATATACATATAATATACAATATCTCCATAAGTCTGCTTTAAAACCACCCGGAATAATAGAATCATAAGTCAATAAGATATTATTATCAAAATGTTCTTTTATGAATTCTCTACGATCATTATTATCAAATAAATAATAATCATAATCTGGATTATTTTTTTTTATAGAATGTGTTAGTGTTTGCAATACACATGTTAGTTTTTTTGATTCCCATGTTTGAAAAATAATTTTAGGTATTTTATGATTTATAATAGGTTTACTAACAACTAATGGAATATTATTAATGTATTTATATAATGTATTATTTCTTTTATTAATAAAATTTTGTCGTTCATTATATATTTTTAAAACATCTATATTTGGTGTTAATTGAATATTATTATGATATACTATAGGTGATTCTAAATTATATTCTAATTTAAAGTCCTGTGAAGGAAAAATTAATTGACATAAAAAATTATATGATATTTCTATCATACCTGAACTTTTACTATATTTATATTCATCAATATTATATGGAATTATTATATAATGACTTCTTAAAAAAACATTTTTCAAAGTATAAAAATCACTATTTTCATAAATTGTAATATTAAATTCTTTATATAATTCATAAATATTATCCTTATTATCTATTTTTCTATTAATTAAATAAATATGAATATTTTTATTTTTAAATAGATTATTTAAATAATATTTATAATCATATAATATTGTTTTAGCAATAATACAAACGTTAATTGTTTTTTCATTATTTAATATTTTAATTTTATCATCATATGATATTAAATTATAGAAAGAATAAATATAATCAATACTTATGTTTTTAAAATATCTAAAAGCTATATAATTTTTAGAAAAAAAATTTCTATAACAAAAATCATGATTTATAATAATCATATTATCAAATGAAAAATGTTCAAATTTATTATAAATACTATTAAAATATTCATTAAAATCAGTATCAGTTACTAATATAATTTTATCATAAATTATATTGTTATTATAAATTTTACCATTATTGGAGAATGTAAAATTTTTTATTATATTAAAATAATTATTAAAAAATACTTTATAAAAATCTAATATTTTAAAATTATTTAATTCATTACAAAAAATATCTATATTATAATTATATGTTTTACAAAAATCTATTAAAAATCCTAAACATTCGTAATGAAACTTAAAATTGTTAATTAATAATATATTCATATAAATAGTTAGAAATTATACATTTAAGTATTCATTTATATATATATATATATATATATATATATATATATATATATAATTATAAGAATTTATTTAGTTTTTGATAAAACTTTTTTCTAAAAAGTTTAAAAAGTTTAAAAAGTTTAAAAAGTTTATTTAGAAACATAATTATATTAAAATACATTAATCTATTATGGAAAATATTGTAATATTTGGAAATGGTGCGCGTGAACATTGTATAATAGAAAAATTATTAGAAAATACAAATATTAATAAAATCTATACAATAGATAACAATGATTTTATAGAAAACGAAAAAATAGATACATCATTAAATTGTTTACAGGACATATTAGATTCTAATAAAAATATTAATATGGTTATATTTGGACCAGAACAGCATTTAGTTGAAGGTTATGTAGATATATTAGAGTTACATAATATTAAATGTTTTGGACCAAATAAACGTGCATCAAATATAGAAGGTTCAAAAATCTTTTCAAAATTAATGATGGATAAATTTTATATTCCAACATCAGACTATACTATATTTAATAATAACTATGATGAACTATGTAAATATTTAGAAATAATTAATATTCAAAATTATGTTATAAAATTATCTGGATTAGCATGTGGTAAAGGAGCATTTTTACCAAATACAAAAGAAGAAGCACTTGAAATAGTAAAAGATATTTATGTAAATAATAGTTATGGTGAAAACAAAGATATAATTATTGAAGAACGATTATATGGTAAAGAAGTATCGATCATGGGATTTTGTAATGGTAAAGAAATATTTCTACTACCACAATGTCAAGATTTCAAAAGATTAAATGATAATAATACAGGTCCAAATACTGGAGGAATGGGAGCCTATGCCCCATCAAATATATTAAGTAGTAATGAATTAGATACATTAAAACAACATATGGATAATATTGTTAAAGAATTAAACTATGTAGGAGTTTTATATGCTGGTGTTATGAAAACAACACGTGATATAAATAGTTCTTATAAATTATTAGAGTTTAATTGTAGATTTGGTGATCCGGAATGTCAAGTATTATTAAATATGTTAGAAAATGACTTATATACAACAATGTATAAATGTATAAATGGAGAAAAACTAGATTTAAAATTTAAAAATGTATCTTGTAGTAATGTAGTATTATCACATTTAGATTATCCTTATAAGAAAAGTAAAGTTAATTTTAAGTTAAATTTAGATTATAGTATAAATGATTTAAATAATATTAAATTATATGGTTCAAATATAAAAAAAATAGATAATGATTATTATTCAAATGGTGGTCGTATAATGTCGGTGGTATCTTATGATACAACTTTATTTAAATCAATAAGTAATTGTTATAATTTAATAAAACATATTAGTTATGAAAATATGTATTTTAGAAATGATATTGGATTGGAAGCATGTTTAGTAAATAAAAATGTAAATAATTTAAATGGTAAAAAAATAGCAATATTAAGTTCAGGTACTGGTAATTCTTGTAAAACTTTATTAGAAAATATTAAAAGCAATAATTTAAAAAGTAGTGTAGATGTAATTATAACAAATAGGTCAGATGCAAAAATAATAGATCTGGCAAAATCTTACAAAATATCTTATATATATTTATCTAAAAAAAAAGATATAGATAATATAACTTATGATATACAATTATTGACTATTTTAAAAAGTTATAATATAGATATAATATTTTTAGTCGGCTATATGAGAATTATAAGTTATACTATTATAGATAGTTATAAAAATAAAATATTTAATATCCATCCTTCATTACTGCCAAAATATACAAATATGATGGATTTAAATATTCATCAAAGTGTAATAGAAAACAATGATGTATATACTGGTTGTACATTACATATTGTAGAAAAGGGTGTCGATGAAGGTAAAATAATATTACAAGAAAAAACTAAAGTATTAACAACTGATAAATATGAATTAAAAACTATTGTTCAAGAATTAGAAAATAAATGTATATTAAATTGTGTAAAATTAATAGAAAATGATTGCATAAATAATAAATTAACATATGATGATTGTGGTGTAAATATAGAAAAAGGAAATACATTTGTGTCAATAATTAAAAATATATTAGGTGCAAATAATAAATCTAATATTGGTAAATTCTGTTCTATATATAATTATAAAGATATTAAGATTGCTGCTTCAACTGATGGAGTTGGAAGTAAATTAGAAATAGCAAATAAATTAAACAATTATTCATCGGTTGGTATTGATTTAGTGGCAATGTGTGTAAATGATTTAATAGTTCATGGAGCACGTCCACTATTTATGTTAGATTACATAGCAGTTCATAGTTTAAATATTGAACAACAAACTGAAATAGTTGAAAGTATTAATAATGGTTGTATAATTGCTAATTGTGAATTAGTTGGTGGTGAAACTGCAGAATTACCAAGTATTTTTTATCCAGGTAAATATGATTTAGGTGGATTTAGTGTAGGAGTTATTGAAAATGATTTATATCCTAAAACTATAAATGAAGATGATATAATTTTAGGATTATATTCAAATGGGGTCCATTCTAATGGATATTCATTAATATTAGAATTATTAAAAAATAATTACTATTCACTAGAAGAATTAAATAAACCAACTAAAATTTATGTAAATACTGTTATGGAACTAAATAATTATGATTTTATTAAAGGATATGCACATATAACGGGTGGTGGTATAATAGAAAATCTACCCCGTATATTACCTAAGGACTTGAGCTTTGAATTAAATAAGTCATGGAAAGTACATGATGAATTTAAATGGATAAAAAAATGTAGTAAATTAAATCAATATGAAATGTTAAAAACATTTAATTGTGGTATTGGTATGGTTGTTATAGTATCAAAAGATTATGATTTAGATATATTAAAAAAATATAATATGGCACTAATAGGTAAAATAATAAAATCAACTAAACCAGTAATAAATGTAAATTTATTTATATAATATTATGTTACTTTTAATGTTACTTCAATAATGTTAAGTTAAGATCATCAATATATTTATTTTTGATAGCATTTTTTAGAAGATTATTATTAATTCGGTATGAGTAACAATCATTACACATAATATTTTGTAAAGGTGTTTGATAATAGTAGTTTTCTTGATAAACATCAATATTATATTCAATTAATTTATTGAAAATTTTAATAGAAAATTCATCGGGAATTGAATATTGATTACCATAAATATTAATTTTTTCAAATGAAACATTTTGTAGATTACCTGTTAAATAAATTAATGCATGTAATTGGTTACCAAAATATGTTCTATATGCTGTATTATTTACTATTTTTTTAATTGTTGATTTATTAAGTTGTATTTCTAAATCACATAAAGTATTATAATAAGCAATATAATTATTTTCAAGTAAGTCGAAAAGTTGTTCAGAAATATCAATGTATGATTTTGTCATCATTTATGAGTTATACGTATATAAATAAAAAAATCAATTTAATAATATGATTTAATAATATGATTTAATAATATGATTTAAGTTTAGTAATAAATCTTTTATTTTTTGTTCTAGTAGTACATGTTTTATGAAATAAACAATCTAATGGAGTATAATTCATATTATTTACACAAAATAAATCAATATCATAATTAATTAATTCTTCTAAAATATGTATACTAAGATTTTCAAAAATATAACTGTTTTTACCATAAAAATCGGTTTCTTCATCATATAAATCATTATCAAGTTTACCAGTTAAATGTACTAATGCATGTAAATGATTACCATTATAAATATATGTACTACTTATATCATTAATAATTTTAGAAATAAATTCTGGTGTATATTTATTTTTTAGCTCACATAATTCGTAATAATAAAGTGTTGGTGTTTTTTCAAGTTTATTTAATAACATTAATGAAATTAATCTAGAATCTTCTTCTTCAATATGCGAATAATCATTAGAATCAGACCTTTTCTTATAAACCATTTAGTTGTTTATAGAGTTTATAGTGTTTATAGAGTTTATAGTGTTTATAGAGTTTATAGTGTTTATAAATTAAATTATCAATTTTAAAATTGATTTTTCTAAAAATTAATATAAATAAAAAATATGAATTTCCAAAATATTGATAATTATTCACAAGAAGAATTAGAAGAAATTTTAGATGATGCAAGTAATTCATATTATAATACAAATAAGTTAGAACTAATTGATAGTGAATTTGATTTTGTAAAAGAATATTTATTATCAAAATATCCTCATTCGAAATATAAAACTAAAGTGGGACATGTTACTGGTAATAAAGTACAATTACCATATTATATGGGTTCTATGGATAATCTAAAAGAAGAAAAAAAAATAAGTAATTGGATGAAAAAGTATAAAGAAGATTATGTAATTATGAGTAAACTAGATGGAATATCTGGTTTATTATATAAAAATGGTCATATTTTAAAACTATTTACAAGAGGTAATGGACAAGAAGGTAAAGATGTGAGTCATCTAATTAAATATTTTAATATTCCAAATTTGAATTCGCATAGTGAAATAACTATTCGTGGTGAGATTTTAGTAAAACAAGATACATATAGTAAATTAAAAACAACTAGTGCTAATTCTCGTAGTTTTGCATCTGGATTAGTTAATAGTAAAAAACCAGATAAAACTGTAAAGTATTTAGATTTTGTAGCATATGAAATGTTATATCCCGAGTTTAAAATTAGTGAGCAATTAAAAAAATTAAAAAAAATGGGTTTTGATGTTGTTAAAAATAATAGTGTTAAAAATATTGATTTTAAATATTTACAAACTACATTAGAATCATATAAATCAACTGAAGATTATTTAATTGATGGAATTATTATTAGACATAATAGTAATTATGGATATAATAAAGCAGGTAATCCTGAATATGCATTTGCTTTTAAAATGCTATTAAATGAACAAGTAGAAGAAACAATTGTAGTAAAAGTACATTGGAATGTATCTAAATATCGTAAATTATTTCCACAAGTTCAAGTTAAAAAAGTAAATATTGGTGGTGTAAACATTGAATATGTTAGTGGTAAATCAGGACAATTTATTTATAAAAATAAAATAGGTCCAGGAGCAGTAGTTAAAATAGCACGTAGTTGTGATGTTATTCCTGATATTTTAGAAGTAGTAATAAAAGCAAAAAAACCAGATATGCCTGATTCGGAATATGAATGGAATGAAACAGATGTAGATATATTTTCGATTGATAATAATGATGATGATGTTTGTAAAATTAAATTAATTACAGATTTCTTTAAGAATATTAATGTAGGTTCTATGGGTCCAGGAATAATTAAAAAATTATATGAAAATGGTTATACTGAAATAGTAGATATTCTACATATTAGAAAAAAAGATTTATTAGAAATTGAAGGATTTCAAGAAACATTAGCAAATAAGATTATTAATAATATTAAAATGGCATTAGAAAAAGTTAATTTAATTGAAATTATGAATGCTAGTAATATATTTGGTAATGGTCTAGGTAAAAAAAAATTAGCACTAATTTTTAGTAGTATTCCTGATGTAATGAAACATAAAATAGATAACAACTTAAAACAGAAAATTATTAATATTGATGGATTTAGTGATATAAGTGCCAATCAGTTTGTAAATAATTTAGAAGGATTTAAATTATTTTTAAAAAATTTAAAAATAAAAACTCATAATTTAGACTCATATATTGAAAAAACACAAATCAAAAAAAATATTGTATTTACAGGATTTAGAAATAGTGAATTAGAAAAATATCTAGAATCACATAAAATATCAGTTAAGAATACAATTAATACTGATACATTCTTATTAATAAAAAAAGATAAATCTAGCACATCTTCCAAGATTCAAGAAGCAAATAAAAAAAATATAAAAGTAATTTCATTAGAAGAATTTATGAAAAATAAAAATAGTTATATTAAATAATTTATATTACATTAAATATTTTTAATAATACAATAACTAGTAAAAATGATAAAATAACTACTATACTATATAATACATTATTAGTAAAATATTTATTAAATCCATCTTTTGAAAAGGTTCTATCTCTATAAATAACTTTTTTATTTATTTCAAATCCTCTTTTTAAAGTATCTGATAAAATTAATGGAATTCCTTTATTTTTATATTTTTGTAATAATGCTTCAATTTTTTTTTGTTGCGGTGATAGTAAATTACTACGATTATTTAGCATAAGGATCCATACTTGATATATATAATTTTTTAAAGCTTTAGGAATTTCATAACTAATTGGTATATGATAACCTTCTTCAACATCTCTATTAAGAATTATATATAAATTATCCAGTTTTTTAAAACTCCATTCAACACTATATGATAAACTTAATGTATCAAATATTAATTTTAGTACAGTTTCTAAAATAGTATTATATTTTTTATTAAAACCAACAGGTTTCCATAACATTGTATCTAATCTTGTTATAGATATATCATTATTTAAATATGTATAATCTAATTTGGATTCATTATAAATTGGTACAAGTTTTTTATTAAATTTATCTAATATTATCTGATATTTGTCATTTAAAAAACTATGTGTACCATAAGCTAGTATAAAATTTGTACTAAGTTTACCATAAAATAATGAAGCATCTGCATAACTAGATTCAATCATTAATTCTTTTACATAATCGATCATTTTTAACCATATAGTTTCTCCGGTAGTATTTGGTAAACTATTTAATGGTACGTCATTATTTGCAACTATAAAAAAATCATTATGATTATATATAAAATCAAATGTTGCTTCCAAGTAATTTTTTAAATTTTGCGTAACATCTAATATTTCATTATTATAAAGAGGAATAACCTGTTCCATATATATATATTTTATATTAATTTATTGATTTTTAAATTTTTTAATAATAATATTAAATGCTTTAATTTTATCAGATTTTTCTTTTTTACTTAAAAAATAATATCTTATAATTGGTTTACTTTTTATAATTACATTTTTATTATTATTTTTTTTGTGACTTCTTAAAATCATTATTTTTTATATTAATTTAGTTTTAAATGAATTACATTTTAGCATATTCTAAAATCTCGTTTTCTTCTTCTTCAGTAAACTCACGTGTAATTTTAAATTTTTTTTTTACATCATCCACTGAATCACATTTTAGTATATCATCGGATAGTCTATCACAAGCTTTATCTAATAAATAATCGTAATTTAAATAATCTGCATAATTCATAATTCCAAATAAAATCTCATCATCACATGTAAAATACTCATTATAATAAACCGATTTAGTATGAGTATGTGTATCTTTATTTTTTAATTCAAAATTACTAAATTCTATAATTTTATTTAAAATAATATATGGAATATCTAATGGTATTTCGTAATCTTCTCCTAATTCATATGTATTATTTTCAGTATCATTTATATCTAACATATTAGTTATAAGTTTAAATTCTAAAATTGTATCTAAAGATACATTAATATTTTTATTATCATTTGTTACTAGTCTTAGTGACATTTTATTTATGTATGTATGTATGATATATGTTTTACTTTAAATATTTTAAATATAATTAATCAATTTAAACTTTTTAAACTTTTTAAACTTTTTAGGAAAAAGTTTTATCAAAAAATAATAGCATTTAAACTTTTTAAACTTTTTAGGAAAAAGTTTTATCAAAAAATAATAGCATTTAAACTTTTTAAACTTTTTAGGAAAAAGTTTTATCAAAAAATAATAGCATTTAAAC
>Ga0209630_10003158_pt1 | contig 15169 bp, 10 predicted proteins | sample COG_01_FD_184745 | JGI IMG/M metagenome (GOLD analysis project Ga0209630, IMG submission 184745) | Pelagic Microbial community sample from North Sea - COGITO 998_met_01 (SPAdes) (version 2) | ecosystem: Environmental > Aquatic > Marine > Neritic zone/Coastal water | place: Helgoland, sampling... | reverse complement strand
GAAGATGATTAAAGTGGAATTACCATATACTCCTATTAAATCGCCAAAACAGACGCGTCGACCGGAAAAAGTCGGTAAATAAACGCCCTTTAGTAAATTATTATATATATATATATATATATATATATGCCCACACCGCCCCCATCATTTGAGGAGTTACGATCTCGTATCGTCAGTCTTCGTCGAGGGTCGGAACCCCCGGACCTCCCCTTTCCCTTAGAGGAATACGAACGAGGGAAGCAGTTCTGGCGGCGGCGGGCGCCGCGCCCTCGCCGTCGATCTCGCAGTGGCATCTCCTATCGCAGTCTCCGGTTGCACCCACCCGGTGACAACCTAAACGACGGTCGCGGCGCTCGCCGCAAATCAAGGAGAAAACGTTCAAAGTCCCGTAAAAGTAAGCACCATCGCGCGCGTAAAAGTAAGCACCATCGCGCGCGTAAAAGTAAGCGCAAGAAATCATTTAGGCGTCGCCGCTCATCAAAAAGATAATTATTAAGAGGTAACATACTCCGGCAGCGACATATCCAAACACGGGTTTGGTTCGCACCACTCCACGCATAGAGGCACACCACTTGCAAGAGGAGCTTTCGAAGTCCACTTTTCTTTACACAGCACCTGGTGCAATTTATGTATTCTATTATATATCCCGCCAGCATTTCTCGGCGGAACGTGTTTCACCGCCCACTCAAACTGCATAGCTTGGATTTTATCCTGAAACCCGGAAACAAGACAAAAGTGTTTCCATCCCGGACCCTTTGATGTAGTATATTTTGCCCCACCTTTTATTTCACTATTGTGTTGTCGCAGCCGTCTAACGGGGTCCGGTGACACACCAGCATATGTGCACTTATTATTATAAATTATATAAAAGCTCCACGGGCGCTCTTGTTTTTCCATTATATTTATAATACATATTTATAATATGTATTATACATTAAACTAGTTTATTTTTGTAATACTTGATACAAATAATCCTATTCCCGAAAGCATCTCTATAACTACCCAAAAACCTTTGTCTCCGTCTGAGATATTATGGCCGGCCAACAACATTAAAATAATACCTGAAATAACACCAATAATAGCTAAATGTTTACTGCCCATTATATATTATATTTCTATTATATTTCTATTTCCATTATAATCTTTACAATACCAGAAATTAAACATACGATTACAATCGTTTTCGCAAATCCCATTAATACATTAATAACAACAATATTTTTGGTCAATATTTACGGGAGGAATAATCGAAACCAACCCATCTGTGCATTCTGGTTGCGAAGGGAGCTTATCTAATATATTATTAAGTATATTGTTCACATTTACGTCTAATTTCGCAGATGTTTCATCGAATAGAATATCAGCTTCTTCACAATATTCTGTCGCCTCCTTCATAGAAACTTGTCGCTTATCTTCCAAGTCGCTTTTATTACCAATAAATAGTATTACTGATATGGAAGTCTCTTTTCGCAATTCAGATACCCGCTTCTTTGCTTCAGAAAAGCTTATATTATTCGTTATATCATATACTATTATTGCTGCATCTGCATTATTATAATATAACGGGACCAAGCACCGATATTTTTCCTGCCCCGCAGTATCCCATATATTAAAGCTATATTTTCTGTTGTTTTTTTCTATGAATTTTGAAAAATAACTTGCACCAATTGTCGCGTCACCGTGAGAGTTGTATGTGTCGCAAGCGATACGGGTGGCGAGCGATGTCTTACCCACCCCGCTGTCACCCATAAAAACTATTTTATATACTATTGGGGTCTCACCCCCTCTACTCTTCTTATTCATATAAACTATATTTACATTTTATATTTATACTTATATACTCATTCTATATACTCATTCTATATACTCATTCTATATACTCATTCTATATTAGGTATCGCATACAATCACCTGTTCCTTCCCTCCACCTTTTTCTGCCATAATTCTTTTACGCTCTCCGCAACCACGAAGATGTGCCGATTTGGATTGTTGATTTTTACCGACAAAATTACAATATTCACACACAAATTTATTGGAAGCAAACGCATATTTCGATGATAAATAATCGTCAAGCACCGGAAGCTTTATCTCGTCGATTTGTTTCAGCAGCTTCTTATTGAATTCCTTTGTTATTTTGATAAGAGAAGTTTTGCTCATCATAAAATTCTGGTATTCCATATTAATATTGTCTAACATCTCTTTTGAAATATTATCCACATCACCCACCGTAGAAAACTCGTCTAATTTACACTTAAGATGGTCCACAATATCCACAGCCAACTTAATCTTATCGGGGTCGTTGTTCACATCGTGCACATATACTAAGACGTTCCCATTATGAATATTAATCTCAAAATTCTCCTTTGTTGTAATTTTTCCTCCCTGTGAGAGAAACACACCGCAACAATTTTGTGTCTCTACGTCTCTAATAAACTTCACCACTTCCGCCTGAACCACGCTCCTATTCCATAGCTTATTTTCTATAAGAATCTTTGGTTTGTGCGAACGCACCAAAATGATGTCGCCCGTCTCCTTGGTTTGTCCCACCGATTCTATCTGAGCCGCTGGATATAATGATTCCATTATATTTATAATCAGGTTCTCCGACATTTTACCCTTGGCGCTCGAGTTTTCGAATTTCTTCAGAAGGTCTCCTACAGAGTTATGTAGTGAGACCGTATTATGATTGCTATTTGTTGAAATTTCTTGTATATTACTAATTTTATTCTCTAGTTTCTCTCCAGAACGCGATATAGCCTCATTCAAAAGATTCTGTGAATGAGACATCACCCCGCTAATCTGCTGATTGAACTCACCCATATATTTCCCGAATGTTTCCCGATCGATTGTTTTAGAAAGTAAATCTTGTGTTTCTTTGTTCACATTCGCCTGGAAACCTTTCACCATATTCTCAATGCCCTTCGTAACCAAAGACTCATTATTAGGAATAACCTCTTTAATCATCGCATTTGTTTTATGAAAGAGGGCCTCGTTTTGTTCTTTTAGTAGAGGCGCAATCTTATCTGAAACATTGCACGTTAGCACCATATTCATTTCGGCGATATAGTCCTTTTTTAATTCAGTCATCTTAAGAGTAAACTGGTCTTGTGTATCTTGGGTAATCTTATTAACACTAGAAGATACGCTATCTATTTTCGTATTCATCTGTTTTAGTTTATCAAGTATATCAACAACCATTGTATTGTTCATCGTATTATTCATATTATCTTGTAGATTCTCCATAATATCAATAAATCGCAGAAATATAGTTTCCGCATCTAAATTTGGATGCTCCTTAAAAAACGTTACGATACGATGGTTTGTTATGTTCATTACATATACTTTAATTCTCTCTTTAAATGTTTGCACTATTTATTTTTGTTAAGTTATTCAATATTTAGAATAATGTATTAGGATATATATATATATTATGGCCCAAGAAAGCAAACAAATTAATATTATCCCCTCAATCTTCGTCCCCGGCGACGACTCCACCGATTTTTCCAAAATGATACTGTTGCCTTCCTACGAAAAAACTCTTTTTATATTTAATGATAACGTGGCTGATAGAAACAAAAACACTGCCGGAGCAAACTCCGCGGCTGTTAGAAAACATAACTTTATGGATGTTTCTGATCCGATGCGTATTCGTTCGGCCGGTGTGTCAACAGGCGAAGCTAGTGGCACACCGTGGAATGATGCTTTCATCGGAAACGACCTGAAACCAGAACACAAAGAAGAGATTAATCAAGATTTAGACCGTATTGTTAAATTACTTAAAACCGGCGTATATAACTCACTCATATACAGTGCGAAAGATGTGGCTGGACATTTAGGATTCGGCGTTTTTGCTAAGAAAAAGCCTGAGGATAACGGATACAATGAGAAAGAAATATCTATACTTAGTAACTATATATTATCCGGATTAAAAAAAGCGGTAGAAATGTCCGGGCATAGTATAGGAACGAAACCCTCCGCGGTAGCTGCTGCCACAGTAGAAGATTTCGCCATACCGACAGGAAGCGCTGACACGGAGTTCGATAGTAAGGTGGAAGCGCGGGTGGCAGCGCGGGCATCAGCAGAAGAAGCAGTAGTTGCAGCGCACCAGGTGCTGGAAACAAAGGAGTTCAAAAGAACATTTGGAGATGGGAAGATAGGCCTCGGGTTCAATGTTGTCAACACGAAAATGGAAGATGGCAAACTCGCTCGCACCCGCAAGGTCGTGAGCGTGAGGTCGGGGGGGCAGGCCGAACTGCTGGGCGTCAATGTGGGCGACGCGTTAGTGGCGGTGGATGGGAAGAAGGGCAAGTGGTGGACCGGGTTGAACCTCAAGGAGACGGAGGGCAGCAAGCTCGGTGGCCGCTCGGAGCTGCTCAAGTTCGAGGAGATCGATGACCTGATCCGCAAAAGCCCCCGGCCGGTTACCGTGACGTTCTCGCGTCCAACCAAGTTCAAAATAACATTTGGAGATGGGGGGCTAGGCATCGCGGACGAGCGACCCGGCGGCGTCATTGACCCCAATATACAGAGATTGGTGCCGGGGGGGCAGGCCGAGAAGCTGGGCGTCCAGCAGGGTGACGCGTTTGTGAATGTGGGTGGGACGAGTATCGATGGCATGACGAGCGATGATCTGAAAGAACTTCTTGCCCTCCCCCGACCGGTTACCATTGAGTTCTCGCGCGCGAGTGCAGGCGCAGGCGCACCAGCACCAGCAGCAGGTTCAGCAACTGCACCAACACCAGCAGCAACAACAGCAACAACAGCAGGGTCAGCAGCAGCAGCACATTCTTTAAACGGTGATCAGACTTTTTTTAAAAATATAAAAGCGCTATACGATATATATAACAATACCAGCAGACAGAGTAGTAGCGCCGCCGACTTTTCTTCCGATGGGGGCGAGACCAGGGTAGCAGAAATAATACAGGGGTGTGGTCGAGTGGCGGGAGATCAGGAAGACTCACACGAATTATTTCAAAAATTAATAGAAAAATATACAGAAGGGTATTCCACACAAGTTAACAATATTTTTGGTATAAAAGAACAAAATTTTTATCACTGTGCTAGTAAAGAAATGGAAGTACCGCAGAACACTGGCAGTCCACAAACGACGGCTGACCGAATAGACATTACGACGGCCGCCGCACAGTTTAACACTGTTGAAGAAGTATTAGCGGGAGCGTGGGGAAAAGTGGCAGATTACCGAGAATGTCCGCACCCCCAAATATATTATCGAAAAACGACATTTACGCCAGAAAAAAATTACGCACTTATCAACATTATGCTCCATAAGTTCGATGATGCAGCTTATAGAAAGGCAGCGGATGCTGGCCAAGGCTACAACGCGCCAAAATACACGGAAGGTGAGATTAAGCTTGACACCGCCCCTACTTTTTCGAGTGGGAGTGTAACGTACGAGAAATTTGCAATTATTCAACATACAAGTGGTGATGGTAAAACCGGAAGAGGACACTTTATCGCTTACATATCTCACAACGGAGAATGGTATTATATTAGTGACAACACGCTCGAAATATGGACCCAAGACAAAATCGATGCCCTCCAAAAAAGCACGATAGCAAATGTAATATACAAAAAGAGGGGGGCTCGTGTGACAGATAAGCCTCCAGTAGCAATAAGCAATAGCGTAGGAAATACGTGTTTTTATAATTCCTTACTACAGGTACTATTTAATATACCAGAATTTACAGAGTTAATCACAACCGCAGCAGCAGCAGCAACAGGAGCACCTGCAGCAGCAGCAACAGGAGCACCTGCAGCAGCAGCAACAGGAGCAACAGGAGCACCAGCACCAGCAGCAGGGTCAGCAGCGTCAGCACCAGCAGTTCCAGCAGCGTCAGTACCAGCAGTTTCAGCAGCAGCAGCACCAGCAGGATCAGCACCAGCAGTAGCAGCAGGTTCAGCAGTAGCAGCAGGTTCAGCAGTAGCAGCAGGATCAGCAGAAGAAAAACAACCAACTACCGATGGAGTCGACCCACTCGTCCAGCCTAAAAGCGACAAGTTCGTTGAAAAACATATGGGACCAACAAAAGAGATGCTATATATAAGTTATATCGAGGCACCACCACAAATATTAATTGATGGAAAATTAGACACAATTGATAAATACAAAGGTGTATTATATAACGAAATAAAAACAGTTGGTATTGAAATAAAACAAATGCGGTCTAAGGATATGAAAAAGTCAGGTATTAACAAGGCTACAAAAATGAAGACAAACCAGATCCTCGACAGCCTTTTAATGTTTGAACAAGAAAAAAAAACATTTCCAAAAACAGAATTAGATAAGAAAGAGCTCCACCTGCATTTACTGAAGAAGATTAAATCATTATATTCGAATTCCGGTTCAATAACTGGGAAAAACACTTTATTAACCGGGAGAAACACTCCAGAGGAGCTTGAGTTGTATAGAAAAATATTCCCCGCATCTAAATACGATGAAACGTTAGAAGAGAAGGCGAAAAACGAACTAAATATTATATTGGCGAAAGACAGGGATTTTATAGAATTTCCACGAGGGATGTATAATACGGGACAAATGATGACAAATCGAGATTCCAAAATAGAAAAAACAAAAAAAACCGGGGTTGGTGCGTCCGCGAAGAATCTGGTTGGGAATGCTATAGGAGACACCATAAAAATCGCTTCGTCAGCGTCTGGAAAAAATTCTGAGATCGAACAAAAAATGAAAGGAATCCCCAGAATAGTATGTATAATATATAACCTTTACCAACCTGTTACTGATAGCACGAAGAAGGTTATTTCCTCGCCTGGTCCAGAAAATTTGCCGACATTATATAATCTTAAAACAGATTGTATTGATGCGAGAGGTGCAAAATCTGAGGAGTTACTTAAACGCGTTTATGATTATGCATATAGACATCACATTAGCGATAAGTTTACGCAATTAAATAATGCAAAGTTTATTTTTGATAAAATAAAAAAAGAGGCTCAAGGCGGAGATAAAGACGCTCTAAAAATAATGACAAGTTTTGGGGGGTATAATCAAGATTTTGCTGAGAAGTATTCCAAGCTTTGCAATAAAACAAAGGGTTTGTCAACATTAGACCCGTCCAGATTAGACAAATCATCGCGTAAAAAGGCGGCGAATAAAGAAAAATGTGATATGGCTAAATCTCACGCTGTAAAAGCAAAAAAAGATAACGCCGGGATAAAAGTTTTTCTAGAAAAATTACAGATTGAAATAGAGAAGAAGCTGAATCATTCATTAGCAGATACAGATGAATAATCGCGACATAATTCTTCGATTGGAAAAGAGCACCGTTTAAAAGGAACTAATCAATCGACTAGTGTTTCCTCGCATATATTTTTTATTGTTAATTTATAATCTCTCTTGCATCCGGAAATATCTTGTGTAATATTCTTAACCATCTGCACATACTCTTGTTGTCCCCCCTCCGTGTTCATATAGTATGGGTTGTTGATAATCCATTCGGAGATACCCTTCATATGTTTCACCGAGACGTTTTGGAGGATTTTCTTTAAGTTCTCGTTTTCCTTATCCATATTCCAAAATCCCTCGTCTTTAATATACATTGTATTCTTCTTCACATCCGTGCAGTGTATGGGTCGCTCGGTTAATTCTAGATCTTGTAGACCTTGCACAATAAGTTTCCGGGAGCTATCTAGAACACCGTTTTTGGAGGCGTATATCACGTTCTCTAATGTGAGTTTTATATTCTCAATAAAATCTTTCATATTCATAGCGTCTTTACACGTTTCATTGAGAAAGAAATTAATATTGAAGCTCTGATTATTGCTATTTGTGCTATTATTATTACCAATTTTCGGGATAAGCGTTCTAATGTCCTCGTGCAGCTTAGCATTTTCTTCCATTATAATTTTAATAAGTTCATTGTCCGATTGTATAATTGTATTTTCAGTGTTTGAGCAGGATTGCATATAAATATTACACTTTTGCTTATGTTTCCATAAACCAGATTGATACTTATATTGCTTCCCGCAATCTTCGCATTCGTATTTATTTCCCGCGCGAGAATTAGTTGTTTTAGTTGCCCTTTTTGCAAGATTAGCGGTCGTCAAATGTTTAGGTGTCATTTTATGCCTTGTGAAATTATGTTTGTTATTGGTTGAGAAGCCACATAATTCGCAATTATATAGGAGCGATTTTCTTGCACTTTTTACAGTTCCATTTAGTTCCATCAAATGTTTAGGTGTCCTCAAATGTTTTGAAAAATAATATTTGTTACTGGTTTTGTATTGACACTTTTTGCAAAAATAATTAGTTGTCGAAATTGCAAGATTATTAGTTCCATTTAGTTCCATTTATTTTATAGATATATAAAATAAATCATTTCTAAACCATTTTTTTTAAAAAAGTTATGGTAAGGAGCTAAAAAAACACGATTTCATTTTAGAGCTTTATGGTAAGGACCGTATTTTTTTTAATTTTTGAAGTTTTTAACAGATCCATTTTGGTAGATTTCAAAGAAAAAATGATAAAAAAAACAAATAAATTAGAGAATGAAAACACCTCAAATTTTCAAAAAGTTTATTTATGGTGTTAAAAGGGTATATGTTATTTAATGTATAATACTGAAAAAGGTAAGCTGCAAACTTTTTGAAAAATGTTTTAAAAGGGTCTTTAAGTAGTCGGATTATATATATATATATATATATGTCCACCCCCTCACAACCTCCACCACCACCAGCAGCAGCAGCAGAAGCACTCGTCCCGCAAGATATATTTAGAGACGATATACTTAATGTTTTTCATATGGACGCCGAAGGCAACCAGGTGCTGGATAGCATCCCGTCCGACGTTCTCCAATTGATTGATATAAGTGACCATTTACCATTTCCAGTTTCATATAATATTAGAGGAACTATACTTAATGCAATATCTTGGAATATTATGGTAAATTCAACTATTCACATTGAAGATGCCAAATTAAGAAAACGTATTATGGGATCTTTACAATATTATATCAACCGCCTCCTCTTTGAATCAACCAATACCCATATATTATTATTTCAGGAGTACAACTGGGAGCCAGGCGCCGACGAACTGGCACCCATGCGGTTGTTGGGTGAAGACAGTGGGCGTCTTAATGTGGCTGCGTGGGGGATATTACATAGTTTTGGGATGCGGTCGTCTTGTGGTCCAGGATTGCTAACATATTACAAAAAAGAATATTTAGAATTCACCGGCGGCACCCCATACATTATATATAATGAGATGCTCACTCGCCCCGATAAGCTCCACATTCCAGCGCCTTATTTTGAGCAAAGAATTCCTGACCGGAATAGTTTAGAAAGAAATCTAGTTTTAATACTTGTATTTGATGAAGTCACATTTGTCATTCAAAACACACATAGTATAAGGCACGGAGAGGCACTTAGTTATACTAAGCACATACTTAATTATTTTAAAATTGATGGGGGCGAGGACTTGATTATGCAGTGGATAGGTCGACCAGAAGACATCGAACCCCGACCCTTCCCCAAAGATAAGAGCGTGGTTGTTTCAATAATAGGAGACTTTAACTATGTGCTTCGAAATCTCCCAGGTGACGATCCCGCGCCCGAAAATATTCAAGAAAAAATTGTCGGTGATTATACGAATGCTGACTCCTTTGGAAATTATTTATATAAACACACCCTCCTAAACAGGCCTGCCGAGCAGCTGGAGCTAGGTAGATATCGTAATATTAGGTTTACAAATATTGTGAAGGACCCCGATCAAAATATTAGAGAAGCTTTATTTCAAGAAGGCGGCGAAGGTGGTGGTGGCGAAGGACCTATTTCATCAGCCGATCTAGTTCCTCTTGGAGAGCAGTTGTTGACCTCAAAGAGAACAGAAGGGGAAATTCTACACCGCACAAGAGGAACACGAGGACCGTCAGGTGCGCGGTGGCAGACCCAGTCACATCAATCGGGCACACGTTCCCGGGGCAGGCCGTCGCCCTCACATTCACGTGCACCGTCAGGTACGCAGACCCAGTCACATCATTCGCGCACACACTCACGCGCACCTGACGGTGAACCTTCAGGTGCGCGGTGGCAGACCCAGTCACATCAATCGGGCACACGTTCCCGGGACAGGCCGTCGCCCTCACATTCACGTGCACCGTCAGGTACGCAGACCCAGTCACATCATTCGCGCACACACTCACGTGCACCGTCAGGTGAGTGGAGCCGCGCCCAGTCACCCGCGGATAAATCGCGCACACATTCGTACCGGAGGGATGGACGGGGTGCTAGCGCTGTAAAAAAAAGAACTAAAATGCATAAAAAACGGAGGAGGAAAAAGTTCAATAGTAAAACAAGAAAAATGAAAAGAAAAAAGGAGATGAAGAAACGAAGACGTAGTAATAATAACACTAAAAAACAGAGGAGGAAAAAGTTCAATAGTAAAACAAGAAAAATGTTTTAAGTAGTCGGATTAATATATATAATCCGGATTATTTTTTGTGTTTTCTAGTTAAGTGAATTTTATATTTTCTTTTAATACGATTATGTTGACGGGACCTTTTTTTTGATGTGTAATTCCTCCTCCTTGTGTATTTCCTTCTCCTTGTGTATTTACGCTTTTTTATTTTCTTGCGTGTCGATTTTCTCCGCCTGTTTTTTGATTTTTTTCGTCGGCCCCCGCCCCAACTCGAAGGAGAAATGGGACGACCCGCCGCCGCCGCCGCCGCCCGCGGCGTGGAAAAGCCCCCCGCCGCCGCCGCCGCCTGCCAGTCCGCTGCGTGCGCCGCCGCCTTCTCGTCCTCCTGGGTGGCGAGTTCAAAGCAACGATCAAAAGTATTCAGAAGTTTTAGGTTGGCGTCTATTTCGAAGTAATTGTTTAAAATAGTTTCAAATACATTAGATTCCGCATAATCTTGCAATTGCACCCCGAAAGTTATCATGTTTGATAAAAATAAGCAGGCCGCCACGATGTCTGCATCGACGTCGATGAAATCTATAAAAGTGGCTTTAAGAGCTCTCTCTAACCGATCATATGCATATTTATCACTACTGGTATAATACACCAATCTGGGTCCAGGGGCGTGGTTATTATATTTTTCTAGATAATATAAACACCGACAATATATAATATATATTTCACGATGACCCAAATAATCATTAGGAAATAGCGTTTTTATCATAAAAATAATAAATTTTTCATTACTTGTGAATTCCGCCCGCGCCTGCGCCTGCGCCTGCGCCTGCGCCTGCTCCTCCCGCAACTGCACAGCAACGTCACGCGCAACACGCATCGGCTGGTCCTTGTTGACTTTCACTTTCACTTTCGCCTTCCGCACCACTTTCGGCCCCGTGGGGGCCACTTTCGGCCCCGTGGTGCCCCCACTCTGCGATGCTGCTACTGCTGCTGCCGCGTGTACGCGTTCAGCAGCAGCAGCAGCAGCGGCAGCAGCAGCAGCATCAGCAGCACTATCACCACCAGCACCTGCCGTCACCACAGTTGCGTCAGCAGCAGCTTTAGTGGCGGCGGCAGCATTGATAAACACATCCAGCTCCCAGCGCCCTCCCGCCACCGCCATCCGCACCGCCTCCTTGGTCGTGAAAGCATTCCGCACGCCCTCTGCCGCCTCCGCGAGATCGTGGTCTTTCTCAGCCACCACCGCCGCGCGGCGCGCGCGTTCGGTGTCGTCAGAGAAACGGGCAATCCGCCCTTTATCATCGACTCTGGCCGCTAAGTAGCCTCTAATTAGGTTATTCAGGGTCAGGTTGGCCGGCTCCGCGGCCATTATTTCAATAAAATAACCGGGACGAGGCATATCTCTCCTCCTCCCCGATTCCGCCTCGCCCACGATAGGGTCCAACCGGTTGATAAATAATGGTATTAAAAAGGGTTTAAAGCTAGTATTTATTTGGGTGCGTAGTTCGGTGACCGCGGTGGCGCTCGCCGCTGCGTCGGCGAAGGTGTCGGTGATATGAGTTTTCAGGTTCTCCATTGTGAGGCGGCAGTTTTCCTCATTTTGATTCAAGTAATTGAGAATAAGTTTCTTCGCTTCGCCGGCCGCATCGCCGGGAGGGAAGCGCATCTTCATCTCAGTAGAACCTCTCCGCTGAATTCTAATATAATGAAAATTTTTGTCTAAATGGGCGGTAATAAACCTCTGTTTTAATGATACAATTTGCTTATTGACAACGCCGAATTCCATATCTAAGAGTGTTCCTAATTTCTGTTTTTCGTCGGTGGTAGGCATCCACAGCCTACCTGTAATCACGTGCTCTTTTGAACCTGTGTAGACGGAAGGCAGTCCCATGATAATATTTCTATAGTGAACTGTTTTGTCAGCAGTTAACATTATGGCGGAATCCGACATCTGGTTTGCGACGCTCACGGCACCTTCTCCTACAGCTCGTTCACCGATCGCAGTCGCAACCACTTCCCCCAGGTTGAGTACAATGTTAAGCCGATCCACAGCGGCGGTTCCGGCGTCTGTCCCAATAGATTCAACATATTTAAAGAAAGCCCAATATGAAGCAGTTTGCATAGTATCACCTAATTCTTTAAGTAATACAAGCGCGGGGATATCGCCGTTCATGGTGGTGGTGGTGCTGTTGATGAGGGAGTTTTTTTTCGGATTACCCACTCGGAGCTGGGTATCCGGGTTCGTCAGAGCGACACTATTGACTTGTACCGAGTGTGAGAATGGCCCCGCCGGAGCGGCCCCCGCCGCAGCGGCGCCCACCGCCTCGTCCTGCGTCGTGCTCGCGGTCCATAAAACGGGATATAACGGATTTGTAAATCCCATAGCAGCAAAAAACTCCCTATCAAAACGAAGCGTCCCAGAACGAGGAAATCTATGTAACGGGGATCCGGTGCCGGGACCTTCGTCAATGCCCATTGCAGCTGTAAGTACTTCAATATATTCGCTTGTATCGAGCGCTGCAACCCGCTTCGCTCCCATCCCCGATTCACCAAAAAATATTCGGTGTGGGAGCACGGGTGTGGCCTTCTTCAACCTTTCAAGAACTACTTCGTGCTCGACAAGATGGTTATCATGCACGTAGTTGTAAAACAATCTATTTAATTTATTTTTCCATCCGTCCTTCCAGCGCCCCCCATCAGCTTGCGGGCCGAATATTCGATTTAATGCAGCCTCGAGTGCAGCGGTGGGGGCGTCGTGGCGAACAGCATCCGAGGCCATCGCATCTTTCACGCAGTCCCAACCATTCATCATTCTGTGCCGGTCAGAGCTCCACGTCGGCGCCCAGCTCGTTACGGCGCCGGGGGGGGCGGGCTGGACCGGGCCGCCCGTAATTCGTATCCCCTCCGTGCCTCCACTAATTTCGTAAATGGGCTGTGACATCTTTATATATGTAAATATATAATTATTGTAATACAAAATATAATTATTGATAAAAACTCATAGTTATTAATACTCATTACAAGCGATGGATAAAATCAAGAACAACAATAGGTAAAAATAGGTAAAAATAAAACGGGAAGAGATAAATCCCTAAAACATTACACAAAAAAGAAAAGACAGATGAAAATGTTATAGAGTTTCCCTATGTAGAAAAAATCTGGAGAGAAATTATAAAATATATAAGAAAAATCATTTTAACGTCAATAAAATAAAAATTATTAATCAAAGCTATTATCGTGTAGAAGAAGTATAAAGAAATGTTGTCAAATGTCCGGATTCGCATTTTAAGAACTTATGCAAGTTCTTAAAATGCGAATCCGGACAAAATTGATACAATAATATAAATATATTATTGTATTGTATTATATTATGCCCAACCGTGATTATCTAAATGAATTAAAAAAAAAAGCATCACAAAATGGTGCAACAAATTTAAATATTGATAACAAATCTATAGAAGAATATGAGAAAATTAAACGCGACCAAGTAGTAAATTTCGATTGTGTTTGTGGAAAACATGGAACTAAAAATGTTAGAGTTATTCTCGAAAAGGCTGGTCTATATTGTAAAGAATGCACCACAGAAACACAGCAAAAAAAAAAGAAAGCAACCAACTTTGAGAGATATGGATATGAACACCCTGGTCAATCACAAGTTGTTAAAGATCAAATGAAAGCAACCAACATAGAGAGGCACGGGTGTGAATACCCAATGCAGTCTCAAGAAATTCGGGATAAATCGAAAGCCACCAATTTGAAGAAACTGGGATGTGAAAATCCCAGTCAATCACCAGAAGTTCAAGAAAAAATGAAAGCAACCAACATGGAGAGGCTTGGATGTGAATACCCATTCCAATCACCAGAAGTTCGGGATAAAGCGAAAGCAACCAATTTGAAGAAACTGGGGTATGAAAATCCCAGTCAAGCTCCGACCGTTAAAGCGAAAAAAGAAGCTGCCAGTCGGAAGAAGTATGGATGTCAACACGCACTGCAAGCTTCCGAAGTTAGAGAGAAAGGGAAAGCCACCAATTTGAAGAAACTGGGATGTGAAAATCCCAGTCAATCACAAGCCGTTAAAGCTAAAAAAGAGGCTACCAGTCTGAGGAGGTATGGGTGTAAACATCATATGCATAACAAAGAAAGCTTTGAAAAATGTCAAAAAGCATGTTATAAAAAAAAACCCTATACATTTAGTTGTGGAAATATCGTTAATTGTCAAGGATATGAACCACAAGCTTTACAACGTCTAGAAGAAACCCAGAGCTATTCTATTGACGATTACCAGGACTGGCAAGGACGAGAGTTTTGGTATGAATCAGATGATGGTAAAAAACATAGATATTATCCAGACATTCCCTTTCTCAGGGAAGGTAAAATCATAGAGGTGAAAGGAGAGTATACATTTCATAAGGATTATGAAAAAAACTTGAAAAAGGCTCAATCTGTAATAGAACGAGGATTAGATTTTGAATTTTGGATATATAACAATAACGAAAGCTGGACATTTTTAGATACAAAGGAAGTAAATAAACGAATTAGCGCATAATAAAAGTGTATAGTAGAGGGAATAAATACTATTTTTAATCATCACACAATTAAAAATATGTTAATATTTATTATGAGCAGTTATGGTATAATATTAGCAAGTTAATATTATGCGCTCCCGGGATTTCGCAAAGTAAGAACTTAATTAAGAACTTAAATTGCGAATCCGCAAAGTAAGAACTTAATTAAGAACTTAAATTGCGAATATGAGACATTTTTCTCCTAAATAAATTTATT
>Ga0209630_10003155_pt1 | contig 15180 bp, 15 predicted proteins | sample COG_01_FD_184745 | JGI IMG/M metagenome (GOLD analysis project Ga0209630, IMG submission 184745) | Pelagic Microbial community sample from North Sea - COGITO 998_met_01 (SPAdes) (version 2) | ecosystem: Environmental > Aquatic > Marine > Neritic zone/Coastal water | place: Helgoland, sampling... | reverse complement strand
ATCAAATGTCCGGCATGGCCATGCCGCCTGACGTGCCGACCAGTGCGAACAACGCGGGTCGGCCGGCTCAGGCCTCTCCTCCGCCCGCCGCGGGCAGCGGACCGCCTCACGCGGCCGACCTGCTGTTCGATCCCGCCGAGATGGCGGCCGCCCGGGAACAGCTACGGGTCGAGAATGGCGATGTGCGGACCAGCGCGGTCATCATCGACCAACTCGAGGCGACCTTTGCCGACGGCCAGAGTGGATACGCCTGGGACGCGCAGGGCTGGCGCGGCGGCGACATCAACCGGTTCTGGTGGAAGTCAGAAGGCGAAGGCGTTTTCGGCGATGGCGTCGAGGAGGCCGAGATTCAGGCGCTCTACAGCCGCGCTATCCGGCCCTTCTTCGACCTGCAGACCGGAGTCCGTCAGACCTATCGTCCTGAGGGAGATCGCACAGATCTCGTGCTCGGCCTCCAGGGATTGGCGCCCTACTGGTTCGAAGTCGACGCCGCGGCCTTCCTGTCCACAAAGGGCGAACTGACCGCCAGGGCCGAGGCTGAATACGATCAGCGCATCACTCAAAAATGGATCGTGCAGCCTCGCGCCGAAGTGGTCGTGTCGGCGGAGGACATCCCCGAGCTTTCGATCGGCTCCGGACTGTCGTCGCTCCAGCTGGGCGTCCGGGTTCGCTACGAAGTGCGCAAGGAGCTTGCGCCCTATGTCGGCGTCGAGTGGACACGCCGGTTCGGTGACACGCGGGACTTCCTGGAGGCCGATGGCCGCAGCGCCGAAGAGACCCGGCTGGTCGTCGGGATACGGACCTGGTTCTGAGAGAACAACACCCATCTGACGGAGCTGAATTAGGGGACGTCTCGGAACGGCTCGCTGGATCGGTCGGGCGGCAGTTCGAAAAGCGGGCGGAGTCAGCGATCCGCACAGCAAAACGCCGCGCAGAACACTGCGCGGCGTTCCACTTCCGGAACCGGTTCCCCGGGGGACGGGGTCGGAACCGTCAGTGCACCATGAAACGAACGACACCGTTCATCTGATGACCGTCGGCGCCGGTGGCGCTCCAGGCGGCGGAATAGGAGCCGGGCGCCAGCGCGGGCAGAGGCGTGCTGACAGTCGCTGACGGCGTTGCGCCGGGTGTGACCACGACATCAATCGCCTGACCGGCGACGGAGGTCAGTTTGACGCTGGTCAGCGTCATCGGATGCGGGAAGGTCACGGCGAAGGCCGTGGGAGCCGCGCCCATGAAGTTGTCCGCCGGGCTGGTGACCACGCCTTCCGGCGCAGCGGCGGCCTGCATGGCGGCGTGATCGTGCATGGCCATGCCCGCGTGCGGGTTGGCCTGAGCCAGGACGGCAACTGGCGCGAGGGTCGCGACGGCGGCCAGAATCGCGAGGGATAAACGATTCATCGAAAACTCCTTGTTGAATACGAACTACTGTTTGGGCGGCATGGTCATGCCGTCCATGTTTGACATGTCGTGCCCCGCCATCGGGTCGGCCGGCGAGGGTGTGGGGACCGGTTGGGTTGCGGCGGGTCGTGTCGGGCGCGGAGTCGCGGCCCGGCTTTCGGGCGCCTTTGTGGGCGCCGTGGGCATCGAGGCCCGCGCTGCGGGGGCCATCTCTTGCGCCACCGGGGGAGCGGTGGTGACGGGAACCGTCGGCTGCTCGGCCGGCGTCGGCTGGGGTTCGGCGGCGCGCTGGCAGGCGCCCAAGGCGAGCGCGGCGGCGGCGGACAGGAGCAGGGATTTCATGGACGAACTCCGGAGAGGGAAGAAACAGGGGCGACCGTCAGCGCAGATCACGGATCGCTGACGTAAGGCGCTGCCGATGTCATGCGGCGATGCCTTCCTACTGAGATACGCATAGACGCCGACTTTCCCTCGCACGACGGCGCGCTCATGAGCGAGAGCGCTCCCGCCGCCCCGCTGTTCAGGCGTCGGATCGAAGTCGAACAGGGACTACGCTGAGGGCGTCAGACAGCTTGCGGCGGGCCCGGGCGAGTCTGGTCTCGACCGCCTTGACCGAGATCCCGAGAATCTCTGCGGCCTCACCTTGGCTTCGGCCTTCGATGGCGGTGAGGAGCAGAGGCGCCTTGAGTTGGGATGGAAGGCGGTCCAGCTCGACATTGAGACGGGAGAGCCGGGCTGCCGACTCTATGCGTTCGTCCGCTGGCTCAGATCCATCCGGCACAGCCATGGCTTCGGGCGAGGACAGTTCGACGCCGCCCCGGATCAGGCGCCGGACAAAGCGTCTGCGGCTCCAGTCTCGGCATTTGTTGAGCGCGATCGTCCGGATCCAGGCCTCGAACGGTCGGCTCGGATCGTAGCGCCGAATGCCGATCCAGGCGGCGGCATAGGTCTCCTGAAGCAGATCGTAGGCTTCCTGCTCGTCGCCGACGTAGCGGCGGACGAAGCGGAACAACGGGCCTTTCGTCTCCCGCATCAGCGCGCTGAACGCCGCCCGGTCGCCGACGGCGGCGCGCGCCGGGAGGTCTGTCGCGGTGTCCACCCCGACGCTAGTTTTCGCCTGGGGCGAGGGCGGCGACGACCCGCGCGTCGAAAAGATCGGCCTGCTCGGGTGTGAGGACGGACCGCATTTCAAAGACGTGGGCCAGCGTCTCCTTCTGGAGAACGCCCATCGCCATGTGGAAGTGATCGACGGCGGCCTGCACCTGGGGACTGTCGCCGTCGCTCTGTTCGATGGCGCGAGCCAGTTCCAGGTTGGCCGCACGGACAGCGGCCTCCAGCGCCGGGCGTCGGGCCGCGAACCGGGCCTCGATGACTTCGATCCGGCTCAGTTGATCGGGAGACAATTTGAGGTCGTGGTGGACAATATCGTGCAGCGATGGCGGTTCGCGACGGCTGAGAACCCAGCTGGCGCTGATCCAGGTGCCCGCCCCGCTGGCCAATGCGGCCAGCACGGCCGTCAGGGCGATGGCCCGCCAGCCGCGCATCATCGTCCGGCTTCCAGTCTGACCAGGGGCGAGAGGTTCGCATCGACGGTGAACACCGCCATATCGCCGGACGGACGCGGCGCCGCCACGGCGCCGACGCCGCCCGCAGCGAGTCCGGTGGCCAGGGCCACCGCCACGGCGCCCAAGCGCAGCTGGGAAATCAGTCTCTCGCTGCGAAGCGCCTCGACCCGACGCCAGACGAGCGGTTCCATCCCGTCGAGCGACCGGCCGTCCGGCGTCGCGGCCAGGCGTCCGAGAAGATCATCCAGATCATGCGTCATCCCACAGTCTCCTCGTAGCCCCTGACTTCTTCTACGCGAAAATGACGGGGATCCCTCACACGAGGGGCCGGACGCTCCGCCGCGTAGGGAAGATAGAGCACGAGAGCGGAGACGACGATGAGATTTCGTAGCGATCTGGCCGGGTTCGCCCTGGCGGTGCTCCTCTCGACAGGGGCCGTTGCTCATGAGGCTCACAAGACGCCGCCGGCCGTGGTGTCCCAACCCGCCAATCCACAAGGCGCCATGCCGCCGATGCCTGGTATGGCCGCGGGTATGGACCATGCAGAGGCCATGGCCGATCCAACGCCGAAGACAATTCCGCAGCGGATGGTTCGCTGGCTCGGAGCCATGCATCCGGCGGCCGTCCATTTCCCCATCGCCCTTTTCATCGTCGCCGCCCTGCTGGAGATCGCCGCCCTGACCCTGCGGCGTCCGGTGCTGACCCAGGGTACGCGTGTGATCATCGCCCTCGCCGCTGTGTCCGCCATCGGCGCCGCGACCCTCGGTTGGTTCGCCATGGGATGGCCGGGGCAGGACGACGCGACCCACACGGCCCACAGGTGGCTCGGGACCTCGATCGCTTTACTAGGACTGATCTGCTGGTGGGCCAAGGAACACTGGGTCCGCCGCCCTGGGCGGGCGCGCGAATGGCTTTATATCGGCGTTCTGACGATTACGGCTGCGGCAGTGCTGGTGAATGGTCTGTTGGGCGGAATGCTGACCCACGGCATGCGACACCTGATGTTCTGATCTAGCCAGGCGCCCGGTCGGGGCGGGTGGTTGCCGCTTGGACAGCCCCAAACCCATTGGAGAACACTCATGATCTTTCGATCTACGCTCACCGGCCTGAGTCTCGCCTTCGTACTCGCGACATTGGTCCAGGCTCAAGAGGCTCAGCCCTCCCCGGAAGAGGCTCGGGTTCGCTCGGTCGTGACCGCTTATCGAGATGCGGTCACGGGGCTGGACGTGTCGCGGACCCCGGCGCTGTTCTGGCCGGACGCAGAGATTTTTGAGAGCGGCGGGATCGAAGGGGCGTTTCCCCACTATCTGGAACACCACCTCGCTCCGGAGTTCGCCGATCTGGCCAGTTTCACGTTCAGCGAACCGAAGACGGACATCGAGATCGACGGGGACATCGCCCTGGTGACTGAGACCTACCGCTATCGGATCACGTTCAAGGACGGCGATCGGGCGCCGGTCGAACGCCAGGGTGTCGCCACCAGCGTGTTACGTCAGCGGGATGGCGTCTGGCGTTTTTCGCTCTACCATTCTTCGGCTAAGGCGGTTCGAACGACGCCCTGAGGGTGCTTCCATCCGCTTTTCCTGGGGACCCAAGATCCATGATTTTCGCCTTGTCCCGCCGCTCCCTCGCCGTGGGGATCGGCGTGAGTGTCCTCACAGCCTGCGCTCCAAGCCGATCCCTGATCAGGCTCGCCGTGTTCAAGACCCCGACCTGTGCGTGTTGCACGGCCTGGATCGATCAGATGCGCCAAGCCGGCTTCGAGGCCGAGGTCACGGAACTCCCGAGCTTGCGCAGCCTCCGAACCAGCCACGGCCTTCCCGACCATCTGGCGTCCTGTCACACCACCCTGGTCGCCGGCTACGTGATCGAGGGCCATGTGCCGGCCGCCGACGTACGCCGTCTGCTGGCCGAACGTCCCCATGCTGTCGGCCTTGCTGTTCCCGGCATGCCGCTCGGCTCGCCCGGGATGGAGACCCCCGAAGGCAAGCGCGACAGGTTCGAAACGCTCCTGGTTCTCAAGGACGGAAAGACCCGCGTTTTCGCGTCTCACGGATCTGCTGAGGACGTTTAACGACGGCGCATCGCGGATTCCGACCAAGATGGGTCGCGATCGTCTGGCGAAACCCCGACGTGCGCGAAACCCCCGCGCCCGTCACGCGCTCGCTCAGGGTCTTTACGTCACCCGATGAGAGATCGTCTGCAAGGCGCGCAGGTCGGAACCGAACCTGGCGATGGATGATCTGTGGCGCTCCAGCTCCCCGTAGGGCAGGTAGCGCACATCGAGGTCCGCGATCCGACTGAACGCAGGCCGTTGTAGCTGCGCCCGGACATCGGCTTCTCGACTGTCCGGGGCGACAAGAAACAGACCCGCTGAGGTATGAAGCTCGCCAGACAGGGCCAGGTCCAGCATACGAACGATACCGGAATAGATCGTCGTCGAATGCTCGACCTCAAACGCGGCCGCAACCCGGTCCCCCTCGGCTTCGAGCCAGAGGACATCGATCAGCCGGACTGATTCTGCGCCACGATCGTTCGCCAAAGTAGGCGGCAGCTGCTCGAGACATCCCTCTCCCAAACGTCCGCCGTCATGAGATCGACCACGATCATTGGCGGCAATCCACACGCGATAGCCGAGAGCGCGACCCAGATCGCGGATCCACCCCTGTATCTCTGTATGGGTGCGGTCGGTCTCGCGCTGCTGAAGCGCAGCTTTGTCGAACGTCTTTGCTTCGGCCTTCGCCTCGGTCAGCCGCAATTCCCAATCCGTGGCGGACAGAGCCTCCCCGTCTCGCGGCGGTGGGGGATATCTTCCCGATCCGACGTCGAAGAGGAGCCCGGCGATCGCACCAAGGTCGTTGGACAGAAGATCGCGATACTGCGTGTTCAGAGCGAGAACACCCTCTCGCATCGCGAGATAGTGTTCCCAGCTTCCCAGCTTGACCTTCGATCCCGTGATGGCGTTGTAGCCGTTCACGATTGCGGTGTTGAACGGCATCGCGTGCGTGGGGTGCAGAAAATAGATCAGATTGGCCACGGCAGGGCCTAATCCTTTGATCTTGAGCTGATCGATTGTCCGGATGCCGGTCAGGATTTCAGTGTCCGTCGAACAGCAGCTGCAGTGATGCAGAAGCCGACCGAAGGCGCGTTGGTTGGCAGGGTTCTCGTAGATGTCGGGGATTCGAAGTTTGGGTTTCCAAAGAAACGCGTGGTCCGCGCCTTTAAAAATCTGCCGTTGCTCCGCGATCGAATGAACGATCGTCTCAAGCGACGAGCCTCGATAGGCGACTCCAAACCGACCGGCGTCTATCTCCTCGACCACCTGGCCGATTCCTCTGCGGATCGAGCGGAAATTTTTTAGCCGTTCGTCCCAAAGGAACCACGTCTGGTAGGTGGCTGACGGATCGTCCCGCCACCTTTCGATTAGATCGCGAAGTCGGTCCATCACTGTGTCCCTGAGCTCAAGCCATGATCTCAGCCTAGGCAGATCGACGCGTGAGCGCCAACAGATCGGACGGCGATCCTACATCGGCATATCCATGGCTGAGACCGGCGCCAATGTGCCCATGACGGCGACCGCGCAAAGAAGCGCGAGGGCCACCAGAGTTTCCAGCACAAGACTGCGTTTGAGGCGATCGACGGCCCGAGCAAGCGCCCAGGGATCCGTGAACGCGACAGCGAGGCCGGGAGTCAGATGAAAGCGGTTCGCCGCCGCCAGGATGAGCATGCCCCCGAACAGGGCCAGCTTCGCACTCAGAAGAAGTCCGTAGGGCGTGGTGAACAAGCCAGGGAGACGGTCGGGGCCTACCATGAACCAGCTGTTGATCAGACCACTCAGAATCAGAATGGCCACCGCGGCCGTGCCGACACCGGAGAAGCCATGCAGCGCGTCGTAAAGCTTGCGGTCCGCCTCTGGCGAAGACCGATGGCCCAGGGTCAAGATCAGAAGAACAACCAGTGCGCCAAGCCAGACGGCGGCGCCGTAGCCGTGCAGGATGGCCGCCGTGAGATGGAGATAATGGCCCGCGCCTTCTGTTGCCGCGCCGTGACCGGTCCAGGCGAAACTCGCGCTGACGACAAGCCCGGCCAAGCTTATGAACAGCCAGACTAGACGAGAAGGCCTGAGCAACGTCAAAACCAGAAGGGCCAAGGCGGCCGATGCGCTGCGGATCAGGAAAGCGGGTCCCAGGCTCGTGCCAGTGATCATGAAGCCTAGAGAAGACGGCTTCAGCCCTTCGGCCACTGATCCCGCCATGACGGCCGTCTGGGCGATCAAGGCTACGCCCGAGCCCACGGCGACGACGACCGAGGCGGCGATCAGAAGCCGCCTCGGCCACCTTAGGGCCAGGCCGTCCGCCTCGCGCATCCCGTAGAGAAGGAATAGCGGCGCCCCCAACAGAACGACGGCGCCAGCATATTGCGCCAGGCGAAGCAGGACGACCCAAACGTCGAGCATTGGGCTCAACGCACCGTGAAGGCGATGGCGCCGGTCATGCGGTGGCCGTCGGCGGAGGCCGCGTGCCAGTTGAGGCTATAGGCGCCGGCCGCCAGGGGACGGGCGGTTCGCCCGGAGACGGTCTTGCCGTCCGCTGACACCGTCGTGGTGACCGCGAAGGCGGCGCCGGCGGCGTTGACCACGCTCAGTCCGGAAAACGCGGGAGCCACCCGCTCGCTGAAGGTCACGGTGATGGCCGAGGGCGAGGCCACCGTGGCGCTGGCAGCCGGCGTCGATGCGACGACCCGGGCATGAGCGTCGGCCTGTGTCGCCATGAGCGCCAAGGCGCCGACCGCGCCGAGCAGGGACAGAATTTTGCGGGAAGACATTGCATTCGACTCCGAAACCAGAATGGCTCATTGGGTTATACGGGATACCGGAGACCATCCCTCGCTCTCTGCAGCGTTCCCTCAAGAATCGACCCTACGCGTTCGAGCGGGGTCGGGTCAGTCACGCGCTGGGAGCCGATCTGACGTGGGTCATAGGGGGATCGCTCGTCCAAGCGTTGCGCCAACGCGGCGAAACGCACTCGAAGGAGTGTTGTTGGCCCCCTTTACGCAGGTACGGCCCGCGCCCCTCTCGTGGCAAGGATTGTTTTTTGAAGCCGGAACAGACGGGTTGCGGCGGCCTTCAAACCGTATTCGCTGACGGCGTTTGCAACCTCTCAATATCCGGGAGTCGCAGCCTTCGGCACGGTTTGAGCGCCGCGTTCTGCGAGCGCCATGCCCTTCTGGAGCCCAAGATGATCGCTTTCCGCAACGTTTCCCTGCTCGGCCTCACCGGAGCTCTGGCAATCGCCGCCTGTAGTCCTCAAGGCGCAGCTCCGAGATCGGAGTCGGTCGAGGCCAGTCCGCCTCCAAACGCCATGGCGCCCGAAATGGCGCAGACGCCCTATTCCGCGTCTGAAACGAAGATGCACGACGCCATGATGGCGGCGAACGGCGCCGATGCGAGTGAAGTCTGGGCGCGCAAGATGATCCCCCACCATCAGGGCGCGGTCGATATGTCTGAAGTCGTCCTGCGGGACGGAACGGATCCGGACATCCGCCGGATGGCCGAAAAGACTATAGAGATGCAGACGAAGGATGTCGCCGAGCTGCAGCATTGGCTGCAGGACCGTCCGGCGGCGGACGCCGCCTCTTCTGCTGAAACAGACTTCATGCCGGCCGAGACAAAGATGAAGGACGCGATGATGGCGGTCTCGGAGGGCGACGCCGACCATCTCTGGGCGCGAAAGATGATCGCGCATCACCAAGGTGCGATCGAAATGTCCCGGACTGTTCTCGCAGCCGATCCACAGGCGCAGATTCGCATGATGGCGCAGAAGACGATCGACTCGCAAAGCGCCGAGATCCACGAAATGCAAGCCTGGCTTTCGACTCATCCCACGCCGCCGGCCCGACAGGGCTGAGATCTTCGACGTGCGGAGAAGGGGCGCGCTAGTACATCCTGGAGAAGGCTCGGCGCAGCTTGACCTTCTATTGTCCGCCGCACCGTGTCTCCCCAATGTGGAACATGATCCTCACCATGCTCGTCGCCCTCGAGAAGGCTCTGATCTGGAGGTCGCAATCGGGATCTGGCATGGGCGGTTCCTGCTCGTGGGTCAGCGACTAGCGGGACAGAGCCGCCATGGCGTGAACATCAAACCGCGTGGCCGCCCCGCCAGGCGGGGTGTCGCCAATCCCGGATTGTCCGCGAAGTTCTCACCACGAGAACACCCCAACTTGCGACATTGTGCGGATTGAACCTTGGCGCCGACCTGCTACAGGAACCCAATGGGCTCAATCCTGACCAGACAATGGATGATGGCGGCGCTGCTCGCGCTGTTTGTGTCTTTTGTCGCCCTGGTGATGACGGCTGACGCCGCCGCCTGTGCTCCCGAGTTCGGGTCAAGCCAGTCGGTTCTTTCGGTTGAGGCCCCAGGCTCCGACCATGACGGTCCGACCAAGGATGGGGCGGGTCTCTGCTCTCATGGTCATGTCCACAACGGCGCAGCGGTCCTCCCCGCGCCGGTGATCAACGCCTCGCGCATCGATCAGACGGCACGCCTCGTGACCCGTCCGTTCGCCAATCCCATGGCGTCGCGTACGCCCGCCGGACCAGAACGCCCTCCCAGAGCCTGACAGGTCACGCGCGCCCACGAGGGCCGCGTCTCTTTCGTCAGGAACTTCTGGGACATGATTCATGCCATCGAAAACATACCGCCTGCCACGTTTCGTGGCGGGCTGCGCCGTGACCGCGATGGCGGTCGCGGCCAGCGGGCTCGCACCGTCGCGCGCCCACGCTGAACCCGTCACCCTGGCCGAGGCGCTGTCGCGCGCCTCGAGCCTGTCTCCAACCCTCGCGGCTGCCGAAGCGGCCGTCACTGCGGCTCAAGGGCGCGCTCAGCAGGCTGGGTTCCGGCCCAATCCCGAACTCGATCTGTCGGTCGAGAATTTCGCGGGCACAGGAGCTTTCCGGGGTCTGGACCAGACCGAAAGCACGCTCTCGGTCGGCCAGCGGTTCGAACTGGGCGGAAAGCGCTCGGCTCGTCAGCGCGCGGCCGAGGCCGAGATCGACGCCGCACGCCTGCGTCTCGCCGTCGCCCGGGCCGATCTTCTGAACGAGGTTCGGGACGCCTACGCAGAAGCCTGGGCCGATGGTCGGCGTGTCGAACTCGCACGCGACCAGTTCGTCCGCGCCGAGAACCTCCAGACCATCGCCACCGAACTTGTGGATGCGGGCCGCGAACCTCCGCTACGGGCCCTGAGAGCCCGAACGGCGGCCCTTGAGGCCGTCGGTCGGGTCCGCGCCACCGAGGCCGAATACGCCCAGGCTCAACGGGCCCTGGCCGCCCTCTGGGGCGGGGCGGAAGACCTGCCCGAACCGCAGGCTCCCGTAGCGGAGCCGGCTCCGAGTATCGCCATCGATCCGGCCGAGGCGCTCGACGTGCGTCTGGCCGAGGCCGAGGTCGCCTCGTCCGTCGCCGTCTTCGACCGGGAGCGGACGCTGTCGCGGCCCGACGTCACGTTGAGCGTCGGCGCCCGGCAGTTTCGCGGGACAGACGACACGGCCGTGGTGTTCGGAGCCTCGATGCCGATCGGCGTCTTCGATCGGAACCAGGGCAATATCGCCGCCGCCAACGCCGATCGAACCGGGGCCGAGGCCCGTCGCAATGCGGCGCTTGCCGGAGCCATTCGTCGGACACGGGACGCCCAGGCGGCCCTGCGGACCGCCGAGGCGCGCCTGACCTTCCTGGAAACCCGCGCTGAACCCGAAGCGATCGAGGCCGTCCGCATCGCCCGCGAAGGCTTCGCCGCCGGCCGCTTCTCCCTGCTGGACGTGCTGGACGCCGAAGAGGCCCTCAACACCCTCCAGTCCGACCTGATCACCGCTGAACTGGAACGCTCCCAGGCGCTCGCCGCCCTGGTTCGCGTGACCGAGACCCAAGGACCAACCCAATGAGACAATCACAGAACAAGACGCGGCTGATGATCGGCGGCGCAGTCGCGGCCGTCGTCATCGTCGGCGGCGGTCTCGCCGTCTGGAGCCTGAACTCCAAACCCGCCGAAGCCCCTGCGGCCGAGGCCGAGGCCGGACATGCCGAGGGCGAAGGCCTTGAGATGGACGCCGGCCGAATCCAGGCCGCGGGCATCCTCCTGGCTCAGGTCGAGGGCGGCGCGCTCAGTTCCGAGATCGTGGCCCAGGGCACGGTCGCCGGGACACCCCAGGGCGAAGCCGTCCTGGCCGCCCGCGCCGACGGCGTGGTCAGCCGGCTCTCCCTCCGTCTCGGCGACGCCGTCTCGGCGGGTCAGACGGTGGCCCTGATCGAAAGCCGCGAGGCCTCGACCATCGCGGCCGAGCGGGCGACGGCCTCGGCGCGCCTGAGCGCCGCACGCCAGGGGTTGGCCCGCGAACAACGTCTGTTCGACGCCAAGATCACGGCGCGCCAGGATCTGGAAGCCGCTCAAACGGTGCTCGCGGAGGCTGAGGCCGAGGCCCGGCGCACGGCCTCGGCCGCCTCGGCCGCCCGTGTGTCGGGAGACGGTCGCAGCACCGGGGTCGTCAGCCCCATCAACGGACGGATCACCGCCGCGCCGGCTGTGCTGGGCTCCTTCGTGACCGCCGGCACCGAATTGTTCCGGGTCGCCGACATCCGGCAGGTCCAGATCGAGGCCTCGGTCTCGGCCCAGGACGCCAGCCGTATCCTGTCCGGCGACCGGGCCCGGATCAGCCTGCCCGAAGGCGAACTTGATGCGGTCGTCCGGTCGATCACCCCTGGCGTGGATTCCGAAAGCCGATCGGCCACCGTGCTGCTGACGCCTTCGACGACCACCGGGCTGCGTCCCGGTCAGGCGATCTCCGCTCGCATCCTGACCCGCGACGGTCAGGGCGGAGCCGCCGGGGTGTCGGTGCCTGAAGAAGCCATCCAGTCCGTCGAGGGCCGGGACGTCGTCTTCGTTCGCACCGCGACCGGGTTCATGCCGACGCCGGTCCTGATTGGACAACGCAGCGGCGGGCGCGCCCAGATCACATCCGGCCTTGCGGCGGGACAGACGATCGCGACCCGCAACGCCTTCCTGTTGAAGGCCGAGCTGGGCAAGGGCGAGGCGGAGCACTGACATGATCGCCAACCTCATGGCCCTGTCGGTACGGGCGCGATGGATGATCATCGCGCTCGTGCTGCTCGTCTCCGCCTATGGCGCCTGGCAGTTGACCCGACTGCCGATCGACGCCGTGCCGGACATCACCAACAACCAGGTGCAGATCAACACCCAGGACGCCTCGCTTTCACCCGTCGAGATCGAGAAGCGCGTCACCTTCCCCGTCGAGACCGCCATGGCCGGGATACCCGGCCTGCAGTCGACCCGGTCCCTGTCGCGCAACGGCTTCTCGCAGGTCACGGTGATCTTCGAGGAAAATGTCGATCTCTATTTCGCGCGCCAACAGGTCAGCGAACGCCTCGTTCAGGCCCAGGAAAGCCTGCCCACGGGCGTTCAGCCGCAGATCGGGCCCGTCACCACGGGTCTGGGCGAAGTGTTCATGTACGCCATCGACTACGCCAATCCGGGCGGACGGGGCGCCACGGTGCGCAACGGTCAGCCCGGATGGCAGGCCGACGGATCGTTCCTGACACCGGAAGGGGAGCGGTTGACCGACGACGTCTCTCGCGCCGCCTATCTCCGGACGGTGCAGGACTGGATCATCGCGCCGCAGTTGCGGACGGTGAACGGGGTCGCCGGTGTCGATACCATCGGCGGGTTCGAGAAACAGTTCGTCGTCGAGCCCGACCCGACCCGACTGGCGCAATACGGCGTCTCCTTCAGCGAACTCGCTGACGGTCTGGAAGCCGCCAACCTTTCGGTCGGCGCCAACTTCGTCGAACGCGGCGGCGAGGCCTATCTGGTGCGGGCCGACGCCCGGATCCGCAGCCTCAGCCAGATCGAGGAAGCCATCGTCGCCACCCGCGGCGGGGTTCCCGTGGCGGTTCGAGACGTCGCCAATGTCCGCCTCGGCGGAGACCTGCGCACCGGCGGAGCCACCATGAACGGCCACGAGGTCGTCATCGGGACGACCCTGATGCTGATCGGCGAGAACAGCCGCACCGTGGCCCGCTCGGTCGGCGAGCAATTGGAAGCGACGGTCAAATCCCTGCCTCCCGGCATCAAGGTCACGCCGGTGCTGGATCGCTCCAAACTGGTCAACGCCACCATCGCGACGGTCCAGCGCAACCTGATCGAGGGCGCCATCCTCGTCGCCGTCGCCCTGTTCCTGCTGCTCGGCAATGTCCGCGCCGCCCTGATCGCCGTGCTGATCATCCCGATCTCCTTCTTCATGACGGCCATCGGCATGAATTTCATGGGGGTGTCGGGCAATCTGATGAGCCTCGGCGCGCTGGACTTCGGTCTGATCGTCGATGGCTCGGTGATCATCATCGAGAACTGTCTGCGGCGTCTCGCCGAACGCCAGCATCACGAGGGTCGCCTGCTGACTCTGCGCGAGCGTCTGGAGGAAACGACGGTCGCGACCCAGGAAATGATCAAGCCGACCGTCTATGGTCAGGCCATCATCCTTCTGGTGTTTGCGCCGCTGCTGACCTTCCAGGGTGTCGAAGGCAAGACCTTCTCGCCCATGGCCATCACCCTGATGCTGGCCCTGATCGCGGCCTTCATCCTGTCCATCACCTTCATCCCGGCGATGGTCGCGCTCGTCATGCGCAACAAGGTCTCCGAGAAGGACGTCTTCGTCATCCGCTGGATCAAGGCCAGATATGAGCCGGTGCTCCGCCAATCCGTGGCGAAGCCTTGGCCCTTCATCGCAGCGGGGGTGACCTTGTTCGGCCTCGCCGCCTTCGTCTTCACCTTGCTCGGTCAGGAGTTCATCCCGACCCTGGACGAGCGCAATCTGGCGCTCGCGTCGCAGCGCGTGCCCTCAACCGCCGTCGAACAGTCTCTCCGCATGCAGGTGGGGGTCGAGAAGGCCGTCACCCGCTTGCCGGAAGTCGAGCTGATGTTCTCCAAGACCGGCACGGCCGAGGTGGCGACCGACCCCATGCCGCCCAACATCTCGGACGGTTTCATCATCCTGAAGCCCCAGGATGAGTGGCCTGACGGCGTCGACACCAAGGCCGACGTCATCGAACGGGTCGAGGCCGCCGCGGGCGCCCTTGTCGGCAATGCCTATGAACTCAGCCAGCCGATCGAACTGCGGTTCAACGAGCTGATCGCCGGCGTGCGGGGCGACGTCGCCATCAAACTTTATGGCGACGACCTGGAGAAGCTGACCGTCACCGCCAACCAGATCGCCGCCCAACTCTCGGCGACGCCGGGTTCGGCGGATGTGAAGGTCGAACAGACCGACGGGGCTCCGGCCCTGGACGTCGCCTTCGATCGCGCCGCCATCGCCCGCTTCGGTCTGACGGTTCAGGAGGTCGCCGACACCGTCGCCGCGTCCATGGGCGGTCGCGAGGCCGGTCAGGTCTTCGAGGGCGACCGTCGCTTCGATGTGGTGGTTCGCGTGCCCAACGCCAGCCGCCATGACCTCGACGCGCTGGGCGCCATCCCCGTGATGCTGCCCGAGCAGGAGGGGCGCACCCGTGCGTCCGTTCCGCTTCGACAGGTCGCCCAGTTCCGCTTCACGGAAGGTCTGAACCAGATCAGCCGCGAGAATGGCAAGCGGCGTGTCGTCATCCAGTCGAACGTGCGCGGGCGCGACGTGGGCTCCTTCGTCAGGGAAGCCACGCCCAAGGTCGAGACCGTCGCCTTGCCGGCGGGGTCCTGGATCGAGTGGGGCGGGCAATTCCAGAACCTGAAGGCGGCGTCCGACCGTCTGGCCCTGGTCGTGCCGATCTGCTTCCTGGCGATCTTCGCGGTCCTGTTCCTGGCCGTGGGCACGTTCGGGCGCGCCATCGCTGTCTTCGCCGCTGTGCCCCTGGGCCTGGCGGGGGGCGTCTTCGCCCTGGCTTTGACGGGCATCGCCTTTTCGGTCTCGGCGGCGGTGGGCTTCATCTGCCTGTCCGGCGTCGCGGTGCTGAACGGCCTCGTCGTCATGTCCAGCATTAGACAGAGGCTGGAAGCGGGCATGGAGCTCTCCAGGTCGATCATCGAAGGCTGCATGGAACGGGTTCGCCCCGTGATCATGACGGGTCTGGTCCCGGCCATCGGCTTCGTGCCCATGGCGCTCGCTCACGGCACGGGGGCGGAGGTGCAGAAACCCCTGGCCATGGTCGTGATCGGCGGG
>Ga0209630_10003152_pt1 | contig 15189 bp, 14 predicted proteins | sample COG_01_FD_184745 | JGI IMG/M metagenome (GOLD analysis project Ga0209630, IMG submission 184745) | Pelagic Microbial community sample from North Sea - COGITO 998_met_01 (SPAdes) (version 2) | ecosystem: Environmental > Aquatic > Marine > Neritic zone/Coastal water | place: Helgoland, sampling... | reverse complement strand
CTTTTGCAACACCATAGGGACTTCTTGGATAAAAAGGTGTTTTTTCTGTTTGAGGTATTTGAGTAACTTTTCCAAACATTTCAGAAGTGCCAGCTTGATAAAATTTAGTTTTTTTTTCTAATCGATGAAATTTAATTGCCTCTAAAATTCTTAAAGTTCCAAGAGCGTCAGCATTTGCGGTATACTCAGGAACCTCAAAAGATACTGCTACATGAGATTGAGCGGCAAGATTATAAATTTCATTCGGTTTTACTATTTTTACTATACTTGAAACTGAACTTGAATCAGTAACATCTCCATAATGCAATCTGAATGTATAGTTTTTTTCGTGTGGATCTTGATAAATATGATCTATCCTATTTGTATTTATGCTTGAGGATCTTCTTTTAACTCCGTGAACTTCGTAACCTTTGCTAAGTAAAAATTCTGCTAGGTAAGAGCCATCCTGGCCAGTTATTCCAAATATAAGTGCTTTTTTTTTCATAATTATATTCTTATCTTTCTACAGCTAATTTCATATTGTATGCAAGATAATTTAGATAAGTTTTAATTATTTTTATTTATATTGCTATACAATAAATATTATATATGCATATCGAAAATATGATAAAAAAAAATTTAGTATCAATACTAATTTTAAATTATAACAATCAACAATACCTAGATAAAGCAATAAAATCTTGCTTAAATCAAACTCATAAAAATATTGAAATAGTAATTTATGATGACAAATCAAATGATAACTCAAAATTAAAGATACTAAAATTCAAAAAAAATAAAAAAATTAAAATTTTTTTTAATAATGATAAAAAAAAAAATATTGCAGCCTTTGATGCGGCTAATGGGTATGAGAGAGCTTTTAAAAAATCAAGAGGTGAGATTATTTGTTTTTTAGATAGTGACGATATTTTTAAAAAAGATAAAGTAGAAAAAATTGTGAATTTTTTTTCTAAAAATAAAGATTGTATGCTTGTTCAAAATATGCCTATGGAATTTTACAGACAAAATTATCAAAAAAAGATGAATAAAAATAGTTATTTTAGTTATTGGCCTTATTTGGCTCCTGAAAGTTGTATATCTATTAAAAAAGATCTAATGATATCATATCTAAAAAAAACAAGAAAATTAAAATATAAATTCTCTCATACTTGGTTTGGATTTAGGATAGGCGTTTTTTCTCATTTTATAAAAAAAAACTTTTCTACAATAGATAATGGCTTGACTATTTATAAAGGACGTGGCCAATCTAATAAATATCAACATTTAAGTATGAATTGGTTTTTAAGGAGAAAAGAGTCATTTGATTATCTATATGAAATTTCTAATAAAAATATCAAATACAAATTAAGCTTTGATTATTTCATTACTTTAATTATAAATTTTTTATTTAAATGATTCTATGAAAAAAAAAATAATTCCTTTCAATAAACCTTATTTAGCACAAAATACAAAAGATAATTTACTTAAAGTGATAAGTAAAAGAAAATTTTCAGATGGGGATTTTCAAAAGTTATCTGAAAATTATATTAAAAAATTAATAAATTCAAAGTCAATTAAACTCACTCAAAGTTGCAGTAGTGCATTAGAAGTTAGTATGATTTTAGCAAATATTAAAAAGGGTGATGAGGTTATAATGCCCTCTTTTACTTTTACCTCTACAGCAAATTGTGTTTTATTAAGAGGTGCAAAGCCTATCTTTGTAGACATAAATGAAAATGATGTGAACTTGAACATTGATTTAATTGAAAAAAAAATAAGTAAAAAAACAAAAGCTGTTATTGTTGTACATTATGGGGGAGTGTCTTGTGATATGGACAAACTTATTAAATTAAAGAAAAAATATAATTTTTTAATAATTGAGGATGCAGCTCATGCATTTTATGGAAAATACAAAAATAAATATCTTGGCACCATTGGAGACTTAGGCGCATTTAGCTTTCATGAAACAAAAAATATTGTAGGAGGCCAATGTGGGGCTCTTTCTATCAATAACCCAAAATATATTAAAAGGGCAAATATTATTTTAGATAAAGGAACTGATAGATATTACATGGGTAAAAAAAATTATTATTCATGGGTGGATATTGGTTCAGAATATAGGGCACCAGAACTCTCGGCTGCTCTTGTTTATTCACAGTTGATAAATTTAAAAGAACCACAAAATAAAAGGAAACAACTTTGGAATAATTACTATAATTCAATCAAAAAAATTGACAGCAGAATTTTAACTACTCAAGTGTATAACAAAAAAAAAATACAAAGTGCTTTTCATATATTTTGTATTATTTTTAAATCTAAGAAAATAAGAGAAAATTTTGCAAGTTTTATGAAAAAAAAGGGGGTATTATGTTTTTTTCACTACTACCCTTTACACCTTTCCCGCTTAGGAAAAAAATTATCTAAAACCAAGCTCAATATTACCGAAAAAATTTTTAATGGTCTAGTAAGGTTACCTCTTTATCCTGATTTAAAATTAGAGGAACAAAAAAAAATTATAAATAATCTTATGTTATTTATCAAAAAAAATCACTTTTTGTAAAATTTCATTTCAATATATTTGAACGTATAATGAGAAAATAATATTGTTAAAATATAGCAGATGATAGCTACCAAAGATGCAGCATAAATATCTAAATCTAATTTTACAAAGTTAGTTTCTTCATCTACATAAGTTTTAATATTAAGCAAAAACCTCAAAATTTGTGTTACCACCCAGAAAATAAAAAGATGTGATAAATATATTGAATAACTAATTTTACCTATATATGTCGCAAACTTATTCGATAAAATCCTTCCTATGATTGAACTATTATCTAAATCTGCAGAAAAAAAAATTAAAAGTCCAAAAATAAAAGGAACATAAATTCTATGACTGGTTTGGTAATACTTTAATGAAATAAACGTCATTAGTATTATTAAGAATGTTACAATTCCTCTTATATTTTGTGATTTGAAATATAAAAATTTGTTTAAATATATCTTACAAAATAATGCACCAATAAAAAAACAATAAAGACAATCTATAAAAGAGTTGTAAGTATAACTCATTCCAAACTCTGCTGGGAATAACATTCGATAAATTAGAAGTAAAATAAATGTAAGGATGACTAATATGTTTTTATGTTTAAAAAAAATTAGTAGTGAAAATACTAAATAGGTAAAAAACTCTGCTGAAATGGACCAGCTTGGTGAATTAAAGGTATTTTCATTTAAAAATGTTTGAATTAAAAAAATGTTAGCTAAAAAGGCATTTAAATTATTAATTTCAAAAGGTTCTATGTTTGACTCTAAGTTGAATTTTAATTTTACCACCAAACGTAAAATTTCTATTGCAAGAAAAATTAATAAAAAGAACAAATGAAGTGGATAAAGTCTAAAGAATCTTTTTTTAACAAATTTTTTTAAACTAAAAAAATCTACGATTTTATCATGATAATTATAAAATATAACAAATCCACTTAATGTAAAAAAAAAATGAACGAAATAACCTGTTGCTAAAAAATGATCTACTATAGGAGTGTTCAATTTAAAATGTATAGCTGCGATCATTAAGGCTGCAAAGCCTCTGTAAGTTTCTAAGGTTTCAAATTTTTTTTTCAATTCAATTTGTTAAAGTAAGTACTTTAAATTGTTCATTAGTAAAAAGACCGCAAAATAGATATATATAAAAATATATGATTTGTAACTACCTATAATTTTAATTTTAATTTTAAAATCAAAAAGCGTTAGAAAAGTAATCAATAATAATGGATCATAATATTTATGGTAAATAGTCGTTTGTGGATTCCCCAAAAAAATTATTAAAAATAACAAAATATTATTAAATTTATCATCAATTAATTTTAAAATAAAAAAAATAGACACAAAAGAAAAAATATAAAAGAGAATGTCATTTTTAAAAAAAAATTGAGATATATGAAAAATTATTCCTCCACCTGAAAAATCAATATTATAATTAAAGGATCTAATTGAAATTAAGATAATAATTGATGAAAAAATAATTAAAATCCAGTTATTGTTCTTTTCATTTAATTCTATAATTCTGGTAAATATAAAGGGAGTCAAATAGAAAAAAATTATAGAAGATACAATTAAAATTTGATTGTAGTAATTTACAAATAATTTGTCTGGCCCTTCAAAAGATACTGTTGCTTTTGCAAAAAAGAATAGAATATCTAAGTAAAATACATAATATAAAGCAGGTAGTGCTAAAATAATATTTAATAAGATTACTTTAGTTAGTTCTTTAGACAAAAGTCCAAAATTTTTTAAATAAGAATAAAAAAAATAAATAGCAAAAAGAGAAAAGTTTGGACTTATGTAAGATGCTAACGCACAAAAGAAAATATTTAAAAAGATATTCTTTTCTGAATTATTGTCTAAAAATTTTAAAAAGTAATAAATACTTATAATAAAAACTGACAATCCAAGTATCCTGCTATCAGGCCATATTGCTAGTGTACGAAAAGTTGGAGATAAAAAAATTATTCCAGTCAATAATAGCAAATAATAATTTTCAATTTTGTTAAATTTCAGTTTTAAACATTTAAAAAAGAATAAAGGTAAAATTAAATTTAAATGAAGATAAATTAATCTTATAAATTCATCGGTAAAATTTAATTTAACGAGTAAACTAATCATCATCAGTAAGACTGGTGAATGACGAGTTGTATATTCTAAATTGTCATAATTAAGTAATGCATAACTAAAATTATCAATAAACTGATTTATAACTTCTCTCTGGTTATTGTAATCTAGAAAAGCACCACCAGTTGAATCTTCTCCCAGATAAAAACTTATCAACAATGATAAATACAAAAATATAAAAAATAAGATTTGATTTTTTATATTTGAATAAAATTTTTTTGTCATAAATATTAAAAACTAATATTGTTTTAAGGAATTTAAAAGTTATATAACACCATAATTGTTATTATTAATAATTATTTTATATTAATATTCTGTTATTATGATTATTTATAAATTTTAAATTAAGTTTAAATGAATAATATAACTTTAATAATTCCTGCAAAAAATGAACCTGAATCATTACCTGCTGTTTTAGATGAACTTAAGCTATATGACTATAATATTAATGTCATTTTACACCCTGATGATTATTTAACAATTGATGCTATCAAAGAACACAATGTAAATTTGATATTTCAAGATAATCACGGATATGGTGATGCTTTATTATTGGGCATTAATAAATGTAAAACAAAATATTTTACAATTTTTAATGCCGATGGTTCTTTTGTGCCAAGTGAAATCAAAGATATGATAAATCATTTGGAAAAAAATAATTTCGATTTAGTATTTGGATCTAGATATCATAAAAAAAAAGGTTCAGAAGATGATACAATTGTTACATTAATTGGTAATTATTTTTTTTCGTATGTAGGAAAAATTTTCTTTAAATTAAATATTTCAGATATTTTATACACATTTGTTATTGGTAAAACTAAAGAAACAAAACAATTAAATTTAAAACAAAAAGATTTTACATTTTGTGTCGAATTACCAATAAAAGCTAAAAGATCTGGATTAGAAATTTCATCAATTAACTCCTTTGAAAGAAAAAGAATAGCAGGTACTAAAAAGGTAAATGCTTTTAGAGATGGGCTTAAGATATTGCTTTATTTAATTAAACTTTTTTTCAAAACAAAATAAAAAAATAGATAAATTACTACATTAAATATAAGTAATATTATTAATAATTTTGAATTACTAATAATGTTAATACTAATAAAAAATATCATTAAATTAAAAAGATTAATTAACAAAGAAGTTATTTGATTGGAAAATTTTTTCATTTTTGTCAATTTTTTATTTAAAAACTTAAACAGTAGATGATGAAAATGAAAAGTATCTGGATAAATTGGATTAAGGTTATTTTTTTTCTTTCTTATTATTGAAAATAGATTTTCAAAGGCCGGATACCACAATAATAATGCTATAAAAAAGGGAGAAATCATTTCGTTTAATCTATAAATTTCCACTAATAAAAAACCACTAATAAAACCTAATAGATATGCCCCAGAATCTCCTAAATAAATTAGATTAAAAAAATTTAAAGCTAATAAAATTGATAGTGCAAATAAAATTAATTTAATAAAAACCTTATCCTCAAAAAAAATTATTTTATCACTAATTAAAAAAATAATTAAGATTATAGATAAAAAGTATCCAATATTTAATCCGTTACAACCATCTATAAAATTCGAACCATTTATTAAAATTAAAAAACAGAATGAAATGAAAAAAAATTTACAATAATCATTTTGTAAAATTTCATTTATTGCCTTAACTCTTAAGTCATCAATAAATAAATCTGAGGCTAAAACGAATGAAATTATTGCTATGAATTGAAAAAGTAATCTTTTTTTTGGTGAACTCAAATAATCTAAATCTGAAAAAATTCCTAAAACTAAGAGTGTGAAAGAAGTAATTAAAAAAAACTTATCAAAAAATTGAAAATTAAAAATTAAAAAAATAAATAATATTGATCCACCAATTAAAGGTATTTTTTCACTTCCAATTAATTCTTGATGCTTATTCGTAAATTCGCTTAGTAAAAAATCAAATTTTTTTGCTAAAAAACTTAATACAATAAAACTTAGTAATATTAATATGCTTGATTGAAAATAAATCATTTAATTATTTCTTTAAAAAATTTATTGATAATTTAATTGTTTGGTAAAAAGACCTGACTATATTCATATTTTCGTAAAAATAATAAACTTTTATTGCATCTTTAATTTTCTGATAGATAGAGCTTGATAAAGAATTATTTCTTTTAGTCCAATTAGTCAAAGTTTTCTGAAGTCCATAAAATTTATACCCCTTTTTCGATAATCTAAGCCACAATACAAAGTCTTCTTTAGTCTTAAGCGGTGGAAAAGGATTTTTAAAACTAATTATTTTTTTTTTGATAATCACAGTAGATAAACCAATATCACAAGAATTAATCAAATCATGATATGTCAAATTTTTTGCAATTCTTCTTGATAAAATTCTAGTTTTTTTAACAATATTATAGGATGTGTGAGTTATATCATAATTGTTTTTTTCCATAAATTTTATTTGCTGAAGTAATTTATTTTTATTCCATGTGTCGTCACTATCTAAAAAGGATATATATTTACCTTTACTCTTTTTAATTCCAATATTTCTTGAAATACCTGCACCATAATTCTTTTTATTATTTATAACTTTTATTCTTTTATCCATTTTCTTTAAATTTTTAATAAATAAAAAATCTTCTTGTGATGTGTCATCATAGATAATTAAAATTTCATAATTTTTAAAATTTTGACTTAAAACAGATTTAATTGTTCTTTTTATATAATCTCTGTTTTTGAAATAAGGTATTATAATGCTTACGATCATTTTAAATTTAATGGGCTATTTTTTAAAGTTTTGATTTTCATATATATATTCAAAAGTTTTTCTAAAATACATCTTTGCTTTAAATACTTGTTTAAAATTATTTTTTATTAATAATGCATTAATATCTGCAAAATTATAATTTTTTTTTATCATATCGTGATAATGGTGTTCAAAAATAATTGTATTAATTTTATTTAGATAATCACTGGCTCCAATTAAAACTTCAAACTCATATCCTTCAGTATCAATTTTCAAAAAATTTATTTTTGAAATATCTTTTGAGTCCATATAATCTTTAATGCGCACTTGATTGATAGACAACTTTTTGAATAAATTATCATCTTTCTTGCTCCCTAGAAGAATTCTTTTTTTTTTTATAAAATAATTAGACTCAAAATTTAATTCGTTGATAGTTGAAGAAGAGCTTTCTACCATCTGCTTAATGAAAAGCTCTTTTTTTTGAGAACCTAATGCATAATTTTCTAAAATTATTTTTACGTTTTTTAAATTAAGTTTTCTTATTTTATTTTTTAGATTAATAAAATTCTCTTTACTTGCTTCAAAAGAATACAAAGTACCTATATCAAAATTTTTGGTATAAATTTTAATTGTCTCACCATGGTGTGCACCAACATCAAACATTATGTCGAAGTTTTGTTTTTTTTTTTTTAAAAATTTCAAAATTTTTTTTTGATGAAAAAAGTCAAAAAACTTTAATATGCTAAGAGCAAATAATTTCATTATTTTTTTTTATTTTTTGAAAAAGAATATATTCCAAAAATTCTTTTTACTATTAAACCTTTAGAATAATCACATAGACCAGGGTCATAATTGCAATTTTGATATTTATTGATGAGTTTATTAATCTTTTTATCAATTCTAAAATTTTGTTCTATAATTCTGTGTTGTGGGTTTTTTAGGAAATCAAATTTATAAACTTGGTGTTCATTATTTAATCTATTCATATTCCTTCCTACAAAAACTAATATGGCAATTATAATCAATGTATATATTTTTTTTTTTAATAAATAATTCTGTTTAAATTTATCTAAGAAATTACTAAGTGGTAAAAAAAATAATATTGCCAACAAACAATATCCTCCATACCTTAAAGAAGGATGGTTATAAAACCATTCAAAAGCAAGTATAATATAAAATACATAAATCAAATTTGTATCTTTGAATTTGTGGTCATTTTTTATTTTTGAATGAAATGTAAAAAAGACTAGAGCACATAAGAAAAGTAGACCTAATAAAAAGTCTGAGACTTTATTAAAAAAATATTTTTCAACCCAATTATCAAACCAATTAAAATACATCACATATTCTGTGTGATTTTCAACTGTAAAACCTGGTCCAGATCCAGCTTTTGACCACTGCTCATAATGTAAACTCATCCTATTAACTTCATCAACGTGAATTGACCAATCTAGATTAGATAAACAAGCATCAGCCAAAGGGTATATTAAACAACCAGTATTAAAAAGATAATTTAAAATTATAAGAACAATAGTGGCACAAAAAATATAAAAAAAAGAGTTAGTAAATATAATTTTTAATTTTTTTAATTCTTTATCTAAATAAAGATAATAAATAATCGGTAAAAATAAAATAACATATATTAAATAAACTGCTTTAAGTGAAATTATTAAAGATGTAAGTAATAATATGATAATTATCTTTTTATTAAAATTTAATTTTTCATAATTTCTTCTAAAATCTATTAATTGACTTGCCACTAAAAGTATTAAAATTTGAGCCGATCTGTCTGTTCCGTGTTCTTGAATTCTATAAAAAAAAACCATTATGAAAATGAAAGACAAAACTTTAAAAATTAAAACATTATCTAAGTCAGGTTTTTTAATTTTTTTACTCAAATCTGAGAATAAACTTGTTACTGCGAATCCCATAAATAATATTGCGCCCATATGGAAAAAATTATATTTCACAAATGGAAGATAAAAAATCGAGTTTAAATAAAAAATTGAAGATGGTGTTCTAAATCCATGATTAAAATTTCCAATCCCTAACATCAAGGAATTCTGAGTTAAATGGTATGTGTAAGGGAAATGATAATAGGAAAAATCATCATGAGTTTTAAATAATATAAACCCTAAAAAAATGATTATAAAAAAAAATGTTAGTATTTTTAAATCCTCAATTTTTTTATTCTTTATTTGAAAATTAATAAAAAATAAAAAACCTAAAGTTAAAAAAATAACGTTATGTAAAATTGTATGTTTTATAAATAAATAATGGGATATATACGAATAGATAATTATAAATAAAACACCGATTAATCCTAATATACCGTAATCAAAATTAAACTTTTTTAATTCTAAAATTGAATTAAAGAAAAATCCATAACCCAAAACAGCAAATAATATCAAAAAATAGATTAGAAGATAGATCGATAATGTCATTGGTGTATTAAAAATTAACTTGTTTTATAATTTTACTTAAAACTAAATAATGTCTAAAAATTGAATATTTTTTAGTATTTTTTTTTAAATTTATTTTTTTCTGCATCAAGTCACTTTTTTCTAAATTGTCAAATTTTATTAGCGAATTCAGCAATGCATCTTCTTTATTACTCTCGAATAAAATACCATTTTTTCCATTTTCTAAAAATTCAATTGGTCCATTAGGACAATTACTTGCAACAACAAATAAATTGCAAAATGCAGCTTCAATAATTACAAAGCCTGGATCCTCCCATAAAGACGACAAAACAAATAAGTCTGAATTTTTCATATAGTTATAAACATTTTCTACATGACCTTTCAATAAAACATTATTTGAAATATTTTTTTCTTTTATAAATTTTTCTATCTTTATTTTATTTTCACCATCACCTAAAATTATTAATTTATAGTTATCCTTTTTTTTTAAAAATTTTTGAAATTCTTTTATTAAGTATAAAAAATTTTTTTGTTTTGTAAATCTACCAACGGCTAAAATTGTTTTTGAATCGTAACTTTTTTTGTTTAATCTTAAATCTTTAATCTTAGTTTTGATATTGATTATTGCGTCAGGAAGGAAAATTATTTTTTGTTTATCAAAAATTTCAAATTCCTTGATTTGATTGGATAAATCAATAGTTGGGCATGTTATAAATTCTAACTTTTGATTAGCATATTTCCACAATTTTTTTCTAAAATAATTTAATCTTGGATAGCCAGAAATTCTTAAGATCATTTTTATTTTAAGATTAAAAACATATTTCAAAATTAATGGTAAAGATGTTAATAGATGGATTATTAATAAATTATCCTTGTTTTTTATTAAAAGACGAACCAATGGCATTATAGATAGCAAAATGATAAATATGTATGACAATCTACTCTTTAAAAAACCATCTTTTGGTAAAAATTTAAAATAATTTTTTTTACAAAATTTAATTACCTCAATATTATTTTCTTTAAACAAAATCTCAGAGTCATTCCATTCACCACAAACATTAATAATTACGGGTTTAAAGTTACTTTGAGAATATTTTTGTAAAGCAATTGCAGAATTAATTGTTGAGTAATACGTACCCACTTTATTTAAACAAGGCGCCCAGTACAAAACTTTTTTAAACATTTATATGATTATTTATTATATTTAATTAATATTATTAACCTATATATTTCTTTTAATATATAGACCTCAATGGTGATCAAATTTTAATATCCTTTGGGCTCTTTTAATATAAGTGTGATCTTTTGATAAATTATAAGCATTCTTTTTTATAGTATTTACCATTGGTATTTTCATTTTAAGATTATTTATAACTTTAATCCATGCATCAGTTTTTAAATTATTTATTATCATACAATTTTTATTATTTTGTAAAATCTCATGAAAAACTTTCAAATTACTTGTAATAATAATTTTACCAGATGCGAGATAATCAAATAATTTTATAGGAGAAGTGTATTTTGCAATATTTCCTATGCCACCTAGAGATCTTAATTTTTTTGGATTAGAGGGCATCAATAAAATATCCATTTTTGACATATTTTTTTTAATTCTACTGTATTGAACACTTTGATTAATTTGCAGATTTTTAGGAATATTTTTTTTTTTAAATCTCAAAACTTCTTCTTTGCTACCACCATAAATAAAATATTTATTTTTTTTGTCTTTATTTGATAGTTTTATAATAAAATCTGAACCCTTGCTACTATCCAGGCTTCCAAAGTAGCCAATATTATACATCTTCTTTTTTTTTATTTTATTAAATTTAAATTTTAGAGCTGAGGCGCTAGGAATAATTTCTATTTTTTTTTTATCTACTCTAAAGTTGCTTATTAAATATTTTTTTACTGGATTGGTTATTGCTACAACTTTAATGATATTTTTATTGTTAAATATATCAAAATATTTGTATAAAATATTTATTAATCTTCCTTCATTTTTTAGATCGTGATGAACCTCAATAATTACTTTCTTTTTTAATAAAATTAACAAAAAAAGGGTAAAATAATTTCTTGTAATATAAAGTTCTGAGTTATTACAAATGCCATTAAATATAGAAAAAATCGAAAATAAATAATAATTAAGTCCGAGTGGGAATTTCTTAAAATATTTTAATTTAATTAACTTTGGAGATTTTTTTATGCCATAAAATTTTTTAAGTGAAAGATTTAATCCAGTATTTGGGACTATTAATCTAATATCATGTGAAAGTTCTGAAATTGCAGCACAGGTATTTACAACTTGTATACTACCAGGATTTGATGAAGGTGTTGAAGAATTAAATAAATAGCAAATTCGCATTTGAATAAATGAAATATTTTATATATTAGTTGAAATTATAGATAAATTAATCTTTGATATAATCATATAATGAGATTTAAATGAAGCAAAAAAAAATAATAATTTTTATACCCTCAATAGAAGATGGTGGTGTCGAAAAGAATGCTTTTATTATTTCAAATTACTTAGCTAATAAAGTTAATGAAGTAAGCCTTATTACTGTATCAAAAAAACACAAGAGAAAATTTAATAAAAAAATAGAGTTAATTTTACCTAAATTTAATTTTTGGGATAGCTTAGGAAGAAGGATTAAATATGCAGTTTGTTTATTTTTACTATTCAAAAAAGCAATAATAAACAAAAATATTTTAGTTTTATGCTTTCAGGCTAACATCTATTGTATTATTTTATGTAAAATTCTTGATATCAAAATCATTACCAGATCAAATTCCTCTCCCTCTGGTTGGTCTAAGAATTTTTTAAAAAATTTTATTTTTAAGATTATGTTGAATAAAGCTGATCAAGTTCTTGTTAACAGCTTTGAGTTTAAGAAACAATTAAAAGATAGATTTAATGTAAAAGCAAAATGTATTTACAATCCACTTGATGTCAAAGAAATCAAAAAAAAATCAAAGATGGGTTCACCAAAAATTTTTAATGATAGTAAATCTCTAAAGATTATTAACGTAGGAAGAATTGTAGATCAAAAAGATCAATTAACAATGATAAAGGCTTTAAGATTAATCAAAAAAAATATCAAATTTGAGGCTGTTATTGTTGGTAAAGGAGTTCTAAAAAATAACCTAATCGAATATACAAAAAAACATAATATTGATAAGAAAATTAAGTTTATTAATTTTAAGTCAAATGTATATCCATTAATAAAACAAGCTGATATATTTATACTAAGTTCAACGTTTGAGGGATTACCTAATGTTTTGTTAGAGGCTACCGCACTGAATAAATTTATTATTTCAAGTAATTGCCCGACAGGTCCAAAGGAAATTTTACTAAATGGTAAAGGAGGATTGTTATTTAAGGTAGGAGATTACAAAGGGCTTAAAAAAAAAATAATTTATTATTTTAATAATAAAAAAAAATGTAAATTAATGTTGAATAATTCTATTCAAAAATTAGATAGATTTGATGAAAATTTAAATCTCAAAAAATATTTAGGTGAAGTAATTAAATTGATGTAACTCAATTTTCTTTTATTGAAAATTATATCTATTAAACTATTGTCAATTAAACATATTTAATATTTTTTACTTATAGGAGTTAATAATGTCTTTAACAATTAGAAATATTTGTCCTGCATGTAAAAAAAGTGATTTTAAAAATTTATATTCTTTACCTTATAATTCTGAAAAAATGATAAATTTTTTAAAAAAATATTATAAAGGAAGAATTGACACTAAGAAGCTCGAAAAAAATAATTACAATTTATTAGAATGTCAATATTGTAATTTGATTTTTCAAGAACAGATCCCTAATGAAAAATTTTCTCAAGAATTATATGAAGAACTTATAGATCAAGAAGATAGTTTACAAAAAAAAGAAAATTTTGAAAAAAAGTATCAAAATAAACTATTTTATGAAATTAATTTAATTAAAGGAATTTTTAAAAAAAGAAATGAAGAAATCTCTATTCTTGATTTTGGTGCAGGATGGGGTTTTTGGCTAAATCATTTAAAAAATTACAATTTTAATGTTCATGCATACGAAATTTCTGAGTCGAGAATAAATTTTATTAAAAAAAATCAAATTAACGTAATTTCCAGTATTGAAAATTCAGCAAACAAATTTGATTTTATATATTCAGAGGAAACTTTTGAACATATTTCTAATCCAAGAGAAACGTTAGTTAATTTATCAAAAATGTTAAAAAATGAAGGTTTTATTCTAATTAAATTTCCTAGTAATTTTTTATTTAAATTTAAATTAAATAAAAAATATAAACCTAATACTGACTGTGCACATCCTTTAGAGCATATAAATTTATTTAAAAATAAAAGTTTTGATAAAATGACAAAAGACTCTAATTTAAAAATCATCAATTTTAAATCTCAATTTAGTTTTTCTATTAAAAATTTCTTAAAAGATATAAAAAATTTTTTTTATTTTGACTCTGTTCTTTTAAAAAAAATTAATAAATAGCTTAACTAAATTTTTTATGATAATACCCTAATTTATGAAAAGAATACTTGGAAACCCAAATGAGATTAATAAAACATTAATTTCATTTATTGAGAAGGTAAAAATAAATGATTTTTATCTCAAAAATAAAAAAGATTTTAGAGATCTGGTCTTAAAAGATATTAAATCTGAAGACAATGTCCTTGATATCGGAAAAGCTATGAGAGAAAAATATGATCAAATAAATTGTAATAGTGTTGAAACTTTAGATTTTAATGATTTTGGAAGTTATCCAGATATAATTTGTGACATTTGTTCTGATATAACTGGATTAGAAGATAAATATGATAAAATTATATGCATAGCTATCTTAGAACATGTTTACGATCCATTTAAAGCTGTTTCAAATTTACAAAGAATGCTAAAAAAAAATGGAAAGATTTACGGAATGGTTCCATACCTTTATCATTACCATGCACCTAAAGATTTAAAATTTCAGGATTACTTTAGATTTTCAAAAGACGCTTTAGCATATTTGTTTAGAGATTTTAAAAATGTTGAGTTATATCCAATAAGGGGAAGGGTATCATCATCTTTACACTTAATGTTTGCAGGTAGATGGAAAAAATATATGGAAAAAACCAATATTAACGCTTTTTTAGATAAGTTTTCTAGTAGTGAAAAAAATTCCAAACAATGTAGTGGTTTCAATTTTATTTTAGAAAAATAATAATATTTTATTCTTAAAAAAACTTAATTTCTTTTAAAGCATATTTTTTTGATACCAAATAATAGTTTTTTTAACAGATTCTTTCCAATTACTAAATTTATTAAATTTAATAAATTTTAAAAGTTTGGAATTATCTCCATGAGTTTTTAAAATATCTGCTTTTTGTAAAGTAACTTTTTTAATTTTAG
>Ga0209630_10003150_pt1 | contig 15207 bp, 11 predicted proteins | sample COG_01_FD_184745 | JGI IMG/M metagenome (GOLD analysis project Ga0209630, IMG submission 184745) | Pelagic Microbial community sample from North Sea - COGITO 998_met_01 (SPAdes) (version 2) | ecosystem: Environmental > Aquatic > Marine > Neritic zone/Coastal water | place: Helgoland, sampling... | reverse complement strand
AGATGTGCCACCATCCCGGTGCGCGCGAGTGAAATGATTAGCCTTGCGCCCACCTTCTCTGCAGCGCGTACAGAGGTCGATGCGACTGACTCAAAGTTGTTCATGGGAATCTCCTGTCGTTCAAGGATGCGGCGATAAACGCTGACAGGGTCGATATGGGCTTCAGCTTCGCCGCAAATCTGGGCCATAGACTGGACTGCGTGAACAGGATAATCCCCTGCCGCGGTCTCTCCAGAGAGCATCACACAGTCAGTTCCGTCAAGGATAGCGTTTGCAACGTCGGTTGCTTCTGCGCGCGTAGGTCTGGGCGCACCAGTCATTGACTCAAGCATTTGTGTCGCCGTAACAACGGGTTTGCCGTGCTCATTGCAGCGCTTGATCATGCGCTTCTGTGCAAGGAAAATCTGATGCATCGGAATCTCCATGCCAAGGTCACCACGTGCAACCATAATTCCATCGGACTTGTCTACGATGTCCGCAAAATTATCAAGGCCTTCCTGGTTCTCGACCTTGGATATTATCGAAATATGCTTAGCCGAATCACCGAGCACCTCGCGGATGTACTCGACGTCGGATCCTTTGCGTACGAACGAGGCTGCGATGAAATCAACTTTGTTTTTGACGCCCCACTCAATAATATCATTTTTGTCCTTCTCAGTTATTGTCGGCAGATTCACAACAACACCGGGAAGGTTCATGTTTTTTCTTTCACCGAGCTTTGCGTCGTTTTCTACACGAACCTTCACCGTTGCCGCGCTAGCATCACAGCTCATCACAGTAAATGTGATGGAACCATCCGCCGCGAGGATTTTGCTACCTGGCTTGACGTCCTTAGCGAGGCTCGGATAGGATACTGCAATCATTGTAGCATCACCTTTGACACCATAGTCGGTAGTTAGGATGATCTCGGACCCTGCCTTTAGTGCGACCGCGCTTCCACCCTTAAGGAAGCCGGTGCGGATTTCTGGACCCTTTGTATCGAGTAGCACCCCACACAGCAAACCAGTGTTGGCGCAGGCCTGCCTAAGGTTATCCAGGGTGTGCTGGTGGTAGACGTGCTCACCATGGGAGAAGTTGAAGCGCGCGACTTTCATGCCAGCGCGGAGCATCTCCGTGAGCACAGGAATCTCACGACTAACTGGACCAAGAGTGCAAATGACCTTCGACTTGAAGTTGTACTCGCTGTGGTTGTAAATGGGTCGAGGGTTGTGGAGGATGTGCGTCGCCGCAAACCCACTCTCCGGCATCTTAAGTGTCTTATGTATTAGAAATAATTCAGGCGGGATTACCGCGGCGTGGGTGCAGAAACTGTTGTTGAGATATACAACGGCCTGAGATGGACGCTCTTGAACGTGAAAAGTATACGCTTGCCGCTCCTGGGGGCCGCTGTGCGCTCAGGCTTCCTCAGTGGAAAAGAGATAACGCTCTTGTCTACAACATGATGATCTCATTATTACTCGTATATTTACTCGTATTTGTTCGTGGAGGAATGGCTCATAAAGAAAAGGTCATATTGACACCTGTGGGATTCGAACCCACGCTCTTACGAACAGGCACCTGAAGCCTGCGCCTTAGACCAGCTCGGCCAAAGTGTCAGGAGGCTTTAATATCCCGTGATTTCGAGAAATATATTTCCCCGATTCGTACCTCTTTTCCCTGCTTTCCCCGCTTTTCCCTGTGTGTCGGTAAACAGATGATACAATTTCAGAACCGGTGACCAATTCGCGAGTCGATGAAGAAAAATCGCCAAAAACCTGCCGCAGGATTTAATCCATTATACGACTAGGAAAGCATTTGCCGTTGAGTTTGAAGTTTTGCGCAGCTCGGTTGTTCAAGCAGCTTGTTCAAGCAGCTTGCTGCGCTTCCACTTCCAGCGCCGCTCATTGTCATGTAGATCTAAGTTGATACAAGTGGCACGGTGACCCTCAGGTCTCCCGCCAAGGTTTGGCTGTCCTCTTTGGCTTCGTCGTTCGGCCATGGCGAAGCGAAAGAGTGGAGGCTGTCGTGTCGGTTTTCAAAGTTTTTGTATGAGAAACGTGACAGAATTTGTTTCAAGTCACATCAAAACAAAACAACCGAGCTGCGCAAAAAATCTAACTCCCATTTCATGACAATTTCCCACCTGTGCGCGGCGATGTCACTTTTGTATGGGAATCAGTTAGAAATCACGTGATTGTGATCGTATATTTGATTAACATACACTATGTAACCATACGATAATTAAATCAATCGTACCGAGTCGATGAAGAAAATTCCTACGGCAGTACTTTTCTTCATCGACTCGCGGAATTGGTCACGTACGGTACTGTTAGAACTGTTGCCCTTCGCAAACCTTTCGAACTGCTTTCTTTTCTCGACTCGTTCGTTCGGCGCACCAAATCAGTAGCTCCCGCTCGTTCACGTGCGATTGAACGAGCCATTTCTATTTTGGCGGTATATGTCAGTAGAATCACGTGCCGTCGGTTTCGTCGGTGCCGGTATCATGGGTAAGTATACATTGACAAGCTGCAGCCACATCTTCACATTTTACTAGCACGAGCACTCGAAGCAGTTCCGTTATTTACATACCTTTTGCTTCTCTTGATCTGCTGGCAGGCGTGCCAATGGCACTCAACCTGTTAAAGTCTGGCTACAAGCTCACAATATGGAATCGTACGACGTCTGCTTGCCAGCCGTTAGTGAATGCTGGTGCGACACTTGCAGCTTCTCCTGCTGAAGTATGCGCGTCTTCACAGGTGACCTTTGCAATGGTTTCAACTCCAGAAGCTGCTCTGTTATGTGCCGAGGCTGCATTATCAGGGCTAGGTCCTGGAAAGGGTTATGTCGATTTCACCACCATGGATGCAAAGACTTCACGCGATATTTTTACTAAGGTTCGATCAACTGGTGCACAGTATCTGGAGGCTCCTGTTTCGGGCTCCAAGGGCCCAGCAGAACAGGGCAATCTGATTTTCTTGGTGAGTTCGTTCCACACGTATTCAGGCCGAAGGCACGTAACGGGGGGACCTAGTTTTCCATTCGTTTCCATATTTTTATCGTCTCCGTATAAAGTCCTTGAGGCCACCGATGCTGTTAGGCGTTTCCTGACAGGTTTATTCCCTTTGTAATGTCCCTTATTTTTTGGCCGCGGGAGATGAAGAGCTCTACTGCAGTGTTACAGAGCCCCTTGAGACGATGGGTAAGGCTCATTTTTTCCTCGGAGAAGTTGGGGCTGGATCAAAAATGAAGCTTGTGCTGAATGCCATCATGGGTTCAATGATGGCAAGTTTCGCTGAAGGGCTTGTCCTCGCAGAGAAGGCGGACCTTGACCAAGAAAAAGTACTCGAGGTTATAAGCCTTGGTGCCATAAGCACGCCGATGTATTCGTTAAAAGGCTCAAACATGATCAAAGGTGCATACCCAACTTCATTCCCTCTGAAACATCAGCAGAAAGACTTACGACTGGCACTTGCTCTTGGTGACGAGCTTGCCCAAGAAATGCCGGTCGCCGCAGCAGCAAACGAGTTGTATAAAGCTGCACGACGTGTTGGGATGGACGATCAGGACTTCAGCGCTGTTATTACAGCCCTCGGAAAGCGATCAATATCATAATTCGGAAACATCATAATTCGGATGGCAGAGGGGAAACCGTCTACTGAGTCGCTGCATTGCAACACAGTTCTAACAACTAACCTTGATGGATACTGCGTGATTAACCAGTCCCAAATAGACGACCAAAATATTCTGCTTCAGGGCTCACAGTTCCAGACTCGGCTGGAGCCGGAATATGGATGACTGCCAGGGTGTACAAACCCAGAAATATTCTTTCGATAGGTACATTTTTAAGATACATGCGTTAGCGTGACGCAAGATAGAACTACACACAAAGCTGAGCTAAGTTGGACCGAGTCAAAGCTATCCCGTGATAAACCACTGGCACTAATAATATCTAATAATGTTATTTGATCACAATAATTTCAAGTTCGCTCGTTCATTTATTACAGTAGTACGTAGTTCACCGCCCACTCAAGTATAAATAAAGATAAGCCCGAAATAAATATCAAATAGTTTAATAATAATAAGGCTCCAGAGACCGGAGGGTGGGTGTGTGGTGTGGGTGTTGGCGTGCGTCGGGGTTTGCGTGGTGCGTCCGTTCCCAGGTGGTCGGCATAGCCACGCGGCGCGGCGCGCGGGACGAGACGCGCGCGCGCGTCCGGCGCAGGCGATGCGGTTAACGGCTAATACGAAAAGAAAACCGTGAGTAGTCAGTGTGGTTGAAGCGCTTAACAACCGTGTTTATTATTACGAACGAAGGTATGAAGTAGTAAGCGTCGGAACTGCGTATTTAGTTTTAACACGATACCAGATAATAAGATAAATAAAGGAATCATTGGATCGAGTAATAACATGTATGAGGAAAAAATACCCTTGGATTCGGTGACGTGTGTCAAGAGGTAAACCAAGATTTACGAGTTAAAAGAGTTAAAAGAAACGTTGGATTGGGTGTAAAATTGGTGACAATGTATGGAACGAATCAACCGTGGTGTTTGATTAACGATACCAGGTGAGTGTGACATTTTTCAGCTGTTAAGACATTGAGTCGTGTAATTTACGGCTATGCCGAATATCATCCTGTAAACACTTATATATAAGCTTCGTATGATCTGAAGTGTAGTCTATTTTAACTAACCCCTGATCACAGGGGCAATATATAGTTGGGCCTTTTACAACATGGTTAAAGGATCGCCGGATCGGTCGTCACCAACGACCGACACCACGGGGCCCGACGCGGAATATACGGTGCACACGAATTTTACACCCAGCCTAACCCTGTTGCAAACCCCAATTAAACTAACCCCCGATTACGGGGGCATTTCGAGTTTCGGAAATCAGACCGGCATTCTTGAGTTCATTCTCCCGACCCTTAACCTGCAACTCACTGTCACGGGATCGTGGTCGTGGTCAGGACTGCTCAGTCTGTTGAGGGGAACCACAAGGAGTCTCACGAGCAGCCTGCGGTCCCTCGCAAAATAATTCGGTCCGATAATCGCAGCAGCACTTCATGACATTTCCGATCGAGGGCTGGTAACTCCTCTAAGAGAAGTCATGAACGGTATGGAAGTCGCAGAAGTCAGCGTCGAAGCTCTGATCAGCGCAGTGAGAGAAGGTGCTATTTTAATTGATGTTAGAACAGCAAGTGAATACGCAAGAGGTCATGTGCCAGGAGCCATCAACCTTCCGTTGTTTGACGACCAGAAACGCGGAAATTTGCTCATTGCTTTCGCGAAGCAAAACAGGGCAGCCGCTTTCGCCATGGCGAGGCGGGTTATACGGCCTGATATCGAACGTTTTCTTAGTAAAGTAGCAGCCATGATCGATGGACGTATGCAGCTGAAGTATTCGTGCGGATCCGTGTCCAACGTATCTTTTGTCGTCTACTTATACTGTTGGCATGGCGGAATGCGCTCAAGTACTCTGGCGTGGTTTCTTAGGCAAAGTGCACTTCCTGGTTTGCTTGACTGTCGTGTTCTTCGCGACGGGTACAGGGCCTTCAGGCGCTTCGTGTCATCTCGGTGGTCCTCGCTTGCCCAAGAGAAAGTAAAGCGAGGTCCCGAGGCAGAAGCTCGACGCATTCATTATGAGACCGAGCCTAGTGTTGAAAGTCCTCAGATATGTATTGTCGGCGGACGCACAGGTGTTGGAAAAACTCGTGTTTTACATGCGCTGCGTGACGCGGGAGAGCAAGTGATTGATTTGGAGGGAGTAGCTAGACATCGAGGATCTGTGTTTGGTTGGGTCGGTCGGTCATCCATTCAACCCACCAGTGAACATTTTGCCAATCTCGCGGTGTGTCAGTGGACTGCAAAGAAGCCTAGATGGGTATTTGTCGAAGATGAGGGTCCACATGTTGGAAAATGTTCAGTTCATCCAGGTTTATTTCAGCTCATGCGACACTCACCACTGGTCATAAATATAGTCGCCGAGAAGAAGTTACGACTGCACGTACTTTTGGAGGATTACGCGTCGATAGGGCAGCACACTGATGATAAATGGTCAAGGACAATGTTTGAATCTGTCGGCAAGCTACATAGACGTTTAGGAAGAGATCAGACAGAAGCTCTGCAGTTCCTCCTTGACTCAAGAGATTACGCGGCCGTCGCCAATGGGCTACTGCAATATTATGACAATATGTACGACATGCACCTTGGAAAGTTGAGAGCAACTGGTCGCCTTTCGCGAACGGTGATTACAGACCCTCGGCCACGGCAAGGGAAAATCATAGAAGTGAATGCATTCCCAATTGCTAGGCAATGTGAAAAACCGGTCACCATTCAGCCTGGCTCATTGGACATCCACAGACTCACAAAGGATGTGTTGGCAGTCGCGACCGCTTTCGCATCCTAGTACGCCACGTCGAGCAGTGGATAAGACCGGAACATCTGTTTAGTCACATAAAAGCCTGGTCGGCTCATAAACTAGCTGCAGTCCAGCAGACCACAATATTTCTTAAGTGTTACCTTCGGTACGTAAAGCGAAAAAAATAGGAAATTCACTGACGAAGTCACATTTATTCAGTCCCACATTCCGACCCCGGTTTTTTTCAATCTTGTCTCGTTTATTTGTCTTCTGATTGGTCGAAGCTCGATCATTTTCAAAGTCATATACCAAATCACCGTGCGGTCGGTGAGTGGTACTTTATCTCTGACTAACAACTATGTGCGACACCTTTCCGTTCTTTGGACGACAGCTATTCAGCGGGACGGCCTAACCGTTGCGCTTGGCGTGCACGTAGTCGTCGAACCCACACGTATGACACCTGTGAACGAAGAAACGACGCCAAGACGTCTTCTGAAGACGCGGTAGTGGACGTCGAAGTTGACCGATGTATCGATGAAAATTCGGCTTTAAACCGTGACAAAGTAGCCCTTCTTTCACCGAAGCTCCATCGATCAATACACCGGTTAGAAAACCTTAACCCTAATTACAATCTCGAGCCCGTCCACCAGACTAGTCCCAAACGAGCCTCCCGCGAACTCCAATTCTATCGTTTCTCAATCACCAGGGAGGCACCTACAACGGATCGTAACATGAGCCATATGAAATCAGTTACAAACCCAAACTTGAGACAGGTGAATCTGGTTTAGTATGCTGCGAGAGAGGCCGACACATCATTCTTTGGGACTAATCCAGAGAGCAAATAGCTAGTCCATGTATACCCACCCACAAACTCACAGACTTTCTGATACCCTGCAACACATCCAGGTTTAAAAGACATCTTCCGCGGCCAGAACCCCACTTTCTCGGGATGCCGTTTGGGTTCAGTCTTGGCGAACTTGTGGCCACGGCTGGAGTGTTGGGAGTCGCTTTCGGACCCCGGGATATAACAAAACTTGCTCGAAGCCTCGGCAAACTCACTGGACACGCCACAGGTAGGGCTCCGTAGGACTCCTCCCCAATAACCTTCTCGTTATTTAACCTTCTCGTTTTAACCCTTGAACTTTTGGCTCTCTACTTGCCTCCATCTAAAGGGTACATCAACCTGATGAACCTCAGAGCGGAGCGTCTTGCTAGCAGGATGCACGTACTTGGGCTTCACCGAGATATGAAAAGGAGCATACGGGAGCTAGCAGGGGTTACCGGAGAGATAAAATCTGGACTGAAGCCAACTGTCCTCAATAAATCACATAAGCTGGGTCCAGCAGTCCTCCGCTCGCATGTTAGAGGGGAGATGCGCATCGCGCCTGTCCTGACGCATCTTCAACGGGTGCCGTGCGCATACTTGCATGATACCTCTTCGTCAGCAAGTCCCATATCCCAGATTTCAAGTGGACATCTTGGCAAATTTCAGCACAACCCGACCTCGCAGACTCAACTTCCAGACTTTTCTTTCAACATAGTTCAGCAACAGCAGGATGTTACAGCCCGTGGTGTGGACATTCTTGTTGGATGCATAGATAACTCATAGCCGATGCAAACGAGCTGAACATCCTCGGGCATAAGTCATGCATGTGGAGATCATTTGGAGCAACTGGTCTTGTCGCGGTTGTATTTGGCGATCATTCCTGCCCTGCTGCAGAAGCAAGTATGCTGCCCAAATGTAACAAAACTACCAATTACCTTCGTACAATTCATCTACGTTGTTCCAATCTTCGCTGGACATCTGTTTAGCTCTCTACTCTCTTCGTATTCTATTTTAGGCCACAAGTATTCTCGGCTATTTCTGTATCGGGTTTTGTTGTGTGTTAACGAGGTACGAGTAAGGTTTCGTTCGTAGGACCTTTTTTGGGACATCAACACAGCAAATGGCGATAGACACCATACTTTAAGTTAGTTACAGTATACAATAATGGTTGTGTAAAAGCATGTAATAATACGAGTCCCCAGGGACGAAGTGACATTTGCACCACATTTATCCCGGTACCGAAATCACGATATATGATATATATATTAACTATCCTTTCCGACTGTTTATTTGTTCCATCCCAGAAAGATTTTTTAAGTTGTTTTATTTGATGTATTAAATACATTTAAATACCTTCGTATTATAAATATATGTGCATATCAACGCAATGTGCAGATAGTGATAGACACTGAAGTACGTTATTAGTACAGATTGAGACAACCAGAAAAACCTGCGCGCTGTACGGATGTGTGGTATATATAACACTAGTCACTTTGCTGATGGCTTCACGTGTAAGACCGCAAGCGATGACGAAACTAATATACCATTATCGCTATAACGCCGGTCGGTTGCAAATACTGACATGCGCCTCGCGCCAAACTTCAAAACAATTCACATCCCGAAATGATAGATCATCTTCGATCTTGCAATGTGAACGAAACTTATTATATTACGAATATATAATAATGAACGAACGAAACCTATATAGATAATATATGATAATATATGTACATATGTAATATATAAGATCTTAACGCGTTACGTAACATACATATACTTCATTTTGTTATCGTCATGATTTCGGAAAAGTGCCCGACTCCTCCGAGCGCCATCCGTGCCCTCGATTTGCCATATTCATCAGAAGGTACCGCGGGGAACATAACGTGACCCGGGTCGCGTTACAGATGTTCAACATGAGTTCTCTAGGATCCAGATTCGTCGCATTTCCAACCACGAGCTTTGTTGCCCCCAGTCGTTCATGTTGTCGGTCTCTGTGGCGTGGGCATGCCGCTCGAAATGCATCTCACAACACGCGTGCTTTCTCTGTGGCCTACACCAAGACGCGTGATTCTTATGGATTGAGGTCACCCACCATGCCCATGCTTTCGAATCCGAATAAAAAAAGATTGACCGCGCGTTTCGCTTCGTCCCCTGCTAGTAATAAGTTGCCTTCAACCCCACTATCGCGCGTGCCAACTGCCGCTAATGAACTGGTTGAATTTATAAATGAAAGCTGGACCTCGTATCACGCCACGGCAACCACTTCACGCATGCTTGCAGCTGCGGGATTTGTCCAACTAAGCGAGCGAGATGAGTGGAGCATTGCCCCAGGCGGGAAGTACTTTTTTACGCGCAACATGTCCTCAATCGTAGCTTTCGCAGTTGGGGAAAAGTATGTTCCTGGGAACGGCATCCATATAATCGGGGCTCACACCGACTCGCCCTGCCCAAAACTAAAACCCGTTTCCTCTATCATCAAGAGTGGATTCCTAGAGGTCGGAGTACAGACATATGGGGGTGGCTTGTGGCATACGTGGTTTGATCGCGACCTCTCTGTTGCGGGAAAGGTGGTCCTGAGACGTGGCATTGGCGGTGGACAGCTATCACAAGAGCTAGTACAGGTCGACAGACCAATACTTCGCATCCCAACCCTTGCTATTCATCTCGACAGAAACGTCAACACAGAAGGTTTCAGGCTGAATGTTGAATCGCATCTCGCGCCAATTTTAGCTACTGCCATTAAAGGTGAGCTTGGATTGGGTTTGGCGGCCTCTTGTCCAAGTGCACATGACGAAGATCCCAAGTCGTATGAGAAAGGAAAGAAACCGGCACATCATCCGCTGCTCCTTGAAATCTTAGCCGAGGAACTCGACTGCGACGCGGACGAGATCGTCGACTTTGAGCTCGAAGTCTGCGATGTGCAGCCCTCAGTAATCGGAGGTGCTGCCCATGAATTCATTTACTCTGGCCGTCTCGACAATCTGGCGTCGGCATTTTGTGCTCTGAAGGCCCTGTTGGAAGCTGGTGGAGATGGTTCATTGGACGAAGAATCTGGTGTTCGCATGGTCGCAATGTTTGACAACGAAGAGGTTGGTTCTGGAAGTGCTATCGGTGCCGGGGGCACCATCCTAGCCGATGCCATCACCCGCATAATTCGAATCCTTTGCAACAACTCGCATGAGGAAGGTATATTTGAGCGCACTATGCGAAACAGCTTTTTAGTTAGTGCAGACATGGCTCACGCGCTCCATCCTAATTATGCTGATAAACACGAAGCTAATCATGCCCCAAAAATACACGCTGGGTTGGTAGTCAAACAGAACGCAAACCAGCGGTATGCCACGAATGCGGTCACCGCGACTCTTTTCCGGGAGTGTGGGGCGAAGAACGACATTCCTATCCAGGATTTTGTGGTCCGCAACGACATGGGTTGCGGTTCAACCATCGGACCCATCCTCAGCGCAAACTTGGGTATTCGCACTGTCGACGTAGGAGTTCCGCAACTCTCGATGCACTCAGTTCGGGAGATGTGCGGTACCGAAGATATTGATATCTGCTACCGACACTTCAAAGCTTTCTATGAAAATTTTGCGACGGTAAGCTCAGAATTTACTGACATTGACTTCTAAGAGTCTAAGAGTGCAGGGAAAGGACTGACAATGATGGATCAATACGGTTTCTGCGGAATTGTGCAGGATGACTAGCTCAAGATGGGATCTGACACAGTTTGTTTGCAACGGCAGCCACTCGGTTCCGCTGCTTCTTCGAAAAAGCCCGTGGCTGATCTGAGAAAAGCAAAACCCTCACGTTTCCGTTGCCAAGCTGCATGAACACCGATTCTGTACCCTGCGGCAGGAACCCCCAGTTATTTGCCCCTGCCATGTCGATCGCCCTTCGGTCCGTAAGATATAGTCTCGGAGGGGTTCCTGCTAAGTCAGAATTCCTGATACTCTCTGTCAACAAGTACATTACGAGACTAGTTTCTGCTGTTCCTGTTGCTATGTGCACCTGCCCGCGGGCGCACAATAGATCAAGCTCGTTGTTTTCAAACAAAAGCACGCCTTTGGCATTCGTCTGTGTTAGCAGTGCATATGTTGCCCAGGCCATATCTGCTTTTGTCACGTCAGAAATGGTTTGAGACAGAGCAAACACCTCATCATTAACACTTTCTCCACCGTGCATCGAGTACGGCGTCGTGTCGGAGAGTCTTCGTCCAAGAAGAGGCGCGGTGATACATGCGACAGCCAGTATGATTGCAAGTTGTTCTGTGGACGTCTGAGCATATGTCGGATTGACCGACGCTACATTGTTAAAGAAAACTAAAAACGCGCAGAGGAGACCCGCAATACGTGGCACATCGTCGTCATCGACACCAGGTATGCCTAAAGTGAATTGGAAAATCGCAAAATCTTCGTCGCGTGTCGAGCGCAATTTCCATCCTTGTATTCGTGTCAGTCCATTGATAGGTCTGCTGTGCTTTATTGATCGGCGTTGACGGATCTGTTGAGCGACCGGGAACGCATTTGGCAAAAACTTCGATGATGTCCAGGAACAGAAAGCCCTCGGCATTTCGCGGTTCTCTCTGTGTTTCACCTGTGTAATAAAATTACATATAAATCTTAAGCTTTCGTTCGAAGGTAATAATATAATAAGATTAATAATAAGATATAATAAGCTGTATGTGTTCCCATTTTTTTTTGGCACCGGGGACGAGTTATCCTTGATTGAGTTAATTCTTCCCAACATATCCTGAAGCGTGCCATGCGCTGACAGCAGCGGTTTTTCCATGAGCAAGATGCGCGCTCATGTAGCCGCTGACGCGCGAATAACGAGCGTTGCGCTGTATCTTTAGGGTCCGCGCCGTGTCTTTAGGGGGTGGGGTTGGGTTTTCAGGGTTTAGAGTTTAAATAGCCGCGAAGCGGCTCTTCGGCCGCTCCCTTTTGACATCCTGAAGCGTGCCACGCGCTGCCGTTATTCAATGATAGGCTTCAATAAATAATAATAAGCAAGCAACAAGTTTCCTCTACTAAATAATATATTAAATACCTTCGCATGAAAGTATATTAAATCCCTTACTTATTAAGATGGAAACTTGATGCTAGCTAGCTAGCTACTGACGGATATCCGTCCGGGCGGATGTTTCGGAAGGATATGTATATGATTATCAGTCATCAAAATATGTAAAGTTTCAATATTTGGACGGATATTGAAAAATCGGATATCCGTCAGTAGACATAGGCACTAGCTAGCTAGCTAGCTGGCTAGTAGCTCTATCTAATAATATGAAACAACCTTAGACTATTAATATATAAATTGTCTCACCAGCTTGAAATTCATAGTACGAACTAAGGTATATCAAACAAGTCAGATAATATTAATACTACTGGTATTCTGGATTTCAACCACCCGCACACTTTAAATATATATATATATAAGTATACCTTCATAATAATATAATCTTAATATAAATAAAGATAGCCCGAAATAAATATTAATGTGATTATTACATATATATACATATATATTATTAAAAGAAAATTCTTATTAACTTATTAATCTTATTAAACAGTGTGCGCGGGTGGTTGAAATCCAGAATATCTATCAACAAGTCAGACTCTATCTTACGAACGAAGGTAATAAGGGCATTTAGTAGATACAGAGATGATGTGTTCATTTGTAGCTTCCAAAGCACCATGCTTTGGAGTTCTTCACTTATCGCAGTCCGAGTCCACTTAAAGCCAGGTATCATCGGGAAACGAAAGCGGTTGAGTACTGTATCGAACTAAAACAAAATCTGGTCACGATGCACAATTCGTGGGCCGACAACACGCACAGTCACATCCAGTACCCATAAGCCATGAAGGTCCAGTTTGTCTGAAATTCTGTCGAGTTAGGATATCTATAGAAACATGCCTCTGTCGTCAGATGTACCTCGATGCCTCGAACCGCATCAATCATGTGTAAATTTGGCCGAGGCGGCAAGGCATCTCTTTGCGTGACGGTCCATCTGGAGGTAACGATGAATGCTTCCTCAGGAAGGCTCTCGCCATTTTTATCCAACTTTCCTTCAAAGGCTTCACCATGCTTCCACTCTTCCCAAAACTCTGTATTATTTTCCCGTTTAGTCATTTGAAAATGCCCGTCCTTGTGAACCCAGAGCCTTGGCACAGTCCCTGTGGGCCATTTACCCAAAACTTCTCCATACCTTGCTCGGGTTGTGATGTACATCCTATTGTAGTCGATCCCTGCAAAGTGCTGGTAATCAATAATAGATCTGACGGTACCCAAAGCATACCGACCGAGTTTTCTCCGGTCGCTAGATGTTCCACCTTTTGTTTCTATTATAGTTTTTAGGCGAGACATTGAATTCACAGACATCTCTTTGAACAGCTCAGGATGGTCGTGCCAGTGCTTGGTGCTATTTTTCCGTTCATACAGATGAAAAGCAATATGTACCGTTGGATAAAACATATCGTACCCACATGTATAGCTGCGCATTGCAAGGCTGTCTTCTTCACCATCAAAATACACCAAGGGGTCGTAAGGCACCTCTCTGAGCCAAGTCGAGTGGACGAACACAAAGTGCGCAGAAAAGAACGGCGTTGGCTGTGGTTCACCATTACTTGACATCAATATATGCTTCTGTATTGGCAGAGGAACATACTGTATTTTTTTCGGTAGGATACCTCGAAATGGTTTCATCCAATATCCTGCAGTCATCCGCCATGGTAGCTGATGGACTAAATCTGAAACAACGTTGGTTGTCATAGGAAAGCTCGTCAAATATGTCGTTAGGATTGGCTTCGGGACCTTTGTGGCAAGCTTGGTTAGTAAGTCAATACACACCACATCCCATGACCTGACAAAAAGATGGTGACTATCCAATTGTAGATAATATTTCTCTCCTCGGTGAAGGCTAACGATTTTGTTTCGAGCCCAGCCTGCTCCACGGCTGGCTTCCGGCTCAATTTCAAGAAGACGCACGTTAGGGTGACTGCGCCAACGAGACAATGGAAATGCGTCGCGCTTTTCTTTATGTTCCTGGAGCACAAGACCAACATGCACGCGAGAAGGATCCTTAGCCTGTGCGAATAGCAATTCGAGCGTACGATCGATCTCCACATCAACGTAACTCGCGATGCCAACAAATATGGAGCTCTGCGAGTTGGCTACAGCAGGAACACGAAAATATTTCCACAGAAACTCTCTATGATCACTGGACCTGGCGATCAACACAGAGATTACAAAGCCAGTGATCATGTGAAGGAACGTGGCTTTAAACGGATGAACATGGACGGTGAAGAAACCCATGTTACTGACAGTCGGCCTGCCGAAGACGTGAACGGTTGACAGGCGTTCCAATATAATCTTGGCTGTCTTGCTTGAGTGGATAGTACGGGAACACTTTAAATACGTCGCCGTTTACGTTCCTTGCCTCTAGACGATGTACGCTTGAAACGCATGCATCAAACGCTCAAGAGGCACCGTCCCCGCCCTTCCTCTCAAGAGGCACCGTCCCCGCCCTTCCTCTCAAGAGGCACCGGTTCTGTTTACAACTAATCAAATTCTGGCTCCATTGTACCTTCGAACGTACGCAGGCCAACTTGGCCAACTTGATTCAGCCGGAAACAAGTACCTTCGAAGGTAAGCTTCGAAGGTACCTTCGTACCTTCGTACCTCTTAACTCTTATTACACTCGACGGTACTCGACGTGCGTACAATCAAGTAATAATCTTATTTATATTACAAGTAATAAATTGAATATTTGACCCGTATACGTACGTGACCAATTCCGCGAGTCGATGAAGAAAAGTACTGCCGTAGGAATTTTCTTCATCGACTCGGTACGATTGATTTAATTATCGTATGGTTACATAGTTTATGTTAATCAAATAAACGATCCAAATCACGTGATTTGTGACTGATTCCCATACAAAAGTGACATCGCCGCGCACGGCTAGGAAAAAAGCTGCGCAAAAACTCAGACTCCATATCATACGAATACGTCACTGTGACGAATGCATTTGCCGTTGCGTTTGAGTTTT
>Ga0209630_10003147_pt1 | contig 15224 bp, 16 predicted proteins | sample COG_01_FD_184745 | JGI IMG/M metagenome (GOLD analysis project Ga0209630, IMG submission 184745) | Pelagic Microbial community sample from North Sea - COGITO 998_met_01 (SPAdes) (version 2) | ecosystem: Environmental > Aquatic > Marine > Neritic zone/Coastal water | place: Helgoland, sampling... | reverse complement strand
ACCGCCGACCGCATCGTCGGAACCCAGACGTCGGCGCGAGCCGCGATCCGTGCTACCACCACCGACCGCCTGCCGGTCTGCGGCGTCCTGGAGGACGGGGTCTGGATCCTGGGCGGCCTCGGCTCGCGCGGCTTCTGCGTCGCCCCCCTGCTCGGCGAACATCTGGCGGCGACGATCGCGCGCGGGTCCTCGCCTCTCCCCGCCGGCTTCGCGGCCCGTCTGTCTCCCCGGCGTCTCCGGGGCGGGTGACGCGCGTCTTGCGCCGCCCCGCTTGCGCAGCCATGGGGCGGGGCGCACAGTCGCGAACCTGTTCAAGGAGCCCCTCGTGCGTCAGTTCCTGCCGGTTCTTCTTCCCGCCCTGGCCGTCGCGGCCTGTTCCGCCCCCGGCCAGATGGCGTCCGGGACAGCCTCCGAGGCGGTCTCGGGGGTTCCGCAACGGCAGTGCTTCTTCCAGCAGCAGATCGACAACTTCCGGGCCGGGTCCTCGACGACCTTGTATGTGAAGGTGCGCGGCGGCGACGTCTATGAGGTCAACACCTCGGGCGCCTGCACCGCCCTTCAGGATGCCTTCCGCATGGCGATCGTCGCCGACGCCGGGGCCAGCCGTCTGTGTACGAACGATTGGGTGACGGTGGCGGCGCCGGATGCGAACGGCCAGGGCCAGACGTGTCGCGCCCACATCGACCTGAAGCTGACGGAGGCCGAGGTCGCGGCTCTACCGGCCCGTTCCCGTCCTTGATAGGACGGGACGGTTCCCGCGGAAGGGATGCGGCCCGGTCAGTCTGGAAGGGACTTAAGCGACCGGGCCGCCCGCCCGGACTTACTACGTCCGGACCAGAGGCAATCTAGAGGACGCGCGCCCGGCGCGCGTCCTAACTTTGGTATGGACTTGCCACTTCGGGGGTATTTCCTGCCCCCTCAGGTCGCGAAAAGGGGTCGTTTCGGGCAACCCCCTCGCCTGTCTCTCCGGCCGGTTCACGCGGCGCGGCGCTTGCCGCCCATCAGCATCGACAGGACGGCGCCCAGGGTCTCCGGCAGATCGGGGCGGGCGACCACCTTGTCGACCATCCCCTTCTCCTGAAGATATTCGGCGCGCTGGAAGCCGGGCGGCAGTTTTTCCCGGATGGTGCTCTCGATCACCCGCGCGCCGGCGAAGCCGATCAGGGCCCCCGGCTCGGCCAGGTGGACGTCGCCCAGCATGGCGTAGCTGGCGGTGACGCCGCCCGTGGTCGGATCGGTCAGGACCACGACGTAGGGCAGTTGGGCCGATTTCAGCTCCTGCACGGCCAGGGTCGAGCGGGCCATCTGCATCAGGCTGAGCGCGCCCTCCTGCATCCGGGCGCCGCCGGCGGCGGTGAAGCAGACCAGCGGAACCTCACGGGCGATGGCGGCCTGGGCGGCGGCGATGAAGGCCTCGCCCGCCGCGGTGCCCAGCGATCCGCCCATGAAGCTGAAGTCCTGGACGATGACCACGGCGGGCGTGCCGTCGATCTCGCCGAAGCCGATCATCATCGTGTCCTTGCGGCCGGCCGCCTTGCGCGCCGCGCCGAGGCGATCCTTGTAGGACTTGCCGTCCGAGAACTTGAGCGGATCCTCGGGCACGTCGGGCGTATCGATCGCCTCGAACTGGCCGTCGTCGAAGGTGTAGCGCAGCCGCTGCTCGGCGTTCAGCCGCATGTGCCGGCCCGACGGCGTCACCCACAGGGCGGCCTCGAGGTCCGAACGGTAGAGCATCTCGCCCGAATCCGGATCCTTGACCCAGAGATTGTCGGGGGTCTCGTTCGTGCGGCGGCTGACGATCTTGCGCACGCCCGGGGCGAAGCGCGAGAGCCAGCCGACCTTGGGCTTGTCATTGGGGGATTTGTTATCGGCCATCGGGGGTCTCTAGACGGTTTCGCCCACGCGCGCACCCCGGACGGCGTCGCCGAGGGCCTTCACCTTCGCCAGAACGCGCGGGGCGGCCGGTTCGTTCGCGGCAAGGGCTGCGGCGACTTCCTCGACCAGCACCGAACCGACCACCACGGCGTCGGCGACGCGGGCGATCTCGGCGGCGCGTTCGGGCGTCTTGACGCCGAAGCCGACGGCGACCGGCAGGCCCGAGGCCTTGCGGACGCGCTCGACGGCGGGGGCGACGGAGACGGCCTGGGCTTCCTTGACCCCGGTCACCCCGGCGACGGAAACGTAATAGACGAAGCCCGAGGTGCGCCGTGCGATGACCTTCAGACGGGCGTCGTCCGAGGTCGGAGTGGCCAGTCGGATCAGGGAGACCCCATTGGCGTCCAACGCGTCCGAAAGCGGATCGGCCTCTTCCGGCGGACAGTCGACGACGATCAGGCCGTCGATGCCCGAAACCGCCGCATCGCGCGCGAAGGCCTCATAGCCGTGGCTTTCGATGGGATTCAGATAGCCCATCAGGATCACCGGAGTGTCGGCGTCGGTCTCGCGGAAGGCGGCGGCCAGGGCGAGCGTGCCCTTCAGCGTCAGACCGGCCTTCAGGCCACGCTGGGCGGCGCGCTGGATCGGCGGCCCCTCGGCCATCGGATCGCTGAACGGGAAGCCCAGTTCGATGATGTCGGCGCCGGCGGCGGGCAGGCCCTTCAGGATCTCCAGCGCCTGGTCGCGCGAGGGATCGCCGGCCATCACATAGGCGACGAAACCGGCCCGGCCCTCGGCCTTGAGCGCGGCGAAACGGGCGTCGATACGGGCGGTGGTCATTGGGCGGGCGGTCCGGCGGGCGCCGTCGGGGCCGGACGAGCGGCGCAAAGGTCGCCCGGAATGGTGGCGAAGCCGAGGTAACCGAGCGTCGTCGGCGTCGTCGCCGTCGCCGTGTCGTAGAAGGCCTGCATCTGAAGCCCGTCGCAACCGCCGCTCGTGCGGCGCTTGACGAAGACCACGCGGTTGTTGTCGCCGGCGGCGACCAGCCAGCCCTTGCTCTCGAAGTCGGAGATATAGGTCTCGGCCAGGGCGCCCACGCCGGTCAGCAGGGCCGACACGCAGAACGCCTTGCCGTTCAGCTCGTACAGATTTCCGCAATCCGGAGCCGGGGTGGCGCCGGCCAGAACGGGCGTGTCCGTCGCCGGCTGCCCCTGCTCCGCCGGAGTTTGGGCCGACGCCATACTTGCGGACAACAGAAGCGCCGTCGCGGCGATGGTCAGGATCTTCATGTTCACAGCTCCACACCCAGATATTTCGCGACCTGGAAGATATCCTTGTCGCCCCGTCCCGACATCAGCAGCACCACATCGCCGCCCTTGCCGACTTCCTTCGCGATCTCGCCGGTGCGGGCCAGGGCGTGGGAGGGCTCCAGAGCGGGGATGATGCCCTCGAGCTTCGAACACAGCTGGAAGGCGTCCAGCGCCTCCTGATCGGTCGCCGAGCGGTATTCGGCGCGGCCGATGTCGTGCAGCCAGGCATGCTCCGGCCCGATGCCCGGATAGTCGAGGCCGGCCGAGATGGAGTGGCCCTCCAGAATCTGGCCGTCGTCATCCTGAAGCAGATAGGTGCGGTTGCCGTGCAGCACGCCCGGACGTCCGCCCTTCAGCGAGGCCGCGTGATCCGGCGTGTCCAGCCCGTGGCCCGCCGCCTCGACCCCGATCAGCCGCACGCCGGCGTCGTCGATGAAGGGGTGGAAGGCGCCGATGGCGTTCGAGCCGCCGCCGATACAGGCGACCACGGCCTCGGGCAGCTTGCCCATCCGGGCCATCGCCTGGGTCTTGATCTCCTTGCCGATCACCGACTGGAAGTCGCGAACCATCATCGGATAGGGGTGCATCCCGGCCGCTGTGCCGATGATGTAGTAGGTGTCCTCGACGTTGGTGACCCAGTCGCGCATCGCCTCGTTCATCGCGTCCTTCAGGGTCGCGGCGCCGGCGGTGACGGGGAAGACCTCGGCCCCCAGAAGCTTCATGCGGAAAACGTTCGGCTGCTGCCGCTCGACATCGACCGCGCCCATATAGACGGTGCAGGGCAGGCCGAAGCGGGCGCAGACGGTCGCCGTCGCCACCCCGTGCTGACCCGCGCCGGTCTCGGCGATGATCCGGGTTCGGCCCATACGACGGGCCAGCAGGATCTGGCCCATGCAGTTGTTGATCTTGTGCGCGCCCGTGTGGTTCAGGTCCTCGCGCTTCAGCCAGATGTTCGCCCCGCCGAAATGCTCGGTCAGGCGCTCTGCGAAATAGAGCGGGCTCTCGCGGCCGACATAGTGGGTCAGGAAGCCGTCCAGCTCGGCCTGGAAGCTCGGGTCCGCCTTGGCCGCCGCATAGGCCTCGTCCAGCTGCAGCACCAGCGGCATCAGGGTCTCGGGCACGAACCGGCCGCCATAGGGACCGAAACGGCCCTCGGCGTCGGGTTGAGCGTAGGCGTTGGGCAGGATGGCGTTCACAGGCGGACCTTCGAGCGGGCAGGCGTCGGAATTACGACCGCGCCGCCTTCAGAAACGCCGCAATCAGAGCGGGGTCCTTAACACCCGGGGCGCTTTCGACGCCAGAGGACACGTCCACCAGGGGCGCGCCCGAGATCCGGATCGCCTCGGCGACGTTTTCCGGGTTCAGCCCACCCGCCAGGAACCAGGGGTTCTTGAATGCCCCACCCTTGCGAATATGGCCGGCCAGCAGGGACCAGTCGAACGACGCCCCCACCCCGCCCGGCAGATCCGCGCCCTCGGGCGGCTTGGCGTCGAACATCAGATGGTCAGCGAAAGGCGCCCACTCGTCAGCCGCGCCGAAATCCTCCGCGCTCCGGATCGGCAGGGCCTTGATGATCCCGGCTCCGGTCAGTCGCCGGACCTCCTCGGCGCGCGCGGGCGTCTCGGAGCCGTGCAGCTGGATGAAGTTCGGTCGCAGCATCAGCCCGATCTCGGTCAGCAGCCGGTCGCCCGGATCGACCACCACCGCCACCACATTCGCCCGTCGCCGCGCCCGCTCGAACAGGGAGGCGGCCTCCAGCGGCTCGAGATGGCGCGGGCTCTTCTCGAAGATCACCGCCCCGACAAAGCGCGCCCCGCCGTCCAGCGCGACGTCGAGCGTCTCGGGAGTGGTCAGGCCGCAGATCTTCACGCCGGTGGTCATGCCCCGCAGGTGCGCGGCGGGCGGTCCGAGGTCAAGAGCCCACGAAGATCGCGTCAATGCCCGCCTGATCCAGCAACCGCCATTCGCCGGGCGCCAGATCGTCGGGCAGGCGTAAGCCGCCCAGCCGCTCGCGGTGCAGGGCCTCGACGTGGTTGCCGACAGCGGCGAACATGCGGCGCACCATGTGGTAGCGGCCCTCAGTCACCGTCAGCCGGGCCTCGGTCGGCGACAGAACCTCCAGCCAGGCCGGCGCCAGCGGCTTGTCCTCGCCCTCCAGCACCAGACCGCCCTGCTCAAACAGCGCGCCCTCCGTCCCGACCAGAGGCCGGGCGAGCGTCGCGCGATAGACCTTGGCCACATGTTTCTTCGGGCTGATCACCCGGTGCAGCAGGTCGCCATCGTCGGTCAGTAGCAAGAGGCCCGAGGTCTGTTTGTCCAGCCGCCCGATGGTCGAGAGGGCCGGGTCGCGACGTTTCCAGCGCTCCGGCAGGATGTCATAGACCAGCGCCCCGTCTTCCTTGCGCGAACAGGTCATGCCCAGCGGCTTGTTCAGCAGCATGACCAGACCCGCGACCGGATCCAGCGGCTCGCCGTCGATCTCCATCCGCGACGGCAGGTCCGGCGTCACCGGAATCCGCTTCGACACATCCGTCAGATCGACGCCGTCCAGTACGATGCCCCCGACCTTGCCCAGCCGTGCGATCTCGGTCCGCGAGCCGTAGCCCATGGAGCCGAGCAGCTTGTCCACGCGAGAGGTCGGGACCTTGCTCATTTGGTCGCTTCGAAAAGCTTGTAACCGCCGCCGTCGCCGACCGGGGTGACGCGCTTGAAGGCGTCCTTCAGCTCGGCCTCATAGGGCAGGTGCCGGTTGGCCACGAGCCAGAGGACACCGCCCTTCTTCAACATGCCGGCGGCCTTGCGGATAAAGGCCTGACCCAGCCGCCGATCCTCGGCGCCGCCATCGTGGAAGGGCGGGTTCATCACCACGAAGTCCAGATCGCCGCCCTCGTCGAGCGTGCGGACGTCGGCCCAGTCGAACGTCGCGCGCGGGTCCTCGACATTGCGTCTGGCGGCCTCGACTGCGCGCCGGTCGGTGTCGACCAGCTTCAGGGCCGTCACCGCGGGCGAGCGCAACACCACCGTCGACAGGGCGCCGTAGCCGCAGCCGAGGTCGGCGCCCTTGCCCTTCAGCGGCGGCAGGACCTGGGCCAGCAGGGCCGACCCGCCGTCGATCCGGTCCCAGGCGAAGATGCCGGGCTGCGACCAGGCTTCCAGACCCTCGACCAGACGCGGCGCGCCCGCCTCGATGGCCGCTTCGATCCCGGTCATGCTCTCCGGTTTGATGACCACGCAGCGGCGGTGATGCGCCTTGGCCGTCTCGCCGATCTCAACGCCGAAGGCCTCCAGTTCTTTCTTCAGGCGCGAGCCACCCTTGTCCTTGGGGGCCATGACGTCCAGCCGCCCGCCGACCTTCAACGCCTTGAGCGCCAGCGCCAGGGTATAGCGCCGTTCCAGCACGCCGGGCGGGGCATAGATCATGATCTCGTCGGCCGAGCCGGGCTCAAGGCTTTCCAGCGGGGTCGAGCCGGGGATCAGGGGCGAGGTTTGGGTCGCGGCGCCGGGCGGATCGAAGACCAGCGGCGGCCGTCCATAGAGGATCGTGTTCATCGCGGCGCCTATAGCCGGTTCCGCCTCGAACAGGAAACGCTAGCCCTGAGCGAGCAGGGCCTCGACCTCGTCGCGCGTCGGAAGCGACGGCTGGGCCCCGGCGCGGGTGGCCGCGACCGCCCCGGCGGCGCAGGCGAACTTCAGCGCCTCCGCCGGCTCCATCCCGTCCAGCAGGGCCACGGTGATGGCGCCCACGAAGGCGTCGCCCGCGCCGGTGGCGTCCACCGCCGTGATCTTCGGCGGACTGGCCCAGGCGATCTTGACCCCGCGCTGGTACATCTCGGCCCCGCGCGCGCCTTGGGTGATCACCACCCGGCCGCCGCCGTGATGCAGCAGGTCGCCGTAGAAGGCGGCCTCCCCCTCATTGACCACGATCAGGTCGGCGCGGCGCAGCAGGGCCTCCGACACCGGCGCCGCCGGGGCCAGGTTGGCGCAGACGAAGCCGACGGCGCGGCCGACAGCGGCCTCCACCGTCGCGATCGGCAGCTCCAGCTGGACGATCAGCGGCCCCTCGATCCGGGCGGGCAGCTGTTCGGGCGTAACCATGTGGTTGGCGCCCGCCGCGACCACGATCTGGTTCTCGCCCGACGGATCGACGGCGATCAGGGCGACGCCGGTCGGGGCGGCGATATCGACCTCGACCCCCGCCAGATCGACTCCGAAATCCTCCATCAGGGCCAGGGCCACGCCCGCCATGCCGTCGTCGCCGACGCGGCCGATCAGGGCGACTTCGGCGCCCAGCTTCTCGGCCGCCAGAGCCTGATTGGCGCCCTTGCCGCCCGGATGGCGCATCAGGGTCGCGCCCGTGACCGTCTCACCCGGCGCCGGCAGGCTGGGGGCGGAGGCGACGAAGTCGAGGTTGATCGAGCCGACGACGGTGATGTTCATCCGACGGCCTTTCGCGACGGGGCGGCGCCTTTCAGCGTCGCCGTGATCAGGTCGAACACCCCCTGCCCGTTCGCTTGCGTCGCCCAGTGATGTCGCGCGGTCGCGGGGTCGATGCGGAACTCCACCGCCGTATGGCCGCGGGTCAGGTCGGACGCGGTCTCGACCTCGATCCGGCTGGGCCGGGTCTCGAACAGTTCGGGCTTCAGCAGCCAGGCGACGGTACAGGGGTCATGCAGAGGCGCGGCATCCCAACCGACGATGGTCCGCTCGATCCGCTGGGAGAAGCGCAGCATGGAGGCGGTCGCGTCGGCGGCGGGCGTCCCAATAGCCTCGATCGCCGCGATCCGCGCCTCGGTCGCCCGCACCTGATGGGTGGCGTCCAGACCCATGACGATCATCTCGCAGCCCGAGGCGAAGACCTCGGCGGCCGCGTCGGGATCGGCCCAGATGTTGAACTCGGCCGAGGCGGTGATGTTGCCGCCTTCACTGCGCGCGCCGCCCATGACGACGACACAGCCGACATGGGCGGCCAGCCCGGGCTCCTTGCGCATGGCCAGGGCGACATTGGTCATCGGCCCCATGACCGACAGGGCGACTTCACCCGCCGGCCGGCTCATGACCAGATCGATGATGGCGTCGACCGCATGGCCCTCGGCCACGGGCGCCTCGGGCTCGAAGACGGTCAGGTCGCCGGTCCCTTCCAGTCCATGGAACTCGCCCGCCCCGGCCGGTTCGCGCACCAGAGGCCGCTCGGCGCCGGCGAACACCGGCACATCCCCGCGCCCGGCGATCTGGCGCATGATCCGGGCGTTGCGCGCCGTCGCCGTCACCGGGACATTGCCGCCCACCGTGGTCACCGCCAGCAGCTCCAGCCCGGGCGCGGCGAAGGCGAGGAACAACCCCACGGCGTCATCCACCCCGGGGTCGCAATCGATAATCAGGCTACGCGTCGTCATCGCGACAGGTTTGGCGGGGGTCGCGGCGAAGGGCAAGCCTCGCCTTTTCCCTAGCCTGCGCGGCTCTGCAGCGTCTGGATCTGGTCGAACACCCGGCGGGCGTTCTCGATGCCGATGAAGCGGGCCGTCGGGTCAAGGCTGGGCACCCACTGGCCGACGTTGGCGCGACGGAAGAGGTTGAAGCCGATCTCCTGTCCGAAGACGATGGAGCCACGATCGCCCATGCCGGCCTTGAACCGCACCTGCGCGCCCCGCGTCAGATCCACGACGACCAGATCGCTGCCCAGACCCGCAAAGGCCGGGCGACGATGGATAACCGCTCTTCGATCGGTCAGCAGATAGTCGGTCCGGGCGCGGACCCAGATGTCCTGAACGAAACGGCCGACGCTCATATAGACGCCGACCACGACGAACAGACAGGGCATTAGGGTGAAGAGCGAGAACGGCATGGACCAGATCGCCTGGCCGCCGATGAAGATCGCCATGCCGGCCCAGATGAAGCTGAACGGCACCAGGAAGATGTCGATCGGCGCGAACCTCAACCCCTGCTGCGGCTTGCCCGACCAGAGCACCTTCTCTCCGGCCAGCAGATAGCTGCGAATGTCGTCGGCCATGATGTCCCCCCGGACCTGTTAAGCTCAGCGGCAGGCCCTGACGCAAGCCCCGGCCAGCACCTCGGCGGAATCCACCAGCGGAACCGTCACCTCGGCCGCGCTCAGCAGCAACGGCACCTCGGTGCAGCCGGCGATGACCACCTCGGCCCCACGCGCGACCAGGGCCGCCGCCAGCTGGGCCATGCGCGTCCGCGCCGCCTCGCCCATGTCGCCCGCCTTGACCCCATAGACCCGGGCCATGAAGGCCTCGCGGTCGGCGCCGTCCAGCACCACCGGTTCGATCCCCGCCGCCGTCAGGGCCGCCGTATAGAGGGCCTCGCCGCCGGGCGTGGCGAGGATGCCCGCCCGCCTTGCTCCCGTCGCCACGACGGCCGCCGTCGTCTCGGCGATCATGTCGATGAAGGGCAGGCCCGCCGCCCGGATGCCGGCGCCTTGAGCGTGCGCCGTATTGCACGGCATGGCGAGAACCTCGGCGCCCGCGTCCCTCAGCCGCGCCGCCATCTCGCCCAGCACCGCCTCGGCCTGATCCGGCGTCCTGTTCCGGTCCGGAACCTGCGGGTTCATGTCCATCAGGACGCGGATGTGGTCGGCGTCGCCCTCGGTCGGGGTCAGGGCCTGGACCCGCGCCAGAAACGCCACCGTCGCCGCCGGCCCCATGCCGCCGAGAACGCCCAGCACCTTCATTACAGCGAACCCTCGATCTCGCCCTGATAGCCGAACAGGCCCTGCGCTCCGCCGGTGTGCAGGAAGACCACTGTCTCGTTCTCGAACCGGCCGGCGCGGGCCAGGGCGATCAGCCCCTTCATCGCCTTGCCGGTATAGACGGGGTCCAGGACGATGCCGTCGGTGCGGGCAGCCAGCTTGAGCGCCTCGATCACCGCCTCGTCGACCAGACCATAGCCCGCGCCGACGTAGTCGCAGTCGGCGACGACCATCCCGTCCGTCACGGCGTCAGGACGGCCCAGCAGCGCCGCCGTTTCCTTCGCCAGCTTCAGGACATTGGCCTCCTGCTTTTCCTTCGGCGCCCGGACCCCGATGCCCAGCACCGGAATGTCCGCGCCCATGACCGCCAGACCGGCGACCAGACCCGCATGGGTCCCGGCGCTGCCCGTGGCCGTCACGATCCGGTCGATCGGCATGTCCAGCTCATCGGCCTGGACCACGATCTCGCGTGCGCAGTCGACATAGCCCAGCGCCCCGATCGGGTTGGAGCCGCCGCCCGGGATGACATAGGGCTTGCCGCCGCGCTTCCTGACGGCTTCCGCCGTGATCTCAAGCTCGGCGACCATGTCCGAGCCGCCCGGCACGGTGCGGATCGACGCGTCGAACAGCCGGTCCAGCAGGACGTTGCCGTTGCGGGTGTAGTCGGTGGCCTTCGACCCCGTCCGCTCTTCCAGAATGATCTCGCACTTCAGCCCGTGGGACGCCGCGGCCGCCGCCGTCTGGCGCACATGGTTGGACTGGACGGCGCCCTGGGTCACCAGCGTATCCGCCCCCTGTTCGAAGGCGTCGCCGAGCAGGAACTCCAGCTTGCGGGTCTTGTTGCCGCCGCCGGCCAGACCCGTGCAGTCGTCCCGCTTGATCCAGAGCTCGACGCCCAGGGCCTCGGACAGGCGCGGCAGGGGCTCCAGCGGCGTGGGCAGATGGGCCAGTCGGACGCGGGGGAAGCGGGCGAGGTGCATGAGGGGGCTCCGGTTTGCGAAACCCTCCTACGCCGCCGATGCGACGGCGCCCAGACGACTGAGGGAAGACGCCTAAGCCGCCTCGGCGTGCTGCAGGTCGACCGCCGCCTTCAGCGCCTCGACGATCAGGGCCGCCGAGGGGAAGTCGGACGCCATCAGCTCTTCCAGCACCGGCGCCGCCTCGGGCGTCACCACCGCATTGGCCATGGCCCACCGCCCGAACTCGCGCGTGGCGATGTTCTCGCGCTCCAGCAGCTTGATGTCCTTGTGGCGCGGGTCCCGTTCCAGCCGGCGCAGCAGGCCGTCCAGCGTCGTCGCCGCCCCCTCGACCACCTGGACATAGCGCCCGCCGTGGGCGGCCAGCGCCCCGGTCAGCTCATCGCGGTCGTTGTTGCGCTGGCTCTCGCCGAGGATGGAAACGAGGTTCAGGAGGGAGGTCGTGCTGCCGGTGGCGGTACTGCGATACACCAGTCGCTGGAGCGTCTTTGTCATGGCGTTCCCGGGGGATGGAAGCGAAGCGGTTTACTAGGAAACGACCATTTCCTGTAAACGTTTCCAAACTCATAAAGCCCTGAACGGAAACGGAAATCTCACAACCCTCGCTTGCGGGCCAATGAAATTCGCCTTAAACGCGCCACAATTGGCCGCCGCACCACCTCCCCGATTACCTGAACCTCGCCGGTTGAGCCCCGCGCCCGATTGCCCTAGGGTCATCGTGTTCTCCCGGGGGCGGCATTCGAGCCGCTGAGATTGAGGTAGCCCTCTGACCGGCCGAACCTGATCCGGGTCATGCCGGCGAAGGGATGAGTACGCTTTTCGGTCTTCGGCCCTCACGCCACAGGACCAATTTCAATCCCGACGTCGGCGCAGCCCTCAACACCTGAGGCCGCCATGAACATTCAAGTCACCCCGCCGAAGACCGCTGACGTCCTGCCGGAACTGCCCGGTGTGGCTCAAGTAGTGAGCGACCGCGTCGCGAGCGATAGCCACGAACCAAATGTCGAGCTCGCGCTCAAGGACGCCCGCGAACAGGTGATGGCGGAGACCGGGACCATCCCGACCGGCGAGCGCGCCGGGTCGAAGAAGGTCTATGTCTCGGGCGAACTCTTCCCCGACATCCGCGTCCCCTTCCGCGAGGTCGCCGTCCACCCGAGCGCCAACGAGCCGCCGGTGACCATCTATGACAGCTCCGGCCCCTACACCGACCCGACCGTCACGATCGACATCAAAAAGGGCCTGCCGCTGGTGAAGACCAGCTGGCAGCTGGACCGCGGCGACATCGCCCCGGTCGAGAACCCCCGCGAGGTCAAGCCCGAGGACAACGGCCACGCCTCGGGCCGCCACCTCGCCCCGCGCTTCGACGTCTCGAACCACAAGGTGTTCAAGGGCGTCGAGGGCCGCCCGGTCACCCAGTACGAATACGCCCAGGCCGGGATCATCACGCCCGAGATGGAATATGTCGCCATCCGCGAGAACCTGCGCCGCGAGCAGAACGCCCCCTGCATCCGCGACGGCGAGGACTTCGGCGCCGCGATCCCCGACTTCGTGACCCCGGAGTTCGTGCGTCAGGAGATCGCCCGCGGCCGGGCCATCATCCCGCACAACATCAACCACCCCGAGGTCGAGCCGATGATCATCGGCCGCAACTTCCTGGTGAAGATCAACGCCAACATCGGCAACTCGGCGGTCCTCAGCTCGGTGGACGACGAGGTCGACAAGCTGGTCTGGGCCACCCGCTGGGGCGCCGACAACGTCATGGACCTGTCGACCGGCCGCAACATCCACAACATCCGCGACTGGATCATCCGCAACTCGTCCGTCCCCATCGGCACGGTGCCGATCTATCAGGCGCTGGAGAAGGTCAACGGCATCGCCGAGGACCTGACCTGGGAGGTCTATCGCGACACCCTGATCGAGCAGTGCGAACAGGGCGTCGACTATTTCACCATCCACGCCGGCGTCCGCCTGCCCTTCATCCCGATGACCGCCAAACGCGTCACCGGCATCGTCTCTCGCGGCGGCTCGATCATGGCCAAGTGGTGCCTGAGCCACCACAAGGAGAGCTTCCTCTACGAACATTTCGAAGAGATCTGCGACATCATGCGGGCCTACGACGTGTCGTTCAGCCTCGGCGACGGCCTGCGTCCCGGCTCGATCGCCGACGCCAATGACGAGGCCCAGTTCGCCGAGCTGCGCACCCTGGGCGAGCTGACGAAGATCGCCTGGGCGAAAGGCTGTCAGGTCATGATCGAGGGCCCCGGCCACGTGCCGATGCACAAGATCAAGGCCAATATGGATGAGCAGCTGAAGCACTGCCACGAGGCGCCCTTCTATACGCTTGGCCCGCTGACCACCGACATCGCCCCCGGCTATGACCACATCACCTCGGCCATCGGCGCGGCCATGATCGGCTGGTTCGGCACGGCCATGCTCTGCTACGTCACGCCCAAGGAGCACCTCGGCCTGCCCGACCGTCAGGACGTCAAGGACGGCGTCATCACCTACAAGATCGCCGCCCACGCCGCCGACCTCGCCAAGGGCCACCCGGCCGCCCGCATCCACGACGACGCCCTGTCACGCGCCCGGTTCGAGTTCCGCTGGGAAGACCAGTTCAACCTCGGCCTCGACCCCGAGACGGCCCGCAAATACCACGACGAAACCCTCCCCAAGGAAGCCCACAAGACCGCCCACTTCTGCTCCATGTGCGGCCCGAAATTCTGCTCGATGAAGATCAGCCAGGACATCCGCCGGGACGCCGCGGCGCAGAACGACGCGGGGGCGAGTTTGGAGGCGGCCGAAGCCGGGATGGCCGAGATGTCGGCGAAGTTCCGCGCCGGGGGCGGGGTGGTGGAGGTGAAGGTGTGAGGGCGACCTCTAGTCTGGCCCACCCGGGAACATATCAACTGTGTCTCCCGGCCTCGGGCCACGGTCGGGTTTCTTCTTCGGGCCACGTTCAGCCCTGATCTTGTCCACAGCCCTTTTGGCTTCAAGATAGACGTCCAACAGAGCGACTACCTGATCGTCACTTGCCACGGGGATCACATCGGACGTTAGCACACGCGCGACGACCTTTCCGTCGGCATCCTTTTCCGAAAGGTCGATTACTTCGATCTGTGCATCTCTCCACTCGTCCCGGCAGTAGGCCTTACCCGCAAGCGCAGCATAAATGCCGAGTTTTGAAAGAGTGAGGGGATCTGCTCTGGGCTGGAGAATTGGAATGCGGATCACACCATTTTCTACATACCAGCAAGCAGCGCGAGCCAAGATCGTGACATCAGGTCCGTATCTCAGGCCCTGAACTTCATTGAGGCCCGCGTCCTTGAAGTCGCGAAAACGATAGGTGTCGCGTGGTTGCCGGACCCCAAGATCGCACAGGCCAGCAATTGTTGCGGCAATACGCGGATGCGTCCGAGAACTGAACTGTCTTAAGACCGCATCTGCCGTGAACTTCCCCTTGAGACTGTCGGGAAGGCACAACCAAGTGCGATCATGACTGAAGCCGAAGTTCCGATCATCAAACTTCATGATTTCTTGGATCGTGAGCTCGACGCTCTCAGTGTGGGTCACCGAAACGATAGACAGAGCCTGGGGGGAGCTTGAGCGTGGCATTTGAACCTAACAGCCGATTCCGAACCCGAGCACATATCGTGAACGTCCAAATTCGATCTGTCTAGCCTATGCCGACGCTTGGTTGTGAGTTGATAGGATCAACTCGTTAGAGATGACTCGATTGATATTCCGATGGTCCTCAAACTGCTGAAAGGCCCGCTCCCACGGGCCTCCTGCGCTGTGCGAGAGCGCTGACAATAAGCCGGCGTCTACATGGATATAAAGATTGAAGAGCGGCCGGACCCTATCACTCACAGGCCCATCTAGGTGGGCGACCAAGACAGCAGACAAGCGGGTAATCGGACTAAAAGTGACCGCTCTTTTGGTAATCGGCTGACGGCTAAATTCTTTGAATTGCGCGTAAACGCTTGGGACCACTGGGCCGTAATTCCAAGCTTCGAATTCTTCACTTATTAGCGGATCGCCAAATCTACACAGGTAGTCGGCATGAATAAAAAAGAGCAGCTTTTGCAATTTGAGCGGCGTGACAGGCACACCAAGATCATCGGCCCAATTCAGAAGCGTGTTCGCGAAAGCCTTCGCGGAATATGGAGGACCAACACCTTCCATCACCGGCTCCCAATCAACATGTTCTCGTTATGTTCTTGTCGAGAGTTCTGCAACTATTTTTTCCTAAACCCATTCGGGCAGATGGGAATAGCGCCTACCCCAGAGACATCACGATCGTGACTCCGTAGACACAACTGAGCCCCCCATCCACCACTACGATCCTCCCCCATC
>Ga0209630_10003146_pt1 | contig 15229 bp, 18 predicted proteins | sample COG_01_FD_184745 | JGI IMG/M metagenome (GOLD analysis project Ga0209630, IMG submission 184745) | Pelagic Microbial community sample from North Sea - COGITO 998_met_01 (SPAdes) (version 2) | ecosystem: Environmental > Aquatic > Marine > Neritic zone/Coastal water | place: Helgoland, sampling... | reverse complement strand
AGCATTAGACACAAAATTTACAGATATAGGAGCAGATACTGGCGGAATAAATCCAACAAACGGAATAATTAACAATATTGCAACTTGGAATGTTGACACCGTATTACCTTCAGATATTTACAACGGAGGCACTCCACCAGATTTAACAACTTTATCAACTGCACCCGTTAATTGGTGGAAAATGGGAGAAGATGCTACATTTGTTTATAATGTTGGAGGTAATGGTACTTTTACAGTACCAGACCAAGTTGGATCTAACGACGGAACATCAACAACTGTAATAGAGGACAGAGTAGGCTTTGCTCCAAGTTCAGAAAACAATGCTTTATCAATTAATATGGATTTTGTAGATAGAGTATTAGATACCCCACCAACACCTTAACATTTATGGCATGGCACTACAATGGAAAAGAAATTTCCGAAGTTTCCCAATTTCCTAAAAACACATTTGGTTTTGTTTATAAAATTGAACATAAAACATCAGGTAAATCTTACATAGGTAAAAAATTCCTATATCATAACCGTAAAGTTAAAGTAACTAAAAAAGATTTACTAATGTACGAGGGTGTCAAAGGTAGAAAACCATCACACAAACGTATAGTTAAAGAATCAGATTGGTTAACTTACTATGGTTCAAACAAAGTATTATTAGAATTATTTAAAAAGGATTCAATAGAAAGCTTCGAACGTTATATAATAAAATTAGCACCAAATAAAAAATTACTTACATACTACGAAACCCAATATCAATTCATGTATCAAGTGCTAGAAAAACCCGATATGTTTTTTAACGATAACATCCTTGGAAAGTTTTTCACAAAAGACTTTGATCCCCGATAGAGCATTCGTATATTGGTCCTACATGATAAATGAACTGTTAGTTAACTTAGTTAATTCGGTTTTAGTAGGTGGTAAAAGAACATCAAGAGGTAATCAATCTTATAATTGTCCCTTTTGTAATCACTCTAAACCAAAACTAGAAATTAATTTTACCGAAAACAAAGGAGGATACAACCCTTGGAATTGTTGGGTCTGTAATACTAAGGGTAAAACTATAAGTACTTTATTTAAAAAAATAAAAGCTCCCCCTGAAAAATTCACAGAACTATATAAATTAGTTAAGACTAAAGACGCAGTAGAAACAGTAGTTGAATCAAGTGACATTGAATTACCAAAAGATTTTAAAAGTATTATAGGAAGTACAAACCTCACTGCTAGAAAGGCATACAAGTATTTAAAGAAAAGGAATTTAACTAATGACGATATTTTAAAATACAACATAGGCTATTGTAATTATGGAAAGTATAGAGACATGGTTATAATCCCTTCATACAATGCTGATGGTAAATTAAATTACTTTATTTCACGCTCATTTATTGAAGATTCATTTATAAAATATAGAAATCCAGATTGTTCAAGGAATATAATACCCTTTGAATTATTTATAAACTTTGACTTACCTATAATCCTATGTGAAGGTGCTTTTGATGCTATTGCAATTAAAAGAAACGCTATACCTTTATTAGGTAAAAATATACAAACCAATCTACTTAAAAAAATAGTTAAATCCTCAGTTGAGAAAATTTACATAGCTTTAGATACAGATGCAATTAAACAAGCTTTAAAACATTGCGAATATTTAATTAATCAGGGTAAAGAAGTATACCTTGTTGAATTGGAAGGAAAAGATCCAAGTGAAATGGGATTTGAAAATTTCACTAAACTAATTCAAAACACTCTTCCATTAGATGAATATCAACTAATGGAAAAGAAAATTTCATTAATATGAAAGTTAAAAAAAAGTATAATAGGATATTACAAATATCTGATGATGCACAACAAATAACCTTACCAGATTCTAGATATTATAAAAGAAATGGTGAGTACTATCCATCAATAACTTATGTTTTAAGTTGTTACCCGAAGGGTAAATTTTTTCAAGATTGGCTTAAAAAGGTAGGATACTCGGCTGACTACATTGTTAGAAAAGCAGCAGATGAAGGAACACAAGTACATGAAATGTGTGAAGATTATTTAAATGGTAAAGAATTAAATTTCTTAGAAAATGGTATACCGATGTATGACCCAAATGTATGGCAAATGTTTTTGAGATTTGTAGACTTTTGGGAAGAATATAACCCAACATTACTAGAAGCTGAAGTCCATCTATTTTCAGATGAATTAAAAGTAGCAGGTACATGCGATTTAGTATGTGAGATAGATGGAGAATTATGGATCATAGATTTTAAAACCTCCAATCATTTACAAACTACATATGATTTACAAACTGCAGTTTATGCTAAATGTTATGAAGAATGTTTTGGGAAGAAAGTAGATAGATTAGGTGTTTTATGGTTAAAATCGTCTAAACGTGGTCCTAAAGAAGGTAAAATTCAAGGTAAAAATTGGGAAATGTACGAGTCAAAGCGCACCCAAGATGAAAACATAGACATATTTAAAACAGTTAAAAGACTATTTGATTTAGAAAACCCCAAACATTCACCTGTATTTACTGAATTTAGGACGCAAGTTAAGAAGAAAGCATAGTATTTATAACTATGATAAAGCTAACAGATTTACTACTAGAAATCCAGGGCAAACCCAAAGCTATAATCTTAGCAGGAGCCCCAGGAGCGGGTAAGGGATATATTTTAAAGGGTTTAGATTTAGGGGGTTTAAAGGTAATGAATATAGACAACATATTCATTGATAAACTAAAACAAGCAAACGTTACCTTAGATTTAAAAAATGCAACCCCTGAAGAACGAAGCGAACAAGCCAAACAAATGGCTGCTGCTAATAAGGAATTTAAGGGTAAAATTCAATCAACAATTGAAGGTAAACAATCATTTATATTAGATGGAACTGCTGCTTCATTTAACCAAACCTCTAAATTAAAAAACGAATTAGAAGAAGCAGGATATGATGTGTTTATGCTTTATGTCTATACAGATCTGGAACGTTCTTTAAGACAAAATCAAGATAGATACGAAAAATCAGGTGGTGAAGATAGAAGTTTAGCACCTGCAATTGTAATGCGTACTTGGAAAAGTGTAACTGATAACTTACCTAAATATGCTGACTTATTTGGAAATAATTTTGTAGCAGTTGCTAATACATTAGATGATAGAATGAAAGATATAGATAAAATAATCAATAAATATCTTAAACCATTTTCCCCTCAAGGTACTAAACCTAAAACCCCTGCTCAAATACAAAAATCTAAAGAAAAAAAGGCTAAAGACAAAGAAGAAATTCAAGCTATGTTAGATGATGAATTTGTGTACGATGTAATTGAATATACAATGTCTAAAGAAGAAGCACAAATGAGATTAGCAAAATTTCTTAAAAAATAAAGATGAACGAATTAACAAAGTTTTTAGTAGATAGTGTATTAAATGAATCTGTAGAACAAATCACAGCTTTATTTGGGGGAGGATTTAAACCTCCTACAAAGGGACATCTAGATGTAGTCTTAAATGGTTTGAAACAAAACCCTGAAATAAACAACCTAAAAATTATAGTGGGTGGGGGAGTTAGAGATAGTATAACCCAAGACCAATCAGCAAGAATATGGGAATTATACAGAGACATAGGATTTATCCCTGTTGAAACTGAAATCATAAAAGCAAGTCCATTTAATTATTATAAAAACTATTTAAGAGAAAACCCCGATAATAAAGTATATGTGTTTATTGGAACGAGAGAAGGCAGTGAAGACGACCAATTAGACCTAAAACAAAGATCAAATTTTACCAAAAAATATAGTGACAACGTTATTCCTTTAGAACTATCATCTTCAGGAGGAATTAGTGGAACTAAAGCAAGAGCTTTATTCAAATCCCACCCCGATGCTTTTAGAGAAATGCTTCCAAATTTAACAGACAATGATTTTAAAAAAGTATTAAGTATTTTAGATAAAAAAGAACCCCTAAATGAAGGCAGATACGATACTATTTCCAACAAAATATCCAGTGACATTTTTACATATTGGAAAGATAATCTTACAGATCGTGCAATTACATTTACAAATACTTACCAACACGAAGGTGAAGATATTGATGTTGAAGCTACACTAAAACAAACACCAGAAATTGAGTACTTAAATGTTGATGGGGGGGCGGATGATGAAACAGATTATATAGTAGTTAGTTTTGAAGTAAACCCATACGAATTACCTCAAGCTTTAAAGGATATATCATTTAATTTAAAAGATGTTATACGTCATGAAATCGAGCATTTAACTCATGGTGAAGGATTTATGTCAAAATCTGGTAAATACATGGAGAATGATGAAATGATAAGGAAGATGATTGACATGGAATTCCTACCTAAATCTTCATATTTTACATTAGAAAAAGAAGTAGATGCTAATCTACAAGGAATGTATTTTAGAGCTAAAAAAGAAAGACGCCCATTTAGGGATGTTATAGATGTATACTTAGATGCTCAAAAAATAACACCTGAAGAAAAAGAAAAAATTATAAACCTATGGTCTAAAAGAACTAGAGCATTAGGTTTACCTTCAATTGAAGATGAAGAGCTTTTAAACGAAATTGATTTAAAAAAACACTTGAATAAAGCAAAAAGTGGATTTAAAAAATTCATTGGAGCTTTAAAACAAGAAGGTAAAGAAACTAAAGAAGCATTTAAATTATTAATTCAATCCGTAAAGGGAGAAAAACAATTATCTAAAGAAGAGAAAAAAGAAATAGGTAATCAATTAAAAGATGTGTTCAAAACAGTTGGGTATCTTGGCTTATTTGCTTTACCTGGTGGTTCAATATTTTCAATATTATTTAATTTACTTAAGTTAAACAAATATGTTTTACCTTCTGCTTTCCAACCAGAAACCATAAATGAAGCCTCGGGAGATAAAATACTATACGCTTTTGACTTAGATGATACATTAATTACATCTAACTCTAAAGTAATAATCAATCACCCTGATAAAGAGACACAACATTTAACACCTGCTGAGTATGCTATTTATGAACCTCAACCAGGAGATGATCCTGATTTTAGTGAATTTGCCAATTTAAAAGACCCAAAAGTAATTAAAGACAATTTTAACTTATTCTCACAAATCCTAAACAAATCATCAAAACTATCAGGAGCTAAAACTATTATTCTAACAGCAAGACAACCAGAAGTATCAACAGATGTAGAAGCATTTCTAGAAAAAAATAATCTACCTCAAATAACATTACATGCTGTAGGAAGTTCTGACCCAAATGAAAAACTAAAGGTAATAGAAGATTATATAGACCAAGGATTTAACAAAATAAGATTCTACGATGATTCCCCTAAAAATGTGAAATCAATAAAATCTATAAGCAGACCAGGAGTAGATGTTGTTTCTAAACTAGTTAAACACGGACCTTTAAGTGAAAGATTTTTAAATGAAGCAATTGTAGGTGATAAAATCGAATGCGATAAATGTGATTGGAGTTGGGATATAAAAGATGGAGGAGATGATTTATATGTGTGCCACAAATGTGGATATGATAATGAACCTTTAAATGAAGATATAAATTCTAACACATACCCATTCAAAATCACAAATAAGGAATATGATGATGAAGATGATTCATTACTTAATATTAACTACCAGTTTTCAACCCCAAATAATATTTATAGAGTTGAGTTTAATTCTTTTGAATATTCCCCTGAAGCCAAAACATTTGATTTATCCTTTGGAGTGAATACAGGAGACTTAAACCAAATTGATACCTTTCAAATGACAGGTGAAGGAAATGCTCGAAAGATATTTAAAACTATTCTTGATATTATAGAAGATTTTATATCTAAAGAAGATATTAAAAAAATAGTAGTAGATGGAACAGATGAAAAACGTAAAAGAATTTATAAATCAATCTTCTCTACATCCTCACCTAATATATCAAGTAAAATTGTTCTTAAAGAAAATAAAAATAATGATCCCTTCGGTTTAATACAATTTGTAAATGAAGTAGCAGAAGAGAGCGAATTTGATTATACCAAACATATAGATTCTCTTAATGACTATATGGTAAAGAATAAGATGAATGTATCTCCCCTACCAAAAGTAACATTTATCGATAATGATGAGGAAAACGCCCAAGATGTTATGGGTAAAACAGCATTTTACAACCCAGATAAACGCGAAATAGTGTTATACACATTACTCCGCCACCCCAAAGATATCTTGCGTTCATATGCGCATGAAATGATCCACCACATCCAAAACTTAGAAGATAGATTAGGTAATATAACTACAACAAACACTACAGAAGACGACAATTTAACAGCTATAGAAAAAGAAGCATACACTGATGGTAATTTAACATTTAGAAAGTGGACTGAAACTATAAATGAATCTTTGAATGAGGGAAAACAAGTTGGTGTGTTATATCATGTTACATCTCCACAAAGATATAAACAAATTATGGACCAAAATGTTTTAAAAGGAGGTTTAGTTGATATTAATGGAAAAGAAACATTAGGAATTTCAACTACTAGAAATAAAAACTTTAAATATGATGGGAATACAGTTCAAATAGCTTTAGATGGTGATAAATTATCTAATAAATATAAAATTAGACCTTATGATTACTGGATGAGGAATTACCCTGTTCATAATAATCCTCAAGCTCAAGATGAGGATGAAGAAATTATCTTAACCTCTTCTATAGATAATATAAAAGATTACATACTTACAACTAATTTAAATGAAATTACAAACCAAGAAATATATTATAGAGGAGCCCTAGACTCTAAATTAGAAAAGGGTAACTTTAAGGGGGATTGGTTTTCTAAAAATAAGGAGATTGCAGCCCAATATGGAAAAACCTATCAATACAATTTTCCAAACTTAAATTTATTAAATGTAGAAAGTGATAAAGCTAGAACAATAGAAGATGAATTTGAAGTTAAATACCCGGAACTACAAGATGAGTTTAATCAAGATGGTGAGTTCCTAGAATTATGGATGTTCCCACCACTAGAATTAGTACAAATATTATTTCAACATAACTATGATGGTTTTAAAAATGGAAGTGATTCTTTTATTATAAATTATGATAAAATAAGTAACAATATAAATGAAATCTCAAATCAAGAAATGAGATACTGGGCGTTTCATAGTGACGTATTTTCGGAATTAAAAAAATGGGGTGTTAAAAAGTATGAAGAATTGAAAAAGTTAGCAAAAGGTGAAAGACTACAAGCGGTAGAGCACTTTTGGAAAAAATTAGAACAAGGAAAACTAAGTGAAGACACAAAAGACTTGGCTCCCCAAGAAGAAGTTCATATATTTAATGAAAACTGTGGTTGTGAAGAAACTTAAAGAAATATATAACCAAATTAAGGAAGAATTGGTTCCTAATCCTTACACACTGTACTGCGATATGGATGGTGTTTTATGTGACTTCGAGAAAAGATTCACTGATTCAATAGGAATGTCTCCCAAAAAATACAAAGATGTAAATGGTCAAGATGAATTTTGGAAAGCTGTAGATGGAGAAGGAGTAGGATTTTGGGCAGGAATGCCTTGGATGCCAGATGGAAAACAATTATGGAAATTTATTAGGCCTTTAAAACCAACTTTACTATCATCTCCATCATGGGATAATAGTTCTAGGCTAGGAAAACGCCTATGGGTTAAAAGAAATACCCCCGATACAAAATTAATTTTAGCATTCAGAGCTAATAAACAGCAATATTCTAAGAAAGATTCAATACTTATAGACGATCTTAAGGCAACTATTGACGAATGGAATGCCGGAGGAGGTATAGGAATCCTGCATACCTCGGCTGCTTCTACTATAGAGCAACTAAAACAGCTGGGATTATAATATTAACCAACAAAATCAATTATGGAAAATTTAAAGATGATTATTAATTCCTCATGGTTCAAAGCTGCCCTAGCGGGTGGAGCTGCAGTTGCCCTGTTTATAACAGGTAACACCCTTTATACGGGTATAGCTATAGGAATTGGTGTAAGAGAGTTATTACTAGCTTTTAAAAGTTAAAAGTGGTTTATTAAAAAAGTTATATTAACTTAATTATTAACTATAAAAAACAAAAATTATGAAAGAAGTAATGGACAAAATTACAACCGCATTAGGCGGATTAACTACAATTTTATTATCATTTGTGTCATTAAGTATTTTAGCTGAAGTAATCTTCGGTGCTAATATGTTTGGTACAACGGTAGTATCTAATCTTATGGGAATGATTACTTCCATGGGTGAAGGAGGATTCGTAGGTTTATTGGCCTTAATTATCTTGATTCAATTATTCCAAAAAAAGGATAAATAATTAATCAGTAATGGCAAAAGGAGCAAATTTAAATAGCTACCTCAAAAAACAAAGGAGGAAAAGATCTGGAGTGCATTCAAAAACAAAGCACTCTAGATCCCACTCCTCTCCGTTGTATAAAAAGAAATATAGAGGTCAAGGAAGATGAAAGATAACATATTAAAAAAAGAATTCAATAAAAAAGACGTTAAACGTTTAAGAAACCTAGTTAAGGGTAATTCTAAAGAACGTACAGGTCAAGGTGTTGGTTACTCTAAAAAGGAAGAATTTCACAAGGAAGGAGATATTTGGGAGGAAAATGGAAGAAAATGGACTATTCAAGATGGTGTAAAAGAAAATATCACTAAATTAGATAAATTTAAAAAAGCATCAATTCCCCTCTTTTGTCCCTCTTGTAATAATGTAATGAATAAACAATTGGACTCAAACTACTACAGAGCCCATGGTCAATGTTTAAATTGTACTACAGTATTTGAAACAAAATTAAAAACTGAAGGTAAATGGGAAGACCACGTTAAAGATGTACACAATAAAGAAATTGATAAAACAATTGAAGAATATAAATCATTCATTAGATATAAAATGGATGAAAGTAATAATGGTTTTGTAACAGAAGCAGGCGAAGTTGAAAAATGGAAGGGTGGAATTGATAAAGAAAGAGCAGAACAAGCTCTAAAAGAAGGAATCGAATATTTAAATAATTTAAAAAAATAAAAAAGTATGGATTCCCTATCGCTTTCCCACACCCTCCTCATATTTATAAACAAGACACTATTTAACAATCTATAACAATGGATGATACAACTATTATTACAGTCTTAACAGCATTAGTAAGTGCTTTGGGGATTAAGGAAGTTTGGAATATTTGGAAGAAAAAAATAGACCAAAAAAATGTTAAACTCAATAAGGATGAGATCACCAAAGACCAACTCACAGCCCGGGTTATAGAGGAATTAAAAGATAAGATTGGTGAGTTAGAAGTAAAAATTGATAAACTTATAAAAGAAAACATTGATTTACATAAAAAATTAGCTAGAATGGAAGAACGTTTAGTATTAAATGCTAAATCAAAATCCACTAGGAAAAGAACAAAATCCCAAAACAATACTAAAAAATAAAACATGCCAGATAATTTCGATAGCCACAAATGGTTTAAAAAACAATACCTAGAAGAAGCTAACATTAATGAAGCAGGATGGTTAGGTCCAGAACAAATCGAGAGATTTGAAGGTACAGCTAACATGAGAGACCTTAAAACATTACATGACATGCTTAGAATGGTGGGCTCAGAGTGGATGCAAGAGGGATTTGAAAAAGAAGACATTAAAGAATATATCAATCATTATATAGACCAAATTTAAATAATAACAATCAAAATGGAAAACAAAGAATTTAATTTAAGAAACTTCCTTTATAACAATCCTCTATTAGAAGGTGAAGATAAAAAAGAAAAGGAAGAGCATGAAGAAGGTGCTATCGCTGACGATAGAGACCACATTGATGCTTTAGATGCAGATGCCGAAGCAGATGAGAAAAAGCTTAGAAAAGACGTTAAAGAGTCTGCTTTAAGAAAAGCTATTCAAAACGAAATCACAACAATTTTAAGAGAAGCGGATAAGGAAGATGTAGAGGTAGATACCGAAGAAGATGTTGATGTTGACGTTGAAAAAGATGTTGATGTTGATATCGAAGATGAAGTAACTATTGACGATGAAACTGAAGAATCAGAAATTGAAGTAGATTCTGAACTAGCAGGTGAAGATGCTGACACAGCAGCTATTTTGGGTTTATTAACTAAAGCTCAAGCAGAAGCTGAAGGTTTAGGTGATGAAAAACTAATGGATCAAATTGGTAATACAATTACTTACTATACTAGAGCTCATGTTGTTAAATCAACTGAAACTAGAGCAGTAGCTGAAACCAAATTATTTACAAGAAGAAGATGAAAAAATTTGAATTAAGAAAACTTATTAAGGAGGAAATCTCCAAGGTATTAAAAGAAGATGCTAATGATGGTTCTCAATATCATATAGATCAAATTGATGATGATTTGATGAATGGTGTATTTGACAGCTATGAGGATGTGGTTGGATATTTAGATAATATTATTAAAGGAATTGAAGGACTTAAAATTCAACAAAAACAAGTTTTCCAAGATATGGAAAATGATAATTAAAAATCAAAAAATACGTTATGGATACAAATGAAATTTATATGGAAATGGCCGAGTTATGGACTGAATTCTCAACTGAGCATTCAAAAACTACTAAAGCTGCTCACGGCCGAGCAAGAAGTGCTGCAACTAAAATGAAAAAACTAATTGCAGAATACAAAAGAACTTCAGTTGCAGAAGATAAAAAGTAATGAAATGGCAAAATCTACAAATGGTACTAAAAAACTAAATGAAGCCCTTACCCCAGATCAGGTATCTAAAGTAGAAGACAAATACAAATCAATTTATTCGGGTATGCTAAAGGGCAATAAAAAAAAGCTCATGAAGTATATCGACCCAAAATTAAAAAGGCCCAACCCTGACGCTATGGCTATGGGTAGGGCTATTAATTTAGTTAAAAAGGAAACTGAAACTGAAACCATTAATGAGGGTCTACCCCCGGGATATGGTAAATTTTTAGTTAGCCTCCAAATGTTAATAACAGACATAGCTCCAAATGCCTGGGGTAATAAATCACAAATTAGACGAGGAGATGTGAAGAGAATCCACAATTCTTTGAAAAAGAGATATGGAGGTGAGTATGAAAAATTTAACAATTTACTGAAAACCCAAAGTGGCCCACTTGGGAATTGGTATTTACAGGAAACAGTTAATGAATCATCACCTGAGTTAGATAAAATTCGGAAAGAAGTAGAACTTATTGCTAAAAAATCCCCAGGTAAGGGTTGGACAAAAAAATCCATAGACCAAGAAATTAACAGAAGACTTCAACAATTTCTAAATAGAGAATATGTTAATGAAGTAACAAATTGGCCTAAAGAACTTACCTCTAGATATAGTGATGAATATAGATTTGAGTTAGAAAAAGTTTCCCCAACCTACCAAGACAAACCAGGAAGAGCTAAATACAGAGTAATCGATATTGAAAGTGGAGAACTTAAAGGAACACCTATATTTGGGAAACCAGAACATCTTATGGCTTATGCTGATGATTTAATTAAACCTCAAGGTGGAACACAATCATCTCATTTTGGAGAATCACTTAACGAAGACAATTCATATGATTCTTTTAAAACAGATGCATCAGAAAGATTTCTCAACAGAAGCCAAGTAGTTGAACTACTACCAGTATTAAAAAATTCATTAAACAAACTAAACTTCAGCCCATCTAAACAACCCACCCTAAGTGTTAAAAGATATGGTTTAAGTTCATCAAATAAAGGATATGTTATAAGCATGTATATCCCTACATCAAAGGATGATATAATTGTTGAGTTAGGTAAATATCCAAAAGATGATAAAACTGATGAAGTTTCAATAAGCTTATACCTGCCAAACGAAGAAGGCAGATTAACTCAAGTTGCTTACGAAACATCAACTTTACCAAAAGGAGAAGAATTAGCTGAAGATTCCAATGTATTATCTAAAGTAATATCAATGGCTAATCAATGGTATGAAAAACCTAACACTATAGATGAACGACTTGCTACATTAGTAAAAGAAGTATATTCTGAAAAACAAAGAAAATGGGCATGTTCTCAAGATGGTCCTGAATTCGATGAAATGTGTAAAGACACCGCAATATCAAAAAAGAAATTGGAAGAAGGAATTGACTTTGTAAAAGTTGCTAGTTATTTCGGAATGTCATACCCTGAATTTTATTCAAAATCACCTAAAGTTAGAAAGGAAATGGTAGAGCGTTATAAAAAAGACAATACGTCATTAAAAGAAGAAAGAACATCAACTGTCAGCAAAGCAAGAGCCAAATCAGAACTCAAACAAATGTTGAAAGGCAAACGTGATGATGGAATGGGTAAATCTACATTAAAAGCTGTTCTAGCAATTGATAAAGATGGTAAAGAAACTAAAGTAAAAAAATTAGAAGACTTCGATAAATTTGAAAAGGGAACTAAATTCTCACTAAAAGAAACAACAATGAACAACGATAGATTAACTGAATTAATAAAAGCAGCTTTAACAGGACCTGTAAAAGAAGATAATTTCCATTCTCCACGAACGGTAAAAAATATACCAATTGGTGATGAGGATAAAGACCTTACAACGGTTGACTTAGACTGGTATGAAAAGAAGGATAAAGAAAGGAGAGAGAAAGCAGGTGCAGACATGAGAAAAAACCAAAACTCCCTTAAAGAAGGTGTTTGGAGTATGGGTACAGTAACTGAAATCAACCGCTTCATAAAAGATATAAAAGAAATGAAAAATCATTACTATGATATTGTTGGTAGCGATGATGTATTTGATGGTTTAGATAGAGCTGAAAGGGCAGCTGAAGAATTAGCAATGAACGCTCCTGAAAATAGAGGTGATTTAGCAGAAAAAAAACAAAGACCAGATTATCCAGACATAGACGGAGATGGTGATACAAAAGAACCAATGGCCAAAGCCGCTAAGGATAAAGAAAAGAGCATGAATGAAGAATTAGCTACAACTCCAATTAAGGATGACATTTATGCTATAGGATCTAGAATATATAAGGACCCATATGAAGCAATATCATTAGTAGCCACAGACCAAACAGTAGTAGTAAGAGATTTTGCAAGAAAAGATAAAAAATTCAAAGCAGCAGTAATGGATTATGTTAAGTCTAATGGTTTAGAAACTTCTGTAGATAGAGATGGTTTGTACATTGATACAAAACCACTTGATTTTAAAGGAATGCCTTTAATGAATGAAAAAAGCCTAGCAGAATCTATATTCAAAAAACTTAGAGGATAATGACAAAAGACGAGTTAAAAGAAAAGATTAAAGGATTAGCCTTTGAAGTCATAAGCGACAAAAAGAAAGCCGAAATAGCTGCTGTTGAATATGATGAACTGACTAAATTCCCAGAATTAAAAAAAGTCATGGTAACACTTTTAACTGCGGATTTTAATGCATTTGTAGCTTCCATTGATTGGGTTGCACCTCGTCCTACAACATTTAGAGTTAATTTAAAAAACAACGAAGAATTCTATCTAATATGGATGAATAGAAGTTGGATAGCTCAAGTAGAAGGAAAAAAATATTATTTATTAAATTTACCTGAAGAAGAACGTGCTGTTGAAGCAATTGCTCGTATATTACGATATGGAGCACCTGAAGTAGAAGGTGGTGAAGATGATTCATTTGACACAGGTGGCGGAGATGAAGGTGGAGGTGAAGAAGAAGTAGATGTAACTGTAGATGATACCGAAGACATAACAATATAATGGAAATAATCTTACACCCATATAAGGATAAATATATTAAACATATTATTGCAGAACAAATAATATTTGAATCATTTTTATCTACAGTTAAAGACTTTGCTAAAGATAAATTAGGTAAAGCTGTTGATACTATTAAAGATTGGAAGGATGCTGCTGTAGTATTTTCCCAAGTTTTATCAAGCAAAGAGTTACTAGCAGATTTTCTTTATCCCTTAGAACGTTTAGTAAGAAAACAACTTCAAAAGTTATACGGAATACTTAAAAAAGCAAAATTAGATTCTGTATTAAAAAAAATAGAAGGATTTTTTAAAAAAATAGCAAGTTTAGAGGGTTGGAAAAAATTATTTGCTTTAATAGCTATAGGTGGAGTTGCATTATATGCTGTTAATAAACTTCCTATAGATGGTATCCAATCATGGGTAACTAAAACATTAGGAAATAATTTTATAGAAACCATCACATCAAATTTATTAGATTGGAAAAAATATATAGGATTTTTAGGTCCTATAGTAGGAGGAGGAGTTATAATATTTAAACTTTTACAACCCTTATTAGAAAAATTTAAGGAGGCATTAAAGGATGGTGGCAAATGGGCTACTAAATTAATTAAAGAAAACAAAAATAAAATGAAAAAATCAGAATTAAGACAACTTATTAGAGAAGAATTAAACAACTTCAACGAAGCCGAAGAAGCCGCACCAGAATCAGCGGGTTTAGACACTAAAATAAACATAACTGCATTAGTAAAGCAATTGGGGGGAGTAGACATTTCTAAGTTTAATAGCGCTTTTAAATTACTACAACAAGGTAAACCTCTTAATACAATATCAAATAAGGTAATGGCTGATACTTTTGTTGCATTAATGAAAAATAGTGATGAAGCTTTAAACACTAAATTTAGAGCAGCATTTAAAAAGATAAACTAAAATGCAAGATTTCGATTTAAGAAAATATTTAGCTGAAAACAAGCTATTAAAAGAAGATCAAGCTTCTGATTTAATAGATGATGGAGTAGTATTGTATGTTTCTGATGATTCTAAATTAGCACCTGGGTTTGTTGAACCTGAAAATATAGGATTTATAGTTTATAATACTGCCTTAACTGATACCCCAGAATCTATTTTATCTATAACTGGTAATTTATCTAAAAATGAAAACGTAATAGATATATTCAGTGATAATTACCCTAATACAGACCCAAATTACATTTCAACATTTTTTACAGATCCTAAAAATTGGAAAGCTATTAATGGTAAAGATGAATTAAACAGTTTAATGTCAAAGTATAATAAAATATATTTAATCAATCATAACGGTGATTCATCTAAATTAAATGAAGCCTTCAACCCATTTTTAGATACTGAAGAAGGTGGGTATATGAGAGAATACATTGATGATGCAGCTGAGGAAGAAGGATTAGATTTAGATTATAGAAACGAGTTTGATGAAGCTTTTAAAATAGCTTTAAGCAGACTCTCAGCTGACTCCCCAGAATTAGACTTTAATCTTATAGTACAAAATAAAGAATCTTTCTTTTAAAATTAAA
>Ga0209630_10003143_pt1 | contig 15239 bp, 23 predicted proteins | sample COG_01_FD_184745 | JGI IMG/M metagenome (GOLD analysis project Ga0209630, IMG submission 184745) | Pelagic Microbial community sample from North Sea - COGITO 998_met_01 (SPAdes) (version 2) | ecosystem: Environmental > Aquatic > Marine > Neritic zone/Coastal water | place: Helgoland, sampling... | reverse complement strand
ATATCGGCTAATGCTAACTGTGGCTCTATTCTTTTTTCTCCATAAGTTTTTTCAGCATTAAAAAGATTTGCTATTTCATTAACAGAATAATTTTTACCACAACCTATATTAATAGGAGACTCTATTTTTGTTTTTGTTTTCATAGCCATAATATTTGCCTCAACAACATCATCGACATGAACAAAATCTCTTTTTTGCTTACCATCGTTAACGATATTAAGTTTTTGTTTGTTTTGATTTGCTTCTAGAAAGACACTCAAAACACTTCTATAAGCACCCTTATTTGTCATTCTAGGCCCATAAACATTAAAATATCTTAAAACAACAGAGTCTAGATCATATATCTTAGAGTATAGTCTGCAATATTCTTCACCTATGTATTTCTGTAATGCGTAAGGGCTATATGGTTGTATATTGTTTTCTTCGTTTGTAGGGAAAATAGAAGCATCCCCATAACAAGAAGAAGAACCACTATAGATTACTTTTTTAATATTGTTGTTTTTAGCAGCAATTAATGTTTTTAATGTTGTGTCCACATTGGACTTATTGGATTCATAAGGTTTTTCTACAGAATATTGAACATTAGGTAATGCTGCACATAAAAAGATATAATCTGTCTCTTTGGTAATATAATCCAGTTCAGCTTGCAATATAAACTTTAAATCTTTAAACATAAATTTAGCTTTTGGATTAATATTTTCTTTAGTCCCTGTTGATAAATTATCTAATATAGTAACATCATGATTAGAATCAACTAATTTATCTACTAAATTACTTCCTATAAATCCAGCACCACCAGTAACAATAATTTTCATGCACATTCCTCTGTATTATTTATTGCTCCACAATAACAGTTGTATCTTTCACAATAGGGACATTTTGGCCCCGGTTCTAAAAAACCCCAAGCATTACAGTACGGAGTAAAACTTTCTTTACCAGTATCAATACATACTAATGTGTTTTTACTTCTCCGTCTAATATACCCAACATTAGTCCAGTGGCAATCCCAAAACTTCATTTTAACTTTCTCTTTTATTCTATCTACAAGGTTTTGCAATTTAACATAGGGAGTGTCTTCTACATCAAGGATTGTAGCCTTTTCTGTCACATACCCCCAAGAAGTCACAGTGTCCTCTGGAGTCCAATACTTTAAAAGTTCTGGATCATAGGAGTATGGTATTTTACAAACGTCTGTGACGATATTTGGGGCCAGATTAAACTTAGATAACTTTTTTTGTATCTCGTAAGTTTCTTTTGCTTTGCTCTTTAATTTAAAACTTTTAAATCCTAAGTGATCCTCTCTCCTAATAGGGAGAAAATCACAGTAACTTCCAGAGTCATCCATGTAAGACATATCAACCAAATAATCGTTATTTACCATTTACATTCCTATATTCTTCATCAGTCCACATTTTATAGACCAAATAAAAATCTCTAGGTTTCCACTGTCTAACCTTTTCCATATCAGATACTTCTCCCTTTGGAACAGAAAGAAGCATCATTAGATATAAAAAGACCAACCCAATAATAATCCAAAAACTTTTATCTTTAATCAATGGTTTCTACTTCTCCACCTGCACGAGTAATAGCAGCAGCAAATGCCCTTAAATCTACATTATCATTAATAGTTCTAGTAGAACCATCTGCATATCCTGTATTCATAACACCGGGGTGCATACTGTATGCTTCGCCGTCATTGATAACATTGAATGGCACATTCCCAGCACAATTCTTACATTTATCTCCATTAGAATCAACACCATGTAATTTAAATGGCCCTAATGAATCTGCCCAACCAATGCACTGGTTAGTATTACCTGTTGGCGATCTACCATTACTTGCTTTATAAACATCAGGTCTACTTGCACACTCTACAATTAAAAGAGTATTAGAAAACCCATCTCTAATATGAGCATCTCTAGTAACAGCATCTTTAATTAAACATCCTTCGTTACGATCTTTCGCAGCATAAGGATCACTAGCAGCAGGAAAGATTTTATCTTTAACACCAGTAAATACTTCATAATCCGTATACCCAAGATTATTAGGATTTAAACTTGGTGCAGCACTGTCATCATCCCTACTAGGCCCATCAACATTAGCATAACCACCAGTAGGAGGAACTGCCGTTGGACATATAAATACAGATGCGTTCAAAGAGATAGCCTGAGTATTTTCCCACCAGTTTTTATTAAAGTCATAACCAGTATTACCTTGTTCTAAATTAGAAAGAACAAATGCTCTCCAACTATGTTCTGTGCCAGAACGATTACCAATAGGAGATAATCCAGCAGAATCTACAGTCCATGCAGCAGCAGGAAAGTATCTTTGTGCATCCATGTATGTGTGCATAGCAAGTCCTTGCTGTTTTAAATTATTTGCACATGACATTCTTCGTGCTGCTTCTCTAGCCTGTTGAACAGCAGGTAATAATAATCCCACTAAAACTCCGATGATTGCAATAACTACCAGTAATTCGATGAGAGTAAAACCTTTTTGACTTTTCATAACTTGGTTCCTGTATTTGGAAACTTGGATAAAAAGTTAGCCCATTACTAACCTTGAACTCTATTATACCCATTCCGGCAGGCTAGAAATGTTAGAAGTTTGTTAAGGTCAATAAGAATAAATATGTACTGGATTTCCAGTTAATTCCTCTATAAAAAGCATGGCTTCTTCAATATTATAGAAATCTCCAATAGCTTTTCTTAATTTATGATAATCTTCTTTGTAAACAGCAAAAATCCTATAAAACGGCTCCTCTATTGCTTCTTCTTCTCTACCTAAGAAATCTTCTGCTGTTTTTAATTGTTCAATAATTGTTCCTCCTTCATAATCATTAAATTCTCTACAGGTAGTAATTTCAAATGCTTTAATAACTGATTTATTGTTGGTGTTTAGTACAAAAGCATTGCAAAGTCTATTAGAGCGTTCCATCACTGTCTTTCTGTTGTTTCTGTAATTTTAGTATTTGTGCTTGGGCTTTTTTTAACTGTCTAAGTCTTTCGGTTTCTAGGTATTTAAAATATCCCATAAAAACCTGAGAAGTAATTACGCCCATCCCTGCGATGAGCGTAACCACAATGCCACATATAAATAATCCAAAATTATCCATATTTAATCCTTGCTAAAATATGTTCCTAAAGTAAGGATACTAGGAACCCACAACCCTACAAAAATCCCTTGTTGTTGTGCAACTGCTTGATCCCCAAGGAACCAAAGAGATATACTTAAAATAAAACTGGCAAATGCCGACACAAGGAAATACATCTTACTATTCATCATCTATCTTTCTAGTTAAGGTAAAACATTAAAACATATTATCATAAGCTGCATCCCACAACTTATCAAAAATCTCTTCCATCATTTTATCGTTATATTTTCTTGCATCTTTATCTTTTGCAAAGAAGCCTATTTGGTCTAATCTTTCTTTGTATAGTTCAAGAAAACTTTCTTTAGTTTTTCTTTTACACTTTATATGGCCTCGGAACATAGCAACACAATGTACTATTTCCATATAGGTATCAATAACACCAGCTACAAATTTCCATTGTTCTCTAGATAATTCTATGGTAGCGAAATTTTTTTCGTGTTCGTATTCTTCTTTATCTAGTGGAGTACCATATAGATGATTTTGTTGTATTAAAAATTCATCATCATCTTCAGCAACCCAATCTCCTGATCTTATCATGTCTGTTATATCTTGCCAATCACTCATAATTTATTCCTTTGATTAAATTAATATTACAAATAATAGGAGTGGCGGGAGTCGAACCCGCACTGGAAGGATTTTAAGTCCTTTGTCTCTGCCTTTGGACTACACTCCCGCTTCAAAAATATTATTGATTTTCAAAGTGAGATTGTAATCTTTTTGCAGTTGCAATAAGATTCTCCAGACTATCAACAGACTTAACAGGCTTCTTTCTTTCCATCTTAGGAATAGTGATTCCTTGTTTAGCTAGAGTATCCTTTACTCTTAGGTATCTTGCCATTGTAGTAGCAATTTTCTGACCCGTTTTTTCAGAAATTTCTGCATAAGTTTTACTAGAATAAACAGATTCTAGAAACAAGTCGTCAGAACATCTAACGCGAGTCGTCTTTGTTGTCGTATCAGACATCTTATCCTCCAATTAAAAAACCTACCAATAACAAGAGACAATCGCACGATTGTAACTATCTTGTCTTGTTCCTTCTATCATATAATATTTTATCGGCATTGTCAATAGGAAAACTTGATATTTTTTCTTTTCTTAAATTAAAAAGTTTCTTTATCTCTATAATACTCCGAGGAGTACCGAATCTTTTATCTGAGATTGTGTTATCGACACCAACATCAAGAGTTAGTTTTCTGTTATCGTATTCGGAAAGATTGTTGTGAGCATGACCATAAAGCATCCAACTCCCTCCCCAATCTTTGTTCCATCTTCTTAAAGGATAGTGAAATAATACAACCTTATTATTGTCATACATTATTTCTTTGTATATTGACACTTCTTGAAATATATTAGAGTGTTTTTCGCAGAGTGTTCTATTATCTAAATCGTGATTACCATAAATTAAATTAATATTATTACAATTAATTCTTTTTATATAAGGTTCTGGATCAACAGTTCTGCCACAGAAATCTCCTAAAATATATAAAGTATCTTCTTCTTTTGTGGTTAAGTTGATACTATCAATAATATAATCAGACATCTGATGCACATCATCAAAAGGTCTTTTAGTAAAGTCTAAAAACTTTTCTTGACCTAAGTGCAAATCTGCTGTAAAAAAAATCATTATTTCCTACCGAAACACACACACCAGTATAAAACATTATCAGAAGAATAAGAGAATCCGCAACCTATATGCGTAATGTTTTTATCCATAATATTTCTTTTATGACCACTACTGTTAAGCCAAGTCTTCATAACAGATTCTTCGTCCTTTTGTCCATAAGCTATGTTCTCTGACACTTTATTAAATCCTAATGCTAAAATATCTTTCATAGAACTATGTTTTAATTTATGATTTTCAGCCATTTTATTAGCCCACATAGTAGCATAATTTTCAAGATCATTATCATTTTCTAAAGAGTCTAATACGAACCAACCCTTTTTTCTTGCTTCATTATGCAAATCTATTAAATTAGATAAATTAGGAAATCTATTTTCCATATTAATTCTTCTTGGGGAGAAAAATAGCTAATAATAAATACAGCCAAAAAACAATACTACCAGTAGCAATAGCACCAATAAATGTAGCAATTCTAACTAAAGAAACATCAATACCTGTAGCATCTGATAAACCAGCACAAACACCAAATATCATACCATCTTCTTTGTTTTTAAATAATACTTTACTCATTGTCTTTTAACCATTTCGTGTACGAGGAATCGAAACCTATTTTTTTAGATTGTAAATTACCATCATCATCAAATATAAATGAAGCAGGAATACTTGTCACTTTAAGACGTTCCTTCATTTTAGGATTTCTGTCTATATTGATATTGTCTACTTTAAATTTTATTTTAGATTTATTATTTGCTAAATATTGTTTCAATTTAACACAAGCAGGACACCAATCTGCACCTAAAACTAACAAGTCTTTTGCTAAACACACATTAGGTAGCACGAATAACAATAAACATAATATGATTTTTCGCATAAGTAATCTCCAGATTTAAATATCTAAAGATTAATTACACCTTACAGTCATATTATTAATAATATCTTCTGATATACCTATTATTAAACAGGTATTATACTGTCCTAATACTGGTAATAATTCCGTAAACACTTATCCTCCTCTAATTTTTCTAAGAGTGTTTAAATTATGTTGTATTTGATATTCTAATTTATTTACAAGAAGTTTGTTTTCTTGTCTTATTTTATGAATATGCCTTTTATTTTTTAGTCTTTCAGACAAAGTGTTGTTACGTTTGATCGCTAGTGTGTTTTTCATTGTTGCTCCCTTTAGCTATACTTAAAAAGAGATACACCACAAACACATCTATAACAACCTTAATCCACCAAACGCTTAAAACATCTAATAGACTGTGGTTCATTTTTTCTTCTTCCTAAAGATTTTTTCATAATGTTCTGACCACTTCTTATAAGATACACTTTTTGGTCTATTTCTGTCACCTTTACCATTTTTATTTTCGCTCATTTAATCCTCCAAAACATAAGACCAGTATCTACTATCTTCTTTTTCTTGCAAAGCATCCCAGTATACACATCTTGCAATATATGGAGGAACTTTTATCTTCCCACAATTAACACTCCAGTGCTGTTCCATGCGTTTGTATTTTTGAGTACCTTGCTTGCTTTTATTATAAGTTAGATGCTCCATGTTGTAAAGTCTTAATTGATGTACATCACCACATAAAACCCTAGCAAAGTTTGGATGAATCATCTCTAGTGCAAAAGATACTTTAGCCATACCTAGACCAGTGACACGATTTACAATTTCGTCACGTTTTTTTACATGATACTTTTTTGTAGTTAAATAAAAGTCTGATGGCTTAGACCAGAATTGTGTGGCAAAATCCCAGATATATTTCGTTCTGTTATTATGCAGTCCGACTCCAGAGTTCTTGAGTTTATCTAAAAGTTTTTCTTTGTCGTCGATCCATTCTTCATATTGCTTGATGGCCTCGTAACCGCGACAATTCCCCTGCCAACTTGTATGAACAGAGCAATAAGCAAACAGATAACGCCTAAAAATATCGCCGTTATTCTGTGGTCGTACACTTTCCCAGTACTCCTTATACGCTTGAATCTTCTCTGTAGGAAATGTCTTAAAAAATTCATCAGCACGATTTCGACAGTAAGTAGTTTTCTTTTCTGGCTTATCCAAAACAGTATCCATAGTAGTCTCCAAAAGGTTTCAAATCCTGTGATAGTTTGATTTTACTATAGTAGTATCGTCTTGTCAAGTCCCCTTTCTTTAATTTCATAAGGTGACATCATCAAAAATTTTACAGTCTACCATTTCTTTAATAGAGTCATAGTCTTTTAGAAAATCTTCTTTATTGCTAAAATTATCTTCGATAGGTATTGATTCGTCTGCTTGCTTTTGTTGTCCACGAATAAACTTACGATTTACCGTATGGTCAAATCCATTTTCGTCTAAAACTTCTTGAATGTATTGTTGAGGATCATCTTTATAAGCAAAATCTTCATAACAAATTATAGCTTTTGGGTTTGGTAAATCTTTAATTGCTTCATAAAAAATCAACCATGCTTCAGTTCTTCTTTTAACTAAATTATTAAATCTATTTAATTTCCATTCTATTTTTAAATTTTTATATCTATCGTTTTCGGAATCATTTGGTCTCCAGTTCCACACATTGATTGCATTAGCTTTTTCAAAACTTATATATTGTCTTAAAAAGTTTTTTCTGTATAGTATAATATACTTATCAAATAAAGGTATTAATTCTTTAACGTCTATATTATTTATTTCTCCATTTATGTGTGAATGAAAAATCTTTACTAAAAAATCTGGATCATTTTTAAATTTTTTATAGTTTTTAAAACAGTTAATATCTATATCGTTTTTAGCTATTACTGTTTTATTTTTGAATATGCGACTTAATTCTTCTGATTCATAAGATGAAAGTGTCTGTAAAAGTTTATTATAGCCCAAAACACCTTCAACAAAACTATGCTGGTAATATTCTAGCAAAATAGGCAAATGAATACTTTGTATATGAGACAGTGAGACTCCAAAAAATTCTTTTACAACTTCCATCCCTCCGTTATTAAGAACAGTACATAAGAAAGCGCTGCCACATCTACCAGAACCTAAGACTAAAATATTATTATTCATACTTGTCTCTTCTTATAGTTTTAAAAATAATTTACTATTTTCTAAATCTTTTAATTCTTGTTGAAATTCTTCAACATTTACAAAGTTATCTTCTATGCTTTTGGAGGTTGATTGCTTAATTGTTGTACTTTCTTTTCTAATGTATTTATTTATATTTATTTTTTCACTAATTAATTTTATTTTATCATTACTATTACAGAGTTCTTCATAGGTGATCGTTTCATATTTTTTATTAGCAATTTTTAATATATTTAAGATATGATAGTAATAGTTTTTGTAACGCAGAGAAAACTCCTCAAACTCTTTTTTATTCCAAGTCATTTTACAAAAATCATATTCTTCTGTATATGTTTTTGCTACCCAGATATTTGTTTTTGTCGCTTTTTGAAAACTGATATATGTATCTAAAATAGATTCTCTATAATTTATTAGTATGGTATCAGCATGTTTAACAGAATATCTAATGAAGTCATACCAACGCCCATCAAGATAAGTATTGTGAATTAATTTATAGAAAAAACATTCGTAATTTAAATGTGTTAGAGTTTTTATTACATCACCCAACATATCCAAATTACAAATATTAGGTGTGTCTTCTATTAGCTTTTGAAAGGATTGTTTATGATGACCTGTTTGTGCCAGTATATAAATTATCTTATCTAAAAACAGCTTATAAGAATCAGGCACAGGAATATTATTTTTAAAGTATATATATTTTAACTGATCGTATTGATTAGGTAAATAACTTCCATAAAATTCTCTGGCATTATAGCTTAGTCCTGTTTCTGGAATAAAAAAATTTGTTAAAAAAGTTGAACCAGTTCTAGCATGAGCCATTGTTACAATAGTTTTCACGCTTTTAATTCCTTAGCATAAAGTTCCAATTCTTCATCTGACAAAAATCTAGAAGATGTTTTGTATATGTCCGATTGACTTGATAACTCTGGGTCTAGACTAATTATAGGATACCATAAATAATCTAGCTTAATATCTTCATGAGCCAAGTTTTCACAACAGTATCCTATAAACTTGTCTAATGCTGTACATATTGAAGGCTCATCAAAATCCCAGTTAAAGTTTTCATAATTAATAATTCTTTTGTCCATATATGGAACGATCTTATTTAAATATTTAGGATTGTTGGTAGCAGCAATAAGTTTTTTAGCACCCGTTAAACTTAAAATATAAGCCTCTGCACCATTAAACTGAAGATATGTTTTATCTTCTGTCGGTATCAGTGTTTGATATGATAAGTTTACTAGATCATATTGTTTGTACATTAAATTAGAAGATTGCAAATAATTTATATCTATTGGATTAATGTCGTCTTCCAGTATCAGAGAGTACTCTATCTCATCCTTTACTATTTTTTGCCATATCTTATAATGACTAAGATAAGCACCAAAAGCCCCATTGTTTAAAGTAAAATAAATTTTATCCAACAACGAGCAAGGATTAAAAGCAAGTTTGTATTTTTCTAAAGAAAATTTTGAGTTATTAGGATCAACAGCATTAAATCTTTGTATATAAGATAAGTCTTTTATATTATTCCATCTGTCTCTACGAGATTTTAAATTAATACAAAAGGTTTTATCGGGCATCTTTGGATTATATTCGTATTCTATATTCTTTTCTTGATTATAGTAGTAAGAATTTCTGGAGAGTTTAGTATTTAAGTGTGGGTATTTGCATAATTCTTGATTCATTATATTAGAAATTTTTATATCTTCGTTTGCATAATTCTCTGATCTGCTTTTGTCTGAGTGAGGAATATGATAAATGTAATCTTCAATATTAAATAGTATAATCGGAACTATTTCAATATTTTTATTTTGAGTAACTATTCTATCGTATAAATCTGTTTCATCGTATCCATAACCATTCAAATCCTCTCTAAAATACATATAGTTTCTTCGGTCTGTTAAGAAAAATCCAGAAGTTGATAGGTCAACACCATAGAATCCTCTCAATAAAACCCTTCTAACATACTCTTCTTTCAGAGATAGAAACTTTTTGATGAACTTATTGTCTTTACAAATATAATCTGCATCTATTTTCATTACAAATCTAGAACTACAATGATCGAAAGCTAAATTATAAGCCTTCCCTAGATTAAAATGAACTTGATTATCCACCCTGATAAGTTTTATGTTTTTGTGTTTATCAGTAAGATGTTTTACGATAGGAGTAATAGGTTTGTCAGAAGAATAATCTACAAGAATTATCTCCACAACATCCTCTTCTTTTATCCAATTTTCTAAAATAGCTGGTAAATTTTCTGATCTATTTTTACAAGCCAATAATACTGATATTCCTGTTTCTGCTTTCTTGCAGGGAAATTTAAAGGTTGGTCTACCGTGGAAAAAGTAATGATAATATAATCTATGTTCGTCGTCTATGCCTTTTTCATTACAAACTGGTTGGTAAAAGTCTTTCAATTCTTCTGAATAAAGGTCTTTATAGTATTCATAATCAAATATTGGATCTATATTTCTATTTTCATAGAAGAACTCTATTCCTATATCATGTATATATGGACTACTCATAATTTATTAAGTCCCATTTCATTTTTTTGTCATGTAAACACTGATCTCTAGAGTTTCTAATTTTCGATTCAGAAACACTTGCTGAACACAAATTTGGGTAAAAAACACAACATTCTTCTGTATACTTATTTTGTATATGTCTTAATATAGTATCAATAGTTAGGGTTGGATTATCTTTGTGTCTATGAAGTATTTCGCTGTATATTGAACAATCTATACCGTAAGCAAAAGTCCCACAGGTATCTTTAGCATAATAAAAATCGTCAATATATTTTACATAAGACCAATCGTGTTGACTACCTCCGAGATAAATTAATTTCCATTGTTTTATTATATTTAGTTTTTGCACATGCACAAGAAAATTTTCTGCAAATTTTACATCATCTTCAAAAATTAATATTCTACTATAGTTATTTTGCTGTGCTTGTTTAATAATAGTTAAATGGCTTAAAAGACAACCCTGTTCGTATTCATTAGTCATAGCATATTCTGGTAAATCAAACTCTAAAGATTCACCATCTACTGCATTAAATAATTCATACGTTAAGTCTAATTTATTAATCTTGTGTTTAAACTTTTTAAGTTTTTTTTCGTCATCTTTTAGATTAACAATATAGATTTTGTCGAAATACTGATTTAAATTTACAAGATTTTTGTCCTCATTTCTAGATTGAAAATAATTTTGGATAGTATCTGTGATATGATTATTATTAATGCTCCATATATTATTAGATTCTTTTACAGCTTTATCTCGCAATTCATTGATTATTTTATATCTTGTTTCGTATTTTCTATCTTCCATGTCTCCATGATACAGATGAGTTATCTGATTATTAATATAGCTTATAGAACTTTGAACAATATTGTTGGCTTTATTACTCCACTTTTTAGTTTCATCGTCGTTAATATATTGATCTTTTTTGAAATTTGGTATTTCCATATCCATAAAAGAGTATGCCATTACCTGATCCGCACCTCCTAATATTTGATTGTCTAATAATTTTATCTCATCTAATACCTCTCTACGTCCTGCCCAAGCATATCCAAATTCTCCTAAAAATTTACGTTCAATATTACAATAAGCCTCTACACTAGAATGACAACACTGATTGCCATTAGGGTTTAGTTTTAGAGCATCATTAAATAAATGTAAAATCTTATAAGAATTTAAACCGTCAATTAATCTTTGTACCCAGTATTTATCATTAAATATAATATCACAATCTATCCAAGCAACATCCGTATAATATTTAGGTAAATTATCTAATACAATGTTTAATAAAGCCTCTTTCTGCCACAATATATTCTCTTTTCCTCCATGAATATGTATACAGTTTTTATCTTTGATAAAAAAGTTATCATCGAAAGATAATTCTACACTATATAAATCTGCAAAATATTTTATGTTCTCTGAGAACTTGCAATAATTATATTTAGTTGTAGTATAATTGCAAGGATTAAAGAAAGAACTTATTATAGCTAATTTATTACTTACTTTTGCTCTAGAAGAAACTACAGGATCAAAATGGAAACTTTCTGCGGATTTAAAATACCCTGTTGTTTCTCCATGAATTTTCCAATGGTAAAAAAGTCTTTTTTGTTCTGTAATCTGATTTTGAAAACAATGAGGTTGATAAAATCCTTTAGTCTCAGGGTAGGTTTTTTGATAAAAGATATAATCAAAATCTTCGTCTACCTTATTATCTTTATAAAATTCTTCAATACTCATACAGTCCTCATGTCTCCATGCAATATTTTAAATGTTGGAAATCTAAGACTTATACCCCCTTGCTGATTTTTAGTCTCTTCAAAATATTGGACGGTTATAACTTTACCCAAGATAGCGTCAGGATTTTTATAAAAGTCTTGTCTCTGTTCTATACTAAATCCACTGCCAACTCTGACAAGGTGATCTTTATGTTTAATATAAACACAAGATAGCATTTCTTCTTCACATTCTCTACCATTTAATGTTAGAGGAAACATACCCATCTCTGTATCTAGTACCTCATACTCAGCATCATGGAAGGTTTTTACTTTTAGTAAGTCTTTGCTGCGTTTACCTTTATACTTAACATTCTTACGAAGCATAACGCCTTCCCATCCATTATCGTCTGCTTTAGATACCCACTGTTGGAAATGGTCGTCATCATTTACTATCTCCATTTCTAATACAGATAGGCAGGGACACTCATTGTTCTCCATAGTAAACAATAATTCTTTATATCTCTGGTAAAGATTGTCATTACTTTTCTTTGCTTTAAATTCATCTTGTGTCATCATGTCAAAGATTTTATAAGAAGGATTCTCAATAGTATGATCTTTCTTACGAAGTTGTTTCATAATACCCTGAAAGTCTTCGTTCCCATCTTCGTCAATTAAACAGAGTTCCCCGTCAAACACAACATCAGATAAACCAAGACTTGCAATCCCATCGGTAACAACGCCCAAGGTAGTAAATTCTTTGCCTGTTCGGGAGTAGAAAGTAGTATTACCAAAATGATCGACAATAGCCAAACATCTAACCCCATCAAGTTTACGAGATACAAACCACTCATCTTCCCACTCCACTAATTTAGGATCATACTTTTCTGCAAGAGCGACACTAAACTCTGGGATAAAGTCAGGAATAACTTTGTTGATAAGTTTAACACCAACCTTAGTCTTGAGGTCTTTGTCTAAGATGCAATAAACAAGTTCTTCTTGTTCTGGATATTTATTGATATAGGCATTAACAATTCTAATAGCATCATGGCCTGTGTATCTACGAAGGGTTAAATCATTAAAGAGTTGACACAAACCATATCCCGGTTCACAATCTCCGAAGAACAGGTCTGATCTTTTCTTAACTTGACTACTTGTTAAGCCATACATAAGATAGTCATTATGCGCTAGATTCAATACATTTCTAGCATGAAGTTGATCCCCGTTATCTTCCTCTTTTCCTGCTTTACAATACTTAGCAATAATTTCTTGCTTGGCAATCGTACCGCTATTATTACGCAGTTCGTTTATCATATCCATAACATATTCTGTGCTATTCATTATAGTATCCTGTGTTCTGTGATTCCTGTTCCTTGCAGTATACCTTATATCGTCATGTCTGTCAAGCAAACTTTAAAAAGTATATTCAAATCTTTCAAAATCCTGGTGATATTTTTTATATACTTTTTGTATGAGACTTTTATTATAGTATTCGGAGTAGTGTTTGTGATTTGTTCTGTTAAGGTGTAATGTGTTTTTAAAACTTTCTTTAAACAAAGTATTGGTTACATAATTAAAATCTTTATTAAAATTTTCAAATCTTCCTAAAAAACTAATATTTTCTGGAATCATAGAGTTTTGAAGTTTTGCATGACCGTCTAGTTTATCAAAGTGAATGTCACATAAGTCAGAAACAAAAGTATTAAAACTTGCATTCTTCCACTTTTTATAAAATTTTATATCCCATGAACTTGTTTTAATAACTTTATTAAAATATAAAGAAACCAATCTATCAAAAGGGTTTCTACAAAAAGCAAAAGTAAAATATGTTTGATGTTCTTTTGGTAATCTTGGTCTATAATAAGGAGAAGGGTAAGAGGTTCCTGCACTATTTAAAATCAATTTATGAAAGTTTATACATTCGTTATTTAATAACCATTGCAATATAGTACGAGTACAAACTTTAGGAACAACATAATACACATATTCATAATCGTGATGAATATAATACCTATGAGCAGTTTTCATTTTAATCCTTTTGAACGGCAGTGATACACTATCTTTTTAAATGCTTCCACTCTATACTTTAGTTTTAAATATTCGTTTTGTTCAGTGAATACTTTATTTAGTTTGTTCACAAGATTACTACCAGATTTAGAAAAATAAGCAGGAATTATTGAATGTAGTATAAGAAGTATACCGTGATGTATGCACTGAACACCATAACCTGAAGCGAATCTAAAGTGTTCCCAATATGTCATGTCATTTTCTTGCAAATGTAGTTTAGATTTTTTAAACATTAGATGTGTCTCCAAGTAATAGTGATGCTGCAACACTATTACTATACACCTTATGTTTCAATAAATTTTATATATCTCCAATGAAATGTGTGATGTAAATGATAAGTCTCAGAAAAAAAATATATGTTCATACATTGAAAAGCGGCACAATCTTTTCTTATCTCTGGTTCAATTACTTCTATTTGAATATGAGTGAACATAAATGTAGTATGGAAGTATGTTATCTTCTTCGGTCTACCATCTATTAAAAATCTGCATACCTGATTATGCCGAACTATTTCAACGGCATTTAAAAGCAACAGGAATGATAATAAGATTGCTTTAGTTTTCATTTAATAAAGTTGTTATTGGTCTTAAATTTTTAGCATCCAAGACATAAGTACCATGTAGTGATTTTATTGATCCTGTATATTTTTCTTTAGGTAAATCAGAATCTTTTGCCCATCCTACTAAGTAAGTTTTATATGGTCTTTGTTTAGGAACTAAACCCAATACATAAATCCAATCATCGTGTCTTTCCTTATCTCTTACTAAAAGTCTATATCTTAAAGGATCATTAGAATATCTCATCAAACTACCTTTAATATCTACATTATCAAGACCTATAATATCAACACCATTATCACCTTTGGTGGGATTAGCATTAGCCTTATCTCTTGCTTTAATATATCCTTCAGTAGAATTAGTAAGTATCATTGACCCACAATAAGTTGCAATCTGACCAACAAGTTGATCTTCTGATAAATATTGTTGCCTAGAATTATCTTTTCTGATTTGAGAAGAACCTCCTATTTCTGCTTTTTTAGCATTAGTCCAAATTAGAGGCATGTCTTCTTCTCTAATAATGTGTTCTTTAACGTCTTCTATATTTAA
>Ga0209630_10003142_pt1 | contig 15240 bp, 14 predicted proteins | sample COG_01_FD_184745 | JGI IMG/M metagenome (GOLD analysis project Ga0209630, IMG submission 184745) | Pelagic Microbial community sample from North Sea - COGITO 998_met_01 (SPAdes) (version 2) | ecosystem: Environmental > Aquatic > Marine > Neritic zone/Coastal water | place: Helgoland, sampling... | reverse complement strand
AAGGTCCTTATCATCTCTTGATCTGAAATATTTGTAGATTTTAACCATTTAAAAATTTTTACTATTTTAATTTTTGACAAATCTATATTTAAAGTTAGATTTTCCGGAATAGATCTCATTAAATTTTCAATTAATCCTCCACCTGTAATGTGAGCTGCCGCATTAATAAGATTTTTATTAGTTAACTTAAGGATTTCTTTAGTATAAATTTTAGTTGGCTTTAAAATCTCATTTCTTAAATTACTTGGCAATCTATTTTTCTTTAAAATCGATCTTACTAATGAAAAACCATTTGAGTGTATCCCATTAGATGGTATTGCCAGTATAATATTATTTGGTTTAACTTTGCTTTTATCTAGAATTTTTTTTTTTGATACTATACCAACACTAAAACCAGCTAAATCAAACTTGTCTTTTGTATAAATTCCTGGCATTTCTGCAGTTTCACCACCAATTAACTTACAGTCAGAAATTTTACAGCCTTTAAAAATACCTCTTAAAATTTTCTTAGTTTTAATTAAATTAAGTTTACCTACTGCAATATAATCTAAAAAAAACAAAGGTTTTGCTCCTTGAACAATTAGATCATTTACACACATAGCCACTAGATCTATTCCGATTGTATCAAATTTTTTAAATTTATTGGCTAAATCAATTTTAGTTCCGACCCCATCTGTGCTTGATACTATTACAGGGTCTTTAATTTTAATATTGCTGATATCAAATAGCGATCCAAATCCACCAATTATATCTTTTTTGGAAGCACCTCCCGTTTTTTTGACATCTTTTCTGGATATTTTAGATATATGTTTAACTAATTTATTAGCTAACAATATGTTAACACCACTTTTTTTATAACTATTTTCAATTTTTTTCATTTATAAATTGATAATTAATTTTTATGAAATTTCACAAATTATTATTCATCTTAATTGTTTTTTTTAAAACTGAAACTCTTTTTTCAAAAAATGATTTATTTAGTGTTAATAATATTCAGATAGAAAAAAAAGACAATATAACAAACAAAGCTTTATCTGAACTAGCTATAAAAAAAGGGTTTAATGAACTGATTTCTAAAATCCTGTTAAATCAAGATATACACAAACTTTCGGATTTAAATTTTTCCACAATTAACCAGCTAGTAAAATATTATCAATTCAAAAATATACCTGAAAAACAAAATGATAAATTGCTTAATTTTAATATTTCGTTTGATAAAAAAAAAATACACGATCTATTTTATAAAAAAGGAATTTTGTACTCTGAGGTTACTGATAAAGAATTATACATTTTACCTATTTTAATTAAAGAAAATGAAATCTTTATTTTTAGCAATAATTATTTTTATGAAAATTGGAATAAAATTCAAAATTATGAATTAATTGAATTCATTCTTCCTATAGAGAATATTGAGATAATTAAAAATATAAATGAAAACAAAAATAATTTAATAAATTTAAATATAACAAAAATATTTCAGGAATATGCAAATAAAAATTTAGCTTTAATTTTAATTGAAGATAGTAAAAATAGCAGTGAAAATATTTATATAAAAATAATCATACAAGAAAAAAATATCTCAAAAAATTTAAAGATTGAAAAACAAAAATTAAATACTGTTGAATTTTATACAAAAATAATTTTAGAGACAAAAAAAGAGCTATATAATTTGATCAAATCTAATAATTTAATTGATATTAGAACACCAGCATTCTTAAATACCAAATTAGATCTTAACAAAAAAAGTAATCTTGTTAAATTAAATGAAAGTGTAAAAAATATTGAGTCAATTGAAAATATTTATGTTCAAGAATTTAATAAAGATTACATGAATTTAAGAATTAAATATTTAGGAAACTTAAATAAATTAATTAAAGAGTTAAAAAAAGTAAATATAAATTTGCAATTAATTAATGATCAATGGATTATTAAAACCTTTTAAGCAATGGATCAACTTATATTTAAATTCCCTTTTTCAAAAAAATATTATGAACAAGATTTTTTTGTATCAAGCAATAACTTTTCTGCTTATAAACTAGTAGAAAGTTGGCCAAATTGGCCAGGCAAATGGTTAAATATTTTTGGATCAAAAGGATCAGGAAAAACTCATTTAGCAAAAATTTTAGAAAAAAAAATAGATAAAATAAAATTAATTGAAGCTAAGAATATTGAGAATGAATTAGTTCGAGATCTAAATAGTTTGGATTGTTTGATTATTGATAACTATGAAAACAATATAGATGAAAAATTACTATATTCAATTTTGAACCAATCTAAACAATTGGAAAAATATATATTAATAAATTCTACTCTCTCGATAAAAAATACAAATTTTAATTTAGAAGATCTTAAGTCTAGAATAAGAAGTTTTTTATTTATTGGTATTGAGTTACCAACGGATGATTTATTAAAAGTGATTATTACAAAAACTCTATCAGATAAACAGGTAAGTATAGATCCAAAGCTATTAAAGTATATTATCAATAATGTGGAAAGGTCTTATGAAAAAATGTTTAAATTTCTTAAAGATGTCGATGAATTGTCTTTATCTACTGGAAAATCAATCAATATTAATCTAATAAAAAAAGTACTAAATCAATGAATAAATACAGAACACACAATTGCTCAGAACTTACTGAAAAAGAAATTAATTTAGATGTTATTCTTTCAGGCTGGTTACATAGAAAAAGAGATCATGGAAATCTATTATTTATAGATTTACGTGATCATTATGGATTGACACAATGTGTGATCGAAAATAATAATGAGTCCTTTCCAGTTTTAGAAAAATCAAAACCGGAGACTGTCCTAAAAATTACCGGCAAAGTTGTAAAAAGATCAAGTGGTACTGAAAATTTAGATTTAAAAACTGGTAAAATTGAAATCTCAGTTGAGTCAGTCGAGGTATTATCTAATGCAAGAGAGTTACCTATGCCTGTGTTTGGTGATCAAGATTACCCTGAAGATACAAGATTAAAATATAGATTTTTAGATTTGCGAAGAGAAGAAATGCATAGAAATATTATATTAAGATCAAAAGTAATTTCTTTTATTCGATCTGAAATGTTGCAACTTGGATTTCTTGAATATCAAACTCCAATTTTAACGTCCTCAAGTCCCGAGGGCGCAAGAGATTTTTTAGTCCCAAGTAGATTAAATCCTGGAAAATTTTACGCCTTACCTCAAGCACCGCAACAATTTAAACAATTAATTATGGTTTCTGGTTTTGATAAATATTTTCAGATAGCACCATGTTTTAGAGATGAAGATGCTAGATCTGACAGAAGTCCAGGAGAATTTTATCAATTAGATTTAGAAATGTCTTTTGTTGAACAGGAAGATGTTTTTAATGTTGTTGAAACATTAATGATAAATTTATTTAAAAATTTTTCCTCTAAAAAAATGTTAAACGATAAATTTCCAAGAATAACGTATAAAGAATCAATGCAAAAATATGGAACAGATAAACCGGATTTAAGAAATCCATTAATCATTCAAGAACTTACTGAGTTATTTAAAAGAGACGATGTTAAATTTGATATATTTAAAAAATTAGTAAAATCAGGTGCAATTGTAAGAGCAATAATAACTAAAAACACTAAAGATAAGCCCAGAAGTTTTTTTGATAACATAGACAAATGGGCAAAAGAACAAGGGGCATCTGGTTTGGCATATTTTACAATTGAAAAAGACGGAGATGTTAAAGGAAAGGGACCAGTAGGAAAATTTTTTAGTGAAGAGTCACTAAAAGAAATAATGAAAAATTGTAATGCTGAAATTGGAGACAGTATATTTTTAGCTTGTGGTAAAGAAAAAGAAATCGAAAAAATTTTATCTTTGGCCAGAGACAAAATTGCAAAAGATTTAAATATAATTGATAAAGATAAATTTGCTTTTTGTTGGATTGTTGATTATCCAATGTATGAGTATGATGAAACTTTAAAAAAAATTATATTTAGTCACAACCCATTCTCGATGCCACAAGGAAAAATAGATGAATTAAATTTTGATAAACCACTTGAAATTAAAGCATACCAATATGATATCGTGTGTAATGGAATAGAGTTGTCCTCTGGTGCAATTAGAAACCATATACCAGAATTAATGTATAAACTATTTTCTATTGCTGGCTATAGTGAAATACAAGTTAATGATAAATTTAGTGGAATGATTAATGCATTTAGTTACGGTGCGCCACCACACGGAGGCATAGCACCTGGTATTGACAGAATTGTTATGCTGCTTGCGGAAAAAGAAAACATAAGAGAAGTAACTTTATTTCCTATGAATCAAAATGCACAAGATCTAATGATGAAAGCTCCTTCAGAAGTAGATGACTTTCAATTAAAAGAACTAAGTATAAAAAAAGATATTAAAAAAAATTAGTTTTTTGTTTTAAGGTTGATCCTAACGTCTGATAGATCAACTAATTTCTCTTCGTAATTACTTCTAACAAACCCTTTAGATGTAATATTTTTGACAATTCTAAGAAATTTGTCTTCTCCATTATCTAAACCCACATCTTTTGCACTAGAAATAGACGGTGTGTGAGCCAATTCTTCTTTACCTAAATAGGAAATTGCGAGTTCTCTAAAAACATAATCTAGTATTGAGGAGGCACTAAGTATTCTATCATTTCCAATAACATGACCTGATGGTTCAAATTTGGTATCGATAAAAGCATCCACATATTCCTCAAGTGGCACTCCATATTGCAATCCTAAAGAAATAGCTATTGCAAAATTATTCATCATAGCTTTAACAAGCTCACCTTCTTTGTTAGTATCTATAAAAATTTCTCCAATCTTCCCATCATTATATTCTCCTGTGTGAAGATAAACCTTGTGATCCCCAATTTGTGCTTTTTGAATATAACCTTTTCGCCTATCAGGCATTTTAAATCGTGCATTGTTTTTAGTTTTTAAATTAACTGTATTTATTTCTTGGGTTTTTTTTGTTTCATTTATTTGACTGGTATTACCAACTTGTAAGCTGCTATCTAATTTTGCACGATCAAGCTTATTGTCTTTTTTTTCGCCAATTTTTTTAGTTTTCCTATTATTAAGCTTTACATCTATTACTTCTACCTCTCCATCTGTTCTTTGGTCAATTTTTGATAATTCTTTGTCGTCTAAATTATTCAAAGTGTGCACAGTTTTAAAAGTACAAGTATAGTAAGTTTCAACTACATATTTTTTCATAAATTCATGGAATCTCTTTATTTAGATATATATTAATTGTATAAGGTGTCTATTATTTAATGATACAATTAAAGATTGTGTGGATTTAAATTTATAATATGAGCTTAAAAATTATTTTTACTTGGTGGAATAGACAAACTTTAGGAACTTTTTTAAAAACTTTATTCTTTGGTAAATTAGTTGGCCTAGATGAATTTGGAAACAAATATTATCATAGTAAAAAAAATGAACGGTGGGTAGTTTATTTCGACCGTATTGAAGCAACTAAAATTAGCTCAGACTGGTATTTATGGATTCATCACACCGTTAACAAGACTCCAGACTCTAAAGAAACTAAGTATTCTTGGCAAAAAAAACATTTAGAAAATCAAACGGGTACAAGTAATAGTTTAAAATCAGTACAAATCAAAAAAAAAAATAATTATAAAAAATATGAAACTTGGAAATAGAATTACTCAAATATTTATTATATTTTTTTTTTCATTAGGTTTGTTAATTGCTGAGGAAAAAATAACCTCCACTCCTTTAATTAATATAGATCAAATAATCCCAAGTTTTGAGGAACTACAGGATGAAAATGAGAATAATTTTTCTAATCAAAATTTAAAAGAAAAAAAAAAAACTACAGCATTAGGATCATCCCAAGCTATTTTGATAGGCCTAGATAAAATTACCGCAAAATCCTCAAAATTTATTGTAAAATTAAATGAAAGCAAGCAATTTGGTCCGTTAGAAATTAAAATTCTAAAATGTGGTAAAGTAAAAGTAAATAATAAAATTGATAGCGTTGCATATATGCAAGTTAAAGATTTAACTAAAAATGATAACGAACAAGTATTTATATTTAACGGTTGGACATTTGCTTCAGACCCAAGTCTAACTCCTTTTGACCATGCAATTTACGATCTACAGCTCCTTAATTGCAATAAAGCTTAATAAAATTTTTCTTTACTGAGCCAATTTGTATCAAAATCAGAATTAATAAATTTTTTGTGATTCAGTATTTTTTTATGTAAATCTATTGTTGTAGTTATTCCTTCTAATACAAACTCATCAAGAGATCTTAATGTTCTTTGAATAGCCTCTGTTCTATTTCTACCTTTACAAATCACTTTAGCAATTAAACTGTCATAGTAAGGAGTAATTTTACATCCTTGAAAAACTGAACCATCTACTCTTGTTCTAAAACCAGAAGGTTGATGACAAACACTGATTGTTCCTGGACTAGGTTGAAAATCTAACGCAGGATTTTCAGCATTTATTCTACATTCAATGGTATGACCCCTTGGGTTTATATCACTTTGTTTTAAGGCTGTATTTCCTGTAAAGGCAATCCAAAGTTGTTCTTTAACTATATCAATACCTGTTTGCATTTCTGTTACTGGATGTTCAACTTGAACTCTCGTATTCATCTCAAGAAAATAAAATTTTCCATTTTCATAAATAAATTCAACAGTACCAGCCCCCTCGTAATTTATTTGTTCAACCATTTTTACAGTTTTTTCAAAAAGATTTTTTCTAATTTCATCAGTTAATACTGGGCTTGGTGTTTCTTCAATTAATTTTTGATGTCTTCTTTGAACAGAGCAATCTCTTTCAGCTAAATGTACAGTTTTATTTTTGCCAGACATAACCTGAACCTCAATATGCCTAGGGTTTTTAAAGTACTTTTCTATATATAACTCGTCATTGTTAAAAAATTTTTTTGCTTCAGATTTAGCTGTAAGAAATAAATTTTCTAATTGACTTTCTTCATCTACAATCTTCATTCCTTTTCCTCCACCACCCCCAGCTGCTTTTATCAAAATAGGATAACCTATATCTTTACATATAGATTTAGCTTCATCTAAGGACTTCACTCCACCTTCAGAGCCTTCAATCACAGGTAAACCAAATTTTTTTGCAATTTTCTTTGCTACAATTTTGTCTCCCATTTTTGAAATTATTTCAGCGCTAGGACCTACGAATTTTATTCCATGTTTATTTACAATTTCAGAAAACTTTGCATTCTCAGATAAAAACCCATAGCCAGGGTGAATTGCTTCAGCTCCAGTCAAATCCACCGCCGACATGATTGAAGAAATATTTAAGTAACTATTTTGAGGTTGATGAGATCCTATACAAACACTCTCATCTGCCAATCTTACATGCATAGACTCTGAGTCTACATCTGAGTGAACAGCAACAGTTTTAATTCCCCATTCTTTGCAGGCTCTTATAACTCTAACAGCTATTTCTCCCCTATTAGCTATTAGAACTTTTTTAAACATCTTTTTTATTTAAGAATAACTAAAGTTTGGCCGAACTCAACAGGTTGTCCATCTTCTATTAAAATTTTTTGTACCTGACCATCAGAAGTTGAAGGAACATGATTCATTGTTTTCATCGCTTCCACAATCATTACAGTTTGGCCTTTTTTTATTTTATCTCCAACTTCAACAAATTTTTTTGCTCCTGGTTCTGCGGCTAAATATGCAGTACCTATTATTGGAGATTTTACTCTTATTCCATCACTATCATCAGAAGACTTTAGAACAGATTTATTTTGAGATACTACAGCGCTTGTTTTTACCTGCTCGATACCTTTAGAAGCTCTTGAGACTTTTATTTTAGTTTGACCCTCTTGATATTCTAACTCCGTTAACTCAAATTCTTTAAGATTGTCTGTTAATTCTTTTATTAATTTTTTATCAATTTTCATTTTTTTAAAAATTTATTTATAGCATTTAAAGACATTATGTATCCTTCAATTCCAAAACCACAAATTACCCCTTTGGCAGTTTTACTAATTAAAGATTTATGTCTAAATTCTTCTCTATTATAAATATTTGTAATATGCAATTCTATAATTGGTATTTTTAATATTTTTAAGGCATCATGAATAGCCACAGAAGTGTGAGTGTATCCACCAGCATTAATAATTAATCCATCATGATTGATCCTAGAATTTTGAATTTTTTCCACTAGCTCTCCTTCAATATTCGATTGAAAAAAAGAAAGCTTAATGTCATTTTGGCTTGAAAAATCTTTACATTTTTTTTCAATATCTTGTAAAGTAAAACTTCCATATTGATTTTTTTCTCTTTCACCTAAAAGGTTGAGATTTGGTCCATTAAGAATTATAATTTTATTCATAAATTTTTTAATATTGAATAACTTAAATATGGCAAAAATACAATTAAATGGAAAAAAAGTAGTTATAGAACTAAATTATACGCTATTTGATCTTTTAAAAAAATATAAACTATCAAACAAAAAAGTTGCGATCGAACATAATGGAATAATTGTTCCAAAGGCTAATTTTAAAAAAAAGAATTTAAAAAATAATGATAAAGTAGAAATAGTTCATTTCATAGGTGGAGGATAAATTGAGTCAAGATATTTTAAAAATTGCTGGAAAAGTACTTAAGTCTAGATTGATAGTAGGAACTGGAAAATATAAAAGTTTTTCTCAAACTGCTAAAGCAGTTGAAGCTTCAGGTGCGGAGATGGTAACGGTAGCTGTTAGAAGAATTAATATTTTAGATAAAAAAAAACCAATATTAACAGACTACCTTAATCCTAAAAAAATAATTTTTTTGCCTAATACCGCTGGATGTTTCAATTCAAATGAAGCTTTAAGAACTTTAAGACTAGCGCGAGAGTTGGGTGGCTGGAAATTAGTAAAACTTGAGGTTTTAGGTGATAAAAAAACTTTGTATCCCGATATGTTAGAAACCATTAAATCTACTAAAATATTAGCAAAGGAAGGATTTAAAGTAATGGTTTATTGTACTGATGATCCTTTATTAGCAAAAAAATTAGAGGATAATGGTGCTTCAGCGATTATGCCTTTAGCTTCACCAATTGGATCAGGTTTAGGCTTGCAAAATAAAGTAAATATTTCATTAATAATAAAACAATCTAAAGTACCTGTGATAGTCGATGCGGGCATAGGAACAGCATCCGATGCTACTATTGCAATGGAACTTGGTTGCGATGGTGTATTGATTAATAGTGCTATTGCTAACGCAAAAAAACCAATTTTAATGGCCAAAGCATTTAAAGCAGCTGTTATTTCTGGAAGAAGCGCTTATTTAGCGGGAAGAATGGATAAAAATTATTTTGCAGTAGCAAGTTCTCCAAACAAAGGGTTGATTTAATTTTTCTTTTTTCTTCTAACCCAAAGTGTTCTAATTTTTTTTTTTGATTTAGTCTTTTTTATTTTTTCTTTTTCTTTTAAAATTTTTTTACCTTTTTCTACTTTAATTTTTTTTAAAATAGTTTTTTTACTTTTTACTTCTACAATAGAATTTATGTTTTCAATTGTTTCTATTGTTTTTTTTGATTTATTTAATAACTCTATTTTGTACTCAGGAATAACAAAGTGATTATTTGATAATATTCTAATTTCAAAAGAATATTTTTTTTGAAAATACTTTAACTCTTCAATTAAATTTTTTTCTATGAATATCTTAACTTTCTCTGGAATATAACAATTTACGATTTTGACTTTATCAGCAAAAGCTAGATATTGGATTTTTTTTAAGATTTTTTGTGAAAAAGAGCCCAGTGATAATTGAGTTTCCCATTTAATTGATCCTTCTCGCAACCTTTGCCTCGTCATTTCTAGAAGACCGAAATTACTTATTCTTCCAATTTGTATTCTAGCTCTATCTTTTCTTATACTTTCTCTCATTTTCTTTTCTACAATTCTCCTATTATAAAAATTTACCATATCAATAAAGTCAATAACTATGAGACCAGATAAATCTCTTAATTTAATTTGATGAGCTATTTCCTCAGCAGCCTCTAGATTGGTATTTAAGGCGGTTTTCTCAATATTAATTTGTTTTGTGGATTGACCTGAGTTGATATCTATAGATACTAACGCTTCAGTCGGATTAATAACCAAATAGCCCCCAGATTTTAATTTAACAGTTGGTTCATAAATATTATTTAGTTCTCTTTCAATATTGGCATCAAAAAATAATGGTATCTTTCCTCTATATTTTTTTACATTTTTCACATTTTTTGGCATTAACTCTTTCATAAATTTTTTTGCTTTTTGATAGGCTTCATTACCCTCAACATAAATATTTTTTGTATCATTATCGTATGTATCTCTTAATGTTCGTTTTATGATATCTCCTTCTTCATAAACTAAGGATGGTGCATTAGAGTCAAGCGCCTTTGCTTTAATTTTTTCCCAAGTTTTTAATGTATTATTAAAATCTTTTTCTATTTCATTTCTAGTCTTATTAGCTCCAGCAGTACGCACAATTACACCCATACTTTTTGGTATTTCTATATCATTAAGAATACTTCTTATCTTTTGTCGATCAACTGAGTTAAAAATTTTTCTAGATATTCCACCTCCCTTAGGTGTATTTGGCATTAAAACCATATATTTTCCAGCTAGTGATATAAAAGTTGTAAGTGCAGCTCCTTTTTGACCTCTCTCTTCTTTTATTACTTGTATTAAGATTACCTGGCCTGGTTTGATAACTTCTTGTATTTTATATCTTTTAATACCAAAAGAGGATTTGATTTTTTCCCTGTACTCAAGCTTTATATTTTCTTGGTGAACTTGATTTTCATTTTCTTCATTTTTTTCTAATTTATTTTCATTTTCAACTTGATTTTCAGATTGTAAATCTTGGTTTGTATCAATGGTCTTATCTTTTAATTCTTCTCTAATTTTTTCTTCAGCAATTCTTATTTTTTCCTTATCTTCAGAGGGTATTTGATAGTAGTCAGATTGAATATCATTGAAGGCTAAAAATCCGTGACGCTCTCTTCCGAAATTAACAAATGCCGCTTGAAGAGATGGTTCAACTCTACTTATTGTTGCAAGATATATATTATTCTTAAAATTTAAATTATTTTTATCTTCAAATTCGTATTCTTCGATTGAATTTTCAGATTTAAGAACAATTCGTGTTTCATTTGGGTGTGATGCGTCGATGTATAAATTTTTTTCCATTTTGTAAGAATTCCTTTTAAATTTTTTAAATTTGATATTTTTAAAATTGTCATTAAAGTTATTTAATACAATTTTGTGTATAAATAAACGATTTAAATTACAGTATGCCTAAAGATAGTCAGATTTGTCATTAAAATTAACATATGTTTAAAATAATCAATTTTTCACTTAAATCTATAATAATTATTTTTATTTTTATAATATTATTTGCTTTTTCAACATTGTGGTATTTTTCAGTAGGTTTACCTGATTATAAAAAACTCTCAAAATATCAACCTCCAATTTCAAGTAGAGTTTATTCCGACGACAAAAAATTAATAGCCGAGTACGCATTAGAAAAAAGATTATTCATACCTTTCGAGTCTATTCCTGAAAAAGTTATAAATTCATTTTTATCTGCAGAAGATAAAAATTTCTTTAGTCATCCAGGAATAGATGCCAAAGGTATATTAAGAGCACTTATTAAAAATATAAAAAATATCTCTCAAAATAAAAGATTAGAAGGTGCATCAACTATTACACAACAAGTTGCAAAAAATTTTTTACTTACAAATGAAGTTTCTATTAAAAGAAAAATTAAAGAAGCTATTTTGGCTTTTCGTATAGAAAGAGCTTATACTAAAGAGAGAATTTTAGAGCTTTATTTAAATCAAATTTATTTAGGGCAAGGCAGTTATGGTATAGCAGCAGCAAGTTTAGAATATTTTGATAAATCAGTTAAAGAACTCAATTATTCGGAGGCTGCGTTACTAGCAGCCTTACCAAAAGCTCCCAGCAAATATAATCCTTATAAATATCCTGATCTCGCAAAGTTTAGAAGAAACTTAGTGCTTGAAAATTTAGAAGAGAATAATTTTATATCTAATAACGAATTAATGAATTTAAAAATATCAAAATTAAATCTTCAAAGAAGAAAAATTGAAATTATTAACGAAGCTAATTCTTTTACAGAAGAAGTAAGAAGAACAGTTAAAAATATTTATGGTTTTGAAAAACTTTATTCTCAAGGGCTAAGTATAAGCACCCCTTTGAAAATAAATTATCAAATTCAAGCTTTAAAATCTTTAAGAAAAGGTATAGAGGATTATGATCGCAGACAAGGTTGGAGAGGCCCATTAACAAATAAAATTAAAAACAAAAATTGGAAAAATGTAATTTCTCAAAACAAATTAGATCCAACTCTAAATTGGTATTTTGCCGAAATAATATCTTTAAATGATAAAGGAATAGAATTTAAGATAGTTGATGGAAATAAAAAAATAATTACAGGAATTTTAGATTTAGAAAACATTAAATGGACTATTCCAAAAAAAAAGTTGATACAAGAAGTTCATAAGATTGGTGATATTATTTTTATTAAAAAAAATAAAAACTCTTGGTCATTAAAACAGTATCCAAAAGTAAATGGAGGAATTATAGCCCTAGATCCTTATAACGGTGATGTTTTAGCTTTAGTTGGAGGTTTTAATTTTAAAACTAGTGAGTTTAATAGAGTTACTCAAGCAAAGAGACAACCTGGATCAGCATTCAAACCGATTGTATATGCCGCAGCTCTAGAAAATGGTTTAGCTCCAAATTCTATAATTCTTGACGCACCATTTGTTGAAAGCCAAGGTGTTGGTTTAAAAAATTGGAAACCAGAAAATTATGGGAAGAAATTTTATGGCCCAACTACTTTAAGAAAAGGCATTGAATACTCTAGAAATTTAATGACAGTAAGAATCGCAAAAATTTTAGGACTAGAAAAAATTTTAAATTTATCTAAAAAACTTAATATTTATGATGAAATCCCTGAACTATTATCTGTTTCGCTAGGATCTGCAGAAACTACTTTAATAAACTTAACATCAGCGTACGCACCCTTTGTTAATGGCGGTGTAAGAGTCGAACCTAAACTAATTACTAGAATTCAAGATCGGAGAGGAAAAACAATCTTTCAAAAAGATAATGTAAAATGTTTAGGCTGTGATAAATTTATAAGTGAAGAAGCTAAGTTTCCTAAAATTCAAAGCAAAAATGAAAAAGTAATGAGCGAGGAGACCGCCTATCAAATGAATTCAATTTTACAAGGTGCTGTAGAAAGAGGAACTGCTAAAAAGTTAAGATCTTTAAAGGTACCTATAGCAGGAAAAACAGGAACCACTAATGATAATTACGATGCATGGTTTATTGGTTTTTCATCTAATTTAGTAATTGGCGTATACATTGGTTATGATAACCCAAAAACTTTAGGCAAATTTGAGACTGGCTCAAAAGCAGCATTGCCTATTTTTAAAGATTTTATAGAAAACGCTCTCTTTAAAGAAGATTTTAATGAATTTAATATACCTGAAAATATTTATTTAACTTCATTAAATTATGATACAGGATTAAAGACTTCTGTAGGCGACAAAAATGTAATCATTGAGGCTTTGAAATTTAAAGATATTAACAACATAGATAATAAAAATTTAATCTCTACTAAAGCTAATGATAAGATAATTAAGTTTAGACAATTTTATTAATGGAAAATTTTGAGTCAATATTACATATGACGGAAAAATCCCTCGATAATATCAGGGGGTATCTTTGATAATGAGAATATTGAAAAAAAACTTAAGGAATTAGAAAAAACTTCTTTACAAGAAAATTTTTGGAAAGATAAAAATTTAGTTAAAAAAACAGTTAAACAAAAAAAAATTTTTGAAGATATTTTAAATTCTTATAAAAAATCTTTAAGAGATCTAAATAATTTAAAAGATTTACATTTATTAGCTTCAGAGGAAAAAGATGATGAAACCATCTTAGATTGTAAAAAAAAAATTGAATTAATTTTACAAGATATTAAAAAAAATGAAATCAATTGTTTTTTGTCAGGTGAAAACGATGATTATGATATTTATTTAGAAATACATGCTGGGGCAGGGGGTACAGAAAGTCAGGATTGGGCAGAAATGTTAAGAAGAATGTACATGAAGTGGTTCGATAAAAAAAATTTTAAAAATGAAATAATTAGCGAACATAAAGGTGAAGAAGCAGGAATAAAATCCTCTATTCTTAAGGTAACTGGAGAATATCTTTATGGGCTTATGAAATCAGAGTCAGGAGTCCATAGGTTGGTCCGCATCTCACCATTTGATAGTGGTGCAAGAAGGCACACTAGTTTTGCAAGTGTCTGGGTTTATCCTGCGGTAGAAGACGATATCAATATAAAAATTGATGAAAAAGATTTAAGAATAGATACTTACAGGTCTAGTGGAGCTGGAGGGCAACATGTTAACACAACTGATAGTGCTGTAAGGATAACACACTTACCAACTAAAATTGTTGTCCAATGTCAAAACGAAAGATCGCAACATAAAAATAAAGAAACATGTTACAAAATGTTGAAAGCAAGATTGTATGAACATGAAATGCAAAAAAAAGAGGAAGAAAACCAAAAGGAATTAACATCTAAAACTGATATTGGTTGGGGTCATCAGATTAGATCATATGTATTACAACCATATCAGTTGGTAAAAGATTTAAGAAATAAAACAGAGAGCACAAATCCAAAAAGTGTTTTAGACGGCAATATTGATCAATTTATAGAAGAGGGTATAAAAAATAAAAAATGAAAAAAATAATTTTTAATATAACCCTATTATTTTTAACTTTTTTTTTTGCTTTAGTTATCATTTTGTCAACAATAGGTATTGAAACTAATAAATTTAATAAATTAATCTCAGAAAAATTATCAAAAAATAAAAATATTTTTTTAAATTTTAAAACAATTAGGTTCAAAATTGACCCAAAAGAAATGAGTTTATTTTTGGAAACCAATAATCCAAAAATTTCTTATGCAAATATACATATACCTGCACAAAATATCAAAGCATATATCAATTTCTCATCTTTGCTAGAAATAAATCCTAAAATAGAAAAAATAAATTTAGTTTTAGAAGAATTAGATATTTCTCAATTAAATAAATTGTCCCCAATAATCAAACCTTCAAATCTTAAAAGTATATTGAATAATAGAATTAAAAAAGGAAAATTAATTTCTGAAATTGAATTCTTTTTAACAGAAAAAGGAACATTAAAAGATTTCATAGC
>Ga0209630_10003137_pt1 | contig 15259 bp, 10 predicted proteins | sample COG_01_FD_184745 | JGI IMG/M metagenome (GOLD analysis project Ga0209630, IMG submission 184745) | Pelagic Microbial community sample from North Sea - COGITO 998_met_01 (SPAdes) (version 2) | ecosystem: Environmental > Aquatic > Marine > Neritic zone/Coastal water | place: Helgoland, sampling... | reverse complement strand
GGGTTGCCTTTGGGGTTGCCTTTGGGGTTGCCTTTGGGGTTGCCTTTGGGGTTGCCTTAGGGGCTGCCTTTGGGGTTGCCTTAGGGGCTGCCTTTGGGGTTGCCTTTGGGGTTGCCTTAGGGGCTGCCTTAGGGGCTGCCTTAGTCGGTGACGTATCATCAATAAGTTTGTGTGTCTCGTCTCGCAATAACTCAAGCAATTCATCAAGATTGCCTTTCTTTTGAGAAGACTTGACAATCTTCATAATAGCGTCTACGTCTTGTCGAACAGTCATTGTTGTGTAGTTTTATAAAATATCTAAAAATTAAATCAATTTCTATTTATGTTGGTTTTACTATGTCCGGGTCAATATCTGGTTTTTCGACACCGTCAATTATCGCCCTTTGAAACGAATTTTTCATTCCTTTTATTTTTTCACCTAGCTTACCAGGGATCGAATTATATGACCTCGACGTCTCCCATGCACTAAATACTCTTCTATTTGTTTCACCAAATAATATATTATGACGATGAGCATCCGTATCAATCCTAGATATATACATAAGCCATCTAACAAAGGGCATCCCGATTATATCCCAACTTTTTCTACGTATCTTAGTACTAGTTCCAAGTTTTGTATTACCAGGTTTTGTATTACCAACGGTCGTTTCTGGGTCTGTCATGTCTGTCGTTTTATTAACTTTTTCTATTGTTTTTTCCGTATAACTTGAACCAAACCACATGCGTTGAATTACTATAACCGCTATAAATAGTTCTGGTCTAAATACTAATATAATTGGATTAAATCCTAATAAAAGTACTATAATAAATAATATCAAAATTGACACAACATTCTTATAACATGTTTTTGTATTTTTCAGTTGTCTACTATCAAGGGCTTCTTCTATATCGATATATTTGGTGTGGAGAGCAAGAAATTCGGCATTAATTGTATTTAGTATTGATAGGGGTGCATCCTTAGAGTTGTGCTTCCTCCCTTTCGGTCCATTATTGTCCAATATGCCAATTTGTTTTTCTAGACATTCTTTTAACTGGTTGAACTGTTTTATACAAGTATCCTTTGGATCAGAAATAAAATGTCCAATTAAAGACATTAGAAGTGTCATAGCAATCAATATTGCTATTATAATATAAATCATAGGAACACCAACCATATCAACATAATAATTATCACAAAATTTAGATATTCCATCTTTTGCGAACCCGGGATTATTCATCTCAGTTACGGTCAATACTACAATAATATAATAACCAATCAATAACAAAGCGGTTATATATATAAAAGTCAAACTTTTATTAAATATACCATAAATTACTGTACCCAGTGCAACAATACATATCCCAACACTCACCCATACTTTTAAATCAATGCTATCTGCGTTTAATGTCCTATTTCCCCCCGTAACTGTTAGTCCAAACATCTGGATTATATATAATCCAAATACAAGGACGGCAACCATGAATATTATAACAAATTTCATTATCTTACTTGTATCTTCATTAGAATCAGAGTGATCTAATAAAATGCCAATAATATTGGGCGTGGGTACACTATTACTTGACATCATTTCACGGACTATCTTATATAGTATCATAATCCCAGTGAAAATACAGCAACAATATACAACCATATCGCTCCACATATGATTCGTAATTTTTTTTAATAAAACATCAGAATTAAACAATCCAAATGATGACTTGGTTATATTATTGGTTATATTATTATCAGTTCCCATTATTATATATTATATATTATTATAAGATTGTTTGTATATTTACGTTACGGTGATGTTGACGGTTAACAATTTTATTGTCCTATGGACATGTGTAATCTGGGGTACCACAGTCTTTCACATTGCTATCCTGAACACCCGATAACCCAGATATATGTTGATATAATTTACACATTGACTTACATGATGCCTTATCATTTTTAAAGACACATGTTCTTGGCTTTGTATAGTCATCGTCGTCCCTCCCGATACTTTTATATGTCACTGTTATGTTTTCAATATTTTTAACTGCGTTATCAAATAAACTCTGATTTGTTGCATCATTTTTCGGTCTTTTAGCAAACACGGGTTTATCATTGATATAATTCACCTTAATAGTATCGATATGATTAAATCTAAAATCTAATACAGGTGCGATATCATTATCATAACCATTTACATAATTACCCTTTACATCCTTTCTTGTTTGTTTATAGTTCTTAATTTTATAATTAGGTTCTAACAAACATGTAGCATCCGTTGGAACCACGTCAATCTGTTTTGTTATCTTTAATATCATCGCGACTATACCCATAAGAATCGTAGTATATATGACAAAAAACCAGATATAACATATAAAGTTTGTGCTATGTGTTTTTATACTATATCCAGTTGATAACTTACCACCCCGCATAGTAAAAAACGCATAAAGAATCCCCACACCTAGTACCCCAATTGTTGCGTATACAAGTCTGTTAATAACTTTATCTTTATTCTTTTGTTGTTCAGACGGTAATTTAGGACCACCTGACATATAAGATATAGATACACATAACGCGATTATAATTGATATTAGAACACCATAATATGCGCGTTTTTCTATAGTAATTGGAATCCATGTATCGATTTTACCAACTCCGGTGGCTATTTTTGTACCTAATAATTTAGCAGCAGTTGTTGCTTTGGACACGGCTGCTTTAGCTTTAGTTTTTGCTAAGGAACTACTCATATTATATTATATTTACATATTATTATTTAATAATTATTCATCTTCTATCCCCTGTGGCATATCTCCATAATCACCACCGTCTAATGAATCGTCATTAGATTGTGTGGTATATGATATTGGTATTTCTTCCAATGCTTCATCCAATGCTTCGTCCACAACATCGTCGTCGCCCACATCGTTATATCCATCACCATTAGCATTCTCGTATATTGCTATGAGCGGTGAATCAATGTCTATAGATTCACTTTGTGATTCGGAATCATTCTCGTGAGCGACACTTCCATTGGTATTTATAATCCTCGATTCACTTTCTATTTCATCAAACACGTTGAATATAAAAAGCGATATAACACGTTGATGTTCTTCATCCTTCTTTTCTAACATTCCAATCAAATTATTTACTAATATATTCAATAGGGTTGATATAGCATCATCGGCGGTAAACTTGCTTTCTTCTACTATAACACTATAATCTTTACTATATTTATTCGGTTTATAACAAATATTCATAATATCGGATGTCGATAAATTAAATTCTAGTTTTTCAAATATTTCTTTATGTTGACTATTATATTCGGCGAATTGTTTGTTTTCATTTTTTATTATTTCTATAATATCTGACATCTTATCATATGTTTTCTCATATTCCTTCGTTTCATATATATTAAGTGTTAGCGGGGCAAATTGATTATTTCGAATCATTGATATATATTTCCTAAAATATTGATTTATATATTTCTTTATTAATTCAATACGTTTACTATTTCTTGTTTCTTCGGTTAATATCCTGTCTTTGTCGTTTTTAAATTCTAATTTATCATATATAACATTATAATTTCCTAGATTTATAATATACTCATTGTTGTATATATCTTTATTGTAATTATATTTATCTAGTATTTTCATCAGTATTTCAACATTACCTGCTAATTTATTACCGATCTCATTTATTTTAGTATCATTGACTAAAATATTAGATTCCTTATTTTTAATCATTGACTTTATACCGATTTCATATTGTAATTTTTCAAATTCCTTATATGAGCATACCTTGTCTGTTATATTTTTATATGTCATATTACATTTTGTACATTTTTTCATCTTGCCAATTCCTATAAAATTATGCGCCTCTCCAATAAATTCACCACTATAACAGTGAAATAAGAATTTATCATGTATAATGTTAGTATCTGAATCGTCTATTTGATGTACGAAGCGTGGTGTTCCAATATATTTACGGTGGATTGTACTATTGTATCTACTATAAAATCCATTCAGTAATACAAGATATTCCCAATTCTTCAACTGGGATGCCTTTGTAATTAATTTATCAGTTGTCGTATAATGTGCACGGATTTGATTATAATAATTCTCATTCTTCATATAACAACAACTTGATTCTGTTATACCACTTTCGATAGGAACGACCGTATTTATATATTTCTTAACAGAGTTGTTTATTTCTTTACCTATATTTACAACAACTATTCTATAGTCATCTATTATCTTCTCTTGTTTTTTCAATGCTTCTGGAAAATTATCAGATATTGTAATCGAGTCGTCTATTTTATAAGTGTCTATTTCTTTCATTAGTTCCGTTTTTTCTTTAATTTTATCTAAGTAATCTTGCTTTTTATATAACATCTTTCTAATATTTTTGTCGTTTTTGAATAAAGAATATTTTTTGTCGATAGTATTCTTTATAAATACTATATTCTCTTCTTGTGTTTTTTTATGAAAAAATGCGGAAAACAATTTCATAGCAATTAAAATACAACTCATATACTCCAACCCTTTATCCCCGTCTATTCCATTGTATGCACATGCTGATGTAGGATTTGTTATTTTATAACCTGGTATATTACTTTGTAATGTAATCAATAATCGTGCTGTTATAATACATAATTTATTAACAAGTAAATATTTATTATATAACTGTTTGAATTTATCACCATCTACTAATAACTTCCGTATCTTATCACTATCCCATCCTTTTTCTTTTAATTTTTTTATTTCTAATACTTTATATTTATTTTCTGGTAATAAATCCAATATCTTTCCCAAACAATCAATATTTATATTTAATACCTCTTCTTCTGGTAATTCAACACCTATATTATTACTTATGTCACTTACATATTTACATATTTCAACGGATTTATTTACAGTTTGCAATGATGTTATTCCTTTTAATCCTAATTTTTCTTTAAATGCCGTCGACATACAATCTATTTTTTGTAATCCAGTTGTTTTATCATACTTCCATCCATCAATATTATCATTCCAAACTAGTCGAGATTGGACTAAGTTCCCGGCACCATCTGTCCCACCATCAAACTCATCATATTCAGTTGTTCCGAGTGTTTGACTACATGTTTTACATGTATGTTTATTTTGAGTTTCGGCGCCATTGTCTCCATATACACTATACATTTCATTTGTTATTTTATCTCTTTCATTCTCATCAGGTGTTTTGGATAGTTTATATATATATTTCCAATGTCCACATATGATTAACACGCCATGTGACTTCGAGTAAATATTACTGTTTATTAATAATCCGTCTCGCTCAATTAATTCATATATATAATACTTCCGCTCATTAATATCTTCAATATTAAATATTTTATTTAATAACTGTTCATACTGTTTGGATTTATTCGTATTATTTGAATTATTACTTCCAGTATTACTTGTATTTATAACGTTTAGGATACTGTCAATTGAGTCGGGGTCATTATCCGATGTATTACTTACAATGTCCTTTTTAGATGGAATTTTACTGCTTTCGTCTCCCTTACTTTCATCTCCATTGCTTTCATCTCCATTGCTTTCATCTCCCTTACTTTCATCTCCATTGCTTTCATCTCCATTGCTTTCATCTCCCTTACTTTCATCTATATTACTCTTCTTCTTGTTCTTCTTCTTCTTATTCTTGTTCTTCTTCTTACTATTTTTGCTCGTCTTGTTCTTTTTCCCCGGTTTACTTTTGGAATCGTCATTCTTCGCACCACCAATACTTTCGAATTCTTTATGTTTGTCTTTTAGTCTAAATAATCTTTTTTTGGATTTGTCTATCTTATCTTTAAAATATGAAGTCATTCCATCGCCAGTCATTAAATCAATTAATGATTCTATACTATTTTTGCTACTTTTTAAGACATTCATCTTTTCATCTAGTCTGTGTAATTTCTTGTTTTTACAATGAGACGATAGATATATACAATGTAATTTTGATATATCCAACTTATCAATATCAATATTATCAAAATTACAAAGATGTTCTACATTATCATATGATACTTTTGTATCATCTTTAATCCAATCTTTACCATTATATTTATATAAGTTCTTTCCATCATCGTCAATAACAAGTGCTTTTTTATTAATATCATCTTCGTCTGTATCTTTCATTAATTCATCAATACTTGTATATGTTGGATATACAGTTTTTTTATATAAATCACATGGATCAGTTTTAGTATATTTAACGATTTTCTTTTCTTTTTCATAATCGACATCGACAGTTTGTAAATCTTTTTCAACCTTCTTTAACTCGTCTTTCAAATCACCTATTTTATATTTACTTATAGATTCTTCGTATAATATTGAAAGAACATTGTCGTAATATAGTTGACCATTGTCATAACTCGATGTAACCCATTGAATACGCTGACTAACCGTGTCAAATGGACTTTTAAGCAATGGGTAAGTGCCGTAATAGGGTTTTATATTAGCATGTGTTATATAGTCAGTTTTATATAAATCAGTATCTTTATTATTAAATATTGTACTTTTATTTTTAACATCAACCGTTTTCGTTTCTATTTTATCTGTTTTAACAAGAGTATCTTTTAAAAGTTTTTTAAAAATATTTGTTTCTTTAATATTTAAATCGCTGAATTTAAAATCATATTTCTGCAATAATACATCAATATCATCTATATAATTGATTGACTTATTATCTACTAAACTGGTAATAATTTCATAATAGGTGGGAATAATATTCTTTAATACTTCTATATATTCATTAGTCGATATTTCATTATTTAATAAATATACATCACCAACCAATCTATTTTTACTTTCGTTTATAATTGTTTTGTCTTTCTGTAATTTAAATGATGTATTAACCTTAACTATATCATGGACTCTATATGACAATTTTAATAAACTATATAATACACCCTTATCTCCATTTACACCCTTTTGTATATCTGTTTCTATTGTTATTTTATTTTTATCAATAACTCCTGCAATAATGTATGAACTATTAATTTTCGGTTTTGAATTTGAATCTTCAATATATATATAATCATCCTTTTCTAATCCGTGATTTTCACAAGTAATAATTGTTTGATTTCCGATTTCAATATTTGTTATATTACCAATTTTTCCATATCGGTGTAAACTCTCGGTACTATTCAATACATCATATATATCATTGGATATAAGCGGTAGTTTAAAAAAACCAACGATATTTACATATTCACCTTTATGGACCTCTACATCATTTATTACATCATCAACTGGATTATATACTGTATAATAATATCCACTAATACCTCTTCTAAGTTCCCAACTTAAACCATCTATATTATGATGTCTAAGTAATTTAGAATCATTATTTATATATGTTTTATAACCAGGTTTATCGGTTTGTTTATATGACAACAATAATTTATATAATTCTTTAATGTATATATTATAATTACTCTGATTATCTGTTTGGTGTATTTTAGATAATTTATCCCATTTCAAATCATCTTCTAGTTTTGCGAGTTTTTGTAATTGTTTCTTAAAATTTTCTATATAAACACTATCATCCTTATTACTATGTATTCCCGAACTATCATTGGATGACATGGCATTTAATTCAGCGTCTATTGTTTTATATTTAATCTTAATATCCGATACAATTGGTATCATAAAAAATTGGTTAAAATTATTATTTGCGTAATTTTCAATTATATTATTGTTGTTATATTTATTATTGATATATTCACGACCATGTGATTTCAACTCTATTAATTCCATTGCCTGTCTATAAACGATGTCTTGTATATATTTCGCACTTTGTTTATAGAGTGGATATTCTGATAATAATTGATTTTGTAAATCATTTAAATAAATTTCATTTTCGAGATTATCATCTACAATGGTATAACTTACTTTCTCTTTAATAACAATATCATTGCTATTAAATAAATCTATATCACTATCCATATTACTCTCCTCGCCACTGCTCTTGTTTTCCTTTTTACCGCTCTTGTTTTCCTTTTCATCGCTCTTGTTTTCATCTTCATCGCTCTTGTTTTCATCTTCATCGCTCTTGTTTTCATCTTCATCGCTCTTGTCTTTCTCTTCATCGCTTTTGTTTTCCTTTTTACCGCTATTGTCTTCCTCTTCATCGCTATTGTCTTCCTCTTCATCGCTATTGTCTTCCTCTTCATCGCTCGTATTATTGTCTTCTGCGTTGCTTTTGTCTTCCTCTTCATCGCTCTTGTTTTCCTTTTTACTGCTCTTGTCTTCCTCTTCATCGCTCGTATTATTGTCTTCTGTGTTATTCTTGTCTTCATCGTCTTTGATGGATTTATTGGTGTTTTCACTACTCGGTGTATTATTGTCGTCGTTTTCATTAGAATTATTATTTTTATCTGTCATTGATATTAATATAATATAGATATTTTTAATATTAAATATTCACATTATCATTTAATCGTAAACATACTTAAACACTCCTATATATATTATATATAGTTTATAACATAATGGAATTACACACTTTTGCAAAAGATACTAAATTTGGGGACATTAAATCAACTCTAACTTCCACCCCATTCAATTTGAGAGTTACTGAAGATACAGACTCAAATGTTTTTATGATTAATTATAACAAAACAACTAGTGATTTAACAAATACAATGGTTAAAGAGTGTCGTGGGATTATTTTAGAAAAAGACACAAATAAGGTATTGTGTTATACATTTGATAGAAAAGAAAATCATGAAAATATTACAGATTTTCTAGAAAATAACTGGGATAAATTAATATTCACTGAGTCGATAGATGGTTCACAAATCAAATTATATTATTATAATAATACGTGGAATATTGCCACGACTAGAAGTATTAAAGCAAGTAATGCTTTTTGGTATAGTAATAAGTCATTTGAAACACTATTCAGGGAGTGTCATGATCTAGATTATGAATCACTGAATCAAAATTATTGTTATAGTTTTGTAATTAGACATAGTGAAAATAGAATTGTAACGGATTATGGGGATAATAGTCTTGTTCACGTTCTTACGAGAGACATGACAACACCAAACTTTGATATTGTAGATCATAATATTGGTATTATGACACCAATTCAACTTAAATTCGAAGATAGTAACGACATTTTAAATTTGGTTGAAACAACTGATAGAATTGACATTGAAGGTATTTTTATTAGATGTGAAAATAAGCACTTTAAATTAAAATTCAAGTCGTATATGAATATTAAAACTCTACGAAATAACACACGAGATTTATTTTTTGAATATATTGAAAACAAAGTTTTAGGTAAAACGGATGAATATATCACGGCATTCCCAGAATATCAATATGATATTGATTATTATGAGTCGACACTTGGGGATTTGATTAAAAAGATTCACCGACTTTATATGGAGGTTCATGTTGAAAAAACACGTTTAATCAAGGTAGTTGATAAATCATTTCATAAACATTTATACAACCTACATGGTGTATATTTAACTAATAGAGTCAAAATAACTCATCAAGTTGTTGGTGATTTTTTATATAAATTGGATGCGAAACAGATTACTCATCTTATCAATCAACATTATCGCAAATTAAACAACATCGACCTTAGTGATGGCAATAAACTTAGTGATGGTAATAAACTTAGTGATGGCAATAAGTAATTATAATCTATAATAATATATATGGTAACTTCTCCACTATTAAATAAATATGTTAAAACAATTGATTATTTCCTGATATATTCAAATTATTTAGCATTATTCATAGCATATGTTATAATTGTAGTTGGGATATTTGAGGGTATTATATTTATAATAAAGAGTGCACTTAATACGGATACGGATATAAATATTTTAGATAGACGAACACATAATATTATTGAAACGAGGATTAAAGTATTAAATTCTATTAATTTAGGATTTGTTTTCATTATTGCAGGTGATATTATAAAAACAATATATATACCGGATATGTTAAACTTGATAAAGATTCTTGCAGTAATAGGTATAAGAGAAGTATTGTCTATCTTTACAAATAAGGAAATTGAATATTTAAAAAAATTACAAACGGATACTTTACTAGAAAAAACACATCAAAAGAACGATGTATAATGCGACTTTTACTTTTAATATGATATTTAATATGATATTATATATTTAATATATTGTTTTATAATATATTAAATGAATAGCCAAAATAATATTGGAAATCCCAATAATATTGGAAATCCCAATAATATTGGAAATCCCAATAATATTGGATCGATTCATATGAATAGTGCCAATCGTATGAATACCACTGCTATGAAATACCCGCGTAGTATAGGGTTGGATAAAAAGGATTTATTCAAACCTATTGGTATTCTAGACCCAGGAGGATTAGAGATGAATCCTCTTACAGGTGATCCATATACAGATAATTTTAAAAACGAGGTTCCAAAATGGAAGGAGTTACCAATGTATGATAAGAGTAAAGAGGCGTTACAAATATTATATGACCATCAATGTGTATTAATCGTTTCAGGCACTGGTAGTGGTAAAACCGTTTTAACACCCAAATATTTATTACATACAATGAATTACAATGGTAAAATAGCAATAACAAATCCTAAAAAAATACCTAGTCAAGGCAATGCTAAATTTGCGGCAGATACATTGGATGTCAAACTAGGAGCTGAAGTAGGTGTTAAATACAGGGGGTCTAATCCAAAACATTTTAGTGAAAGTAAGAGTAAGTTAGTATATTGTACAGATGGTTTTATATTACAAAAATTATACGAGAATCCATTATTGGAAGAATATGACGCGGTTATAATTGACGAAGCACATGAACGTAAGGTTAATATTGATTTATTATTATCGCTTTTAAAAGATTTGTTATTAAAACGTAATGATTTTAAATTGATTATAATGAGTGCCACCATAAACCAGAAAGTATTCAGTGATTATTTCCCTAGTTCAACTTATAATTTTGGAATATTCGATGCTGGAGAAAAACCGAATCATCCAATTGAAGAACATTTCTTAGATTCACCAGTGAATATTATACAAAACGGACAATTAAAAGAAACTAGAGCAGAGATATTCTTAACACCCGCAGTTGAACAAGCAGTTGAAATTATGAAAACAACACCAGAAGGTGATATATTGATATTTGTAACCGGTCCGGGTGATGGGGTAACTGGATGTACTATGTTAACGAATAAAGTAAAGGAGGTTAATAAGGCGAATAAAACAACAATGGATAAAACATTATTCTGCGATGTATTACACGCCGGAACAGATAAGGAAACAGAAGATTTATTAGTTAACGGAAATAAATATAAAACCATGCAACATAAACAAAGTTTGATGAATTATACACGTAAAGTTATATTTGCCACTGAAGTAGCGGAATCATCTCTTACAATCAAAGGTATTGATTTTGTTATCGAAACTGGGTTAGCAAATGTAAGCAAGTACTATTCAGATCGTGACATGAATTCATTAGAGAAATGTTATGTATCAAAAGCATCTCATAAACAACGAAAGGGACGAACTGGTAGAACACGACCCGGGACTTGTTATAACATGTTCACAAAAGATGAATACGATACTCTATTCCAAGATTTTGCGACCGCTCCTATTTATTTAGAAGATGTGTCAGAGTTTGTTCTAACATTTTTGGCAATGTCCGATAAAGTATCGCATATAACACTGCCATTTTCATATAGTAAGAAAACGAATAAACAAATCGAACAAAATATTAAAAATAATACTAAGATCGGTGGAAGTAAAAGTAATAAAAATAATAAAAATGGACTGAAAATAACAAATAGTCCATTGTCAATTAAAAATAGTAGTCCAAAAGGTAGTCCAAAGGGTAGTCCAAAAGGTAGTCCAAAAGGTAGTCCAAAAGGTAGTCCAAAAGCAAAAGTGGTTAAGAAAAGTAGTCCAAAGGGTAGTCCAAAGCCCAACGCAACCACTCTTAAACCACTTTCTCTTGCTAAATATCTTGGTAAATTGATTGAACCACCAAAAGAAGAAGATGTTGTTAGGGCATTGAAACGTTTTTATGCTCTTGGTCTTTATGATGTTGATGGGAAAAAAGGACGGATTAATGCTCTCGGTATTGCAGTGTCTAAATTCAATATGAAACCAGAATATGGTAAAATGTTGGTTGCTAGTTATAAATACTTCTGTCGAGAAGAAATAGCAGAATTACTCGCATTTATAGAAATATCAAAGGGGCGGATAGAGTCTATCATTAAGAACCCCAAATCAACCAAAAAGAATGCAGCTGAAACGCGTAAACAGGAGGAATATAAAAAAGTCCTAATGAAATATAAGGCAAATGATGGTGACTATATTAGTCTATTGAATATATATAAGGATTTTAAGATTAGAAAATACGACAAAACTAATAGAAAAACAGGAAATGTATTAGTTGAAAAGAAGGGTGATGCGAAAGAATGGTGTACAAAGAATTATCTTAATTTCCGCGCACTTGAGCGTGTTAAATTTGAAAGTAAAGACATTCAACGTAAGTTCAATAATATTAGAGATATTCGTGATATAATAGATAATCCATCTTTTTTCAACCCCGGTGTAAATCGTTCAACAAAATGGGAAGAGAATGTAATGAGATGTTTATACGAAGGATTACATCTAAATCTAGCAGTTAGTAGTGGTAGGTCGTATAATACTTGCTTCCCTGATGTATCGGCAGGTGCTATGATATCACAAGATTCATTATATAACTTTATACAAACAAAGTCAAAATATATTCTATATGGCGAATACAAGAGTATATTCAATAGACCTAAAATAGGAATGATTGCTCGTGCTTCACCACAATTAATAGAAGACATGAAGAAGAATAAATATCCGGTATCAGTTGTTGATATGTGTAGTTCTAAATCATTGCTGCCCCCACGTGATAACTATCAACAACGTGGGCAACAACGTGGGCAACAACGTGGGCAACAACGCGGTAAACAACGCGGTAAACAACAATACAAAGGAGTGAAGAAATCACGCAAATATTAAAATAAACGCCTTTTTTGATTTGTTCTACCCGCCGATTTACCTAATACTTTGGTATGTATGTCGTTATGCGTGGGTATTTCGGGAACTAATTCGTTTTTACACCGACGACATACGCTCATATGTTTATCATTTGAATCATATGCAGAATTACTACAGTCGTATCTCATATTACAATTATAACATTTGAGGAAAGGTGGTGCTACAGACCGTGAATAATTAGGGTTATTTAATGATTTAGGGTCTGTTGTGAAAAACGACGGGTCGTTGGGATCTATTTCGGTTGTAAATGCCTCTTTTTTGTCTTTAAAGTGTAAATATGCTATAATGCATGCTAACATCCCCGCTATTATTATAATAGGATCAATCTTCATTATAATTATAATATATATTAAAATTCGATATAAAATTCGATATAAAATTTATTATTATTAAAATTCGAAGAACAATGTCCGACGACAAGAAATCCCACACCCAGATTCCCTCTGCTGCCACCCTTTTTCAGTTTACTGCCGACTGCATTGAATTCTTGAAAGATGAGAATATCACCACGGAAGATTTCAATAAGATGGTGTTGAGTGAGAATGACTTATATGTCAAATCGCAGGCAGACTTGGAAACATCGCAACAGTTTCACACCACCTTCCCTGAATTGCCCGTGGAATATTCCGACTCCATCGCAGTTTATGGTGTTGAAGGAAATGTTACATGCGACGACTGCGACACGATCCTGACGGACGAGAGTGGTAATATGCTTGATGGTAAGACATCGTTCTTTCACATCGGAGATGACATCGACGTGTGTCAATGCTGCAACAACAAGCGTTGCGATGTTGAAAGTCTAGATTAGACTACCCGACTAGTAGACTATTATAATACCTTAAATTAGACCCATATATGAATATTATAATACGGATTCATAAGAATATACTGTTTACAGTGAGACATTAATGTGAGATATTAATATTGTAATGTATTATATGGGAGACCAGCCAGATTCTATATATAAAGTAGACAAACATTTGTATTTATCGAATATTAACACTGTATATAATTATGAGTTAATGAAAAAGCACAATATTAAATACGCAGTTGACTGTACACATAATACATATGATAATTTCCAATTATATAAATTATTCAATTCAAGTAAATCCGATAAACCGGTTAACCAAGTTAAATATAGTTTTTCTATTATAAAATACCCGTCTACTGACCCACATACAATAAAAGATATTGAGTTTATTAAGAAAACAATAAAGGCAATGTTATCTAGACTTGATAACTATATGAAAAATGGTGAAAATGTATTGATATTTTGTCACAAAGGACGACATCGCAGCGTGGCACTTTGTATGTTATATCAAATGTATAAATATGATATAAACTATATAATATCATATAAGATAATGAAACGAATATACAGTGATATATTCAGTCATGTTGGATTTAGTACAATAAAATTATTAGAATATTACAGTAATAATAGAGGATTATTAAGATGATTATTTACTACATATTGCCTTTATCCTACATGCGTTTTTTTTATCAGATAATTCACAACACATATTCAAGAATAAATCTAACTTCTTGGTAGGAATGTGGTTAAATGCATTGTCTAGTAGATTATTCAGTTTGTCGCATTGCCCCACAATGAGTTCAAGGTTTTCAAACCCCCCAATGAAATTTTTCTTATAAAATACTTGTGGAAATGTGGCATGTTTGTGTTTCTCTTTAATTGCCGTTTTTCTCTTCTCTGTTTTTAAGATGATATTTTTGTATTTTATTTTTCTAGTTTCCATCAGGTTAATTGCCCCCTGACAAGACATACAACCTGGAATCGTATATAAAGTAAACATTCTATATACTATTCTGTTATATTTTATTTGAGGATGTGAATTAATGATGTTTTTTGGCGAGCATAGTTTGTAATAATTTTAATGATTGGGTCTTATGTTTTGGTGTTCCATGTTCCATTATTCTATCTATTACCGTAATCGCCTTATTAATATTTTCATCTGAGATGCCATTGGAGTTACCATTGGGTTTACCATTGTTTTTTGGGACAGTACCATGGGGTTGTTTGGTGGCATTACCATTGGGTTTACCATTGTTTTTTGGGACAGTACCATTGGGTTTACCATTGTTTTTTGGGACAGTACCATTGTTCCTGTTGACAGTACCATTGGGTTTACCATTGTTTTTTGGGACAGTACCATTGTTCCTGTTGACAGTACCATTGG
>Ga0209630_10003131_pt1 | contig 15268 bp, 26 predicted proteins | sample COG_01_FD_184745 | JGI IMG/M metagenome (GOLD analysis project Ga0209630, IMG submission 184745) | Pelagic Microbial community sample from North Sea - COGITO 998_met_01 (SPAdes) (version 2) | ecosystem: Environmental > Aquatic > Marine > Neritic zone/Coastal water | place: Helgoland, sampling... | reverse complement strand
ACATTGCATTTGTTATTTTAGTTTTAGTTCTCTTAGTCATAATTTACTCCTTTTTTTCTCCTTCGTTATCATCATATGGACAACCATTGTGTCCTATCATTGATTTGTTTTTTTGTTCTTCTCTCCACCTTAAAAAGTCTATTGCAACTTCTCTAGTTGTGTGGGTTAGTGTTGATACCATTTCTCGTTTCATTTGTAAAAGATGTGTTCGTTGATAACTACAGTCTCATTCAATGAGTCTGCCCAATATGGATTAACGTATACACTATGGTAGTGTGTTGCACCTTCAGTGATATCTCCGTATGCACCTTGCACTACGTTCCTTGCAATGTTGAGTGAGGATAACCATGTTGGACTATCCACTGGGTCGTCTGACTTACCATCACAAAACCAACTGAACTGACATTGATTCCTTATAGGAACTTCTACTCCTTTCCAGTTGATTCTAGTTTTTGATTGATAGATAACACCACATGCACTTGCTGGGTAGTTAGGGTGTTCAGTCCTATTCAACACTACTTGTGTCACTGCAATTTTACCTGCTAGTGGTTGATTACCTGCTTCAAAATAAATGTTTTGTGCAAGACAATAAATCTCATTGTTTGCATCTGAAGCTTCTATCTTCATTGATAATGCACCAGTTAGGAAACCTAAAAATGCACCTAGTAAAAGATAGTAGTATCTCATTTTAAATTCTTGTTGTTCTTTCATAATAACTCCTATAAAGTAAACAAAATTAATGATAAGAGAAACCCAAATAACATTCCCATCATAAAGGAATTCATCATATCATTTTGATTATACATTATGCAACTTCCCTTTGTCCGTTCCAGTTCTCACCATTACGATTATAATTATCAACAATCATGTCAACAACCTCTGTTGCATTGTAAGAAGTTCCACCAATATTCCATTGACATTCTTCTAGAGGGACATACCCATACTTCCATGCATAGATAGTGACTGTTTCATATTCCCAGTCGTCATAATCAATCTCGTCAACATTGTTTGCATCATAATACTTTGCATCAATGACCCACTCACATGACACTTTGTCATATGGGTCTGCACTAGTAAACGTTGGAGGCCCCAACACTGCGACTAACCTATCGTAGGTTGTGAATTTATATCCCTTAAGGGAAGTCCCACCCGAACACATATCGGGGGAACAAACTTCGTAATCTTTAATTATCATAACTTTCTCCTATCTTAAATAATCGGGGCCGTATTTTCTCATACCAGTAATTTGGTATCCATCGAAAAGGTTTCCCCTTGGTGCATTCAACGCTGGTGTATTCCAACCAGCAGACATTAATACGTCACCACATTTGAATGTGATTCCACTTGATTTAGTCCAATCTGCTTTGTTAATGAAACCCCAAACTGAACGTTGGTTTCCACTGTTCATAATGACTTTGATATATTTACGAGACACTTTATACTCATAAGAATACTCGGTAAGAGTTGGGTATTGTCTCAAGTGTTCCTCAGTTAAGTCTGCAACCAGTTTGTCACATAGTTGTGATAACTCTTGTTCGGTATTAACCTCGTTTACTAATTCTGAAAGTTTCATATTATCTCCTTGTTTTTTCATTATATACATAGTATAACAAAAAGTGACACCCATTGTCAAGTTTTTTCTTATTCATATCCAAAGTTTTTTTGTTGTTCTGCAAGACGTTCTAGGGTTGAAGGTGACATATTACGACCAAGTGTTATATTACAATCTTGACAATACCAACCTTCAAATGCACCCGTTTCATGATTGTGATTTAAACAAAACACACCATTCTTTTTATATTTGTTGGTAATACCTCTAATCTCTTTTTCATTTTTCAAACAGCCTGGGCAAGTGTAATTACTGGGTAGTGGGTGTTCTTTCCTTAATTCTCTAATAACTCTATTCTGTTCTAGTTTACACTTTTTACACTCATTTCTACGTTGACCTTGATTATCTCCATCTGTATCTTTGTATGAGTATTCCTTACCTATACGTAAACCAAAATCTTCAATAGGTAATACTTCTTCACATACAGAACAAGTTTTAGTAATCTCTACTTCTTCTACCCCAAATACTGTATTACGTATTAGTTTCACTTATCTTTCTTTTCCCATGGGAAAGGTTTGTTGATGTGTAATCCTACAAATACCATACTAAGCATAATGATACATAGTAAGGTTCCACCTAAAAATCCAATTTCCATATTATCCCCCTTTAAATTTCGATAGGAATAGAAGGGTGGTCTATACCATACTCATCTAAGTAAGTATAAACTGCTTCTGTTTCCATATCAGTTAAGTCTGAGAAAGATTTAAAACTAGTCCATGTAGTTCCAATAGTGACCAGTTTATTTCCAGCAGTCACAGCTGCATTCCATAACTCATCATTCTTAGGGAATAGTTCATTCTTCTCTGCAAGTGTTATGAGATTTCTACCCATACGCACAATCTTATCTTCGTTTCTAGTATAGATTGACATATTAACACCCACTCGTCATGTGTGCATATGCATCGGGACAATTCATTTCACCACACATACACATATTACCTTCTTCGATTGGTTCGGGTGCAAAGTCCATGGGGTTAGTTGTTCCATACATTGCAAGGTTAATTACATCTTCTGCAGTGTATTTACCCATTGTTTGTTTTGCGATTAGTTTTGCATGTTCTATATTCATAGTGTTTCTCCTTAATTTTCTATACTACTAGTATACTAAAAAAAAGGGGTCATAGTCAACCCCTTTTTCTTTTATGGATTATTTTTAAAAAACTCTTCCCATGTTTCTAATGATTGAACACTCTCGAAAGGAATTTCACCATTAGATAATTCTTCAATTAACAGAGAAGGATTATAGAACCCCTCAATATTACATTGATTGGTTTTTACTGGATTACTAAAAACCTTCTCTTGTAATAAAGATTCGACTTCTCTTTTATCTTTCATGAGAGAATTGAAAATCTTTCTACAAAAACCAACTTCATTTATAGGGTCGGGAATACCAAAAGTTAATATCATGTTATAAATTATTTTACTAGGGTCTCCCGCACCTTGAACTAAAGGCTTGTTGTTTTCAAAATCCCAAAGTTCTTTTGAGTTTCTATGTGCAATTGCAAAACCACCTAAGACTTTGTCATAATTTCCTTTATAAGATAACCATTTAGAATACTTTGAATCTTCATATTCACCAGCATTTTTAGGGTCATTTCTGAGTCGTTCTAAACAATCTGCACCACTTACAATTGACTGTAGTCTTGTTGTATTAGTTTTCTGTTCCTCTAACTCATTAATTAATTTTGCAATTAGAGCAACTCTACCACTATATCTTCCATTAGAAACAAAGTTAATTTTATCCCTACATTCTTTTCGGAACTTTTCTAAGTCTTTATTATTTGGATTTTTTGGTAATGCAATTTCATTTTCTTTAACACAAATTTTTAAAATTTTAATCACTGTTTCCCAATCAATAGGGTCATGTTCTAAATCCAAAGAATTAAATCTTCCACCTATCAATGCTAATTTAGCTCTATTGAAGTGTTTAGTTGTTCGGAATTTGTGAACAATTCTGTTAGTCACATTTGGGTGTTCTTTTGTTAAAACAAGGTTAGTAGTATTACCACTAAAAATATCAATGATTTCACCATCATCGGGATTTCCGTCATATAAACAAAAGATTTGTTTACCTCTTAAATCAAAATTGTTGTTAAATCTTTCTTTAAGGGTTGCATATTTTTGATTCATACCATGTCGGTAATCTTGTTCATTACCAAGCTTTTGATATACTTCATTGATAAGTTCTGATTCTTCAAGACCTGTATCTTCATAAACAATACCTAGGTCTGCAAATTGTAGAAAGAACTCGGGGTTATTTTTTTCGTTGAAGAAACTTGCATGTGTATCAAGATGTTCCTCTTTGAATTCTGATATTTTAGATAGGTCTATCAGAAACCTATTGCTATAAGTTTGCATATTAATGTTCCTCTACTACTATCTCTTATAGTAGTAAAAAATAATTATTGTCCTAAAGGCCCTTTGCACTTTAGATACATTATTATATTATAGTATATGACTCTAGAATTGTCTAGAGGGTTTTTTGAATTTCATCTAACTCTGCAATCTTCTTGTTGATTATCTCAATCCTGTTAGGCCAGTAGATGTATTCCTTATCTGAATCCTTTGCAAGATTCTCAAGGAGTGGTCTAATAAAGTTATCTAAGTTATTGATTACTTCCGTTGCAGAAGTAGTCTTTTCTATTATCTTAGTGTCAACTGACGCAAGTTCGTCAGCGTCCATTGCAGTAAAACCAAAATCGTTGTATTCTATACTCATAGTATTATTTAGTAAACCTATCCATGTCTCTAAGTGTTTCTTTATCACTCTGAACACTTTGGTAATTTGCATGTGCTTGTAGTGTCACGTCTGCAATCTCATAGTCGGGATAGGACGTAATCAGTTTGTAGATAAGTCCAGCAACATCTTGGTGTTTAACACTAGGTAGGTTCTCGTCATTAAGAAGACCCAAGTTTATTGTGGTCATTTTATATCTCTTCTTAGAGTTGTATTGATAATTGTTTGCAAGGTGGTTGAGTTGTGCTTTCTCACTTGCATACTTATAACCTTTTGATATGTTTGGTTGACTTGCACGACTAGAGATATTGATAATGTATTTTGTCTTCTCACCTTCCCATGCTTCATGAGCAATAGATAGAATCTCTGATTGGTCTTGGTGTGCAAGATTGATTAGAACATCAGCAGGTTGATAACCACTGAATATCCAACAGTTTTTCCCATTCATTGTTATGTCTTCACAACGAATTGGGTCTACTCTAAAAGTGTTCCCTATATGTGGTGTTGCTTCTAGTGTGTCTTTAATTGTCTTTGCAAGACCACTACTTCCTGTTATTGCTATTCTCATTATTCAATCCAATCTATATTAATATTTACTCTGATATTTTCGTCTGTCTGTCCGACACTACGATGTTTAATATCTCCATTGAAGACAACTAAAGAATTTTCAATTGATTCTAATTTAGTTCCGTCTTCTAATTCTGTATAACCATTGCAAGTGTTTATACCTAAAATCCCAACTGTATGTTGTTCATTCATATCCACATGATATCTACACATAGGATAATTCTCTTCACCTCTAAGTGTCTGTCTTGGGTGACAGTTTATTTTCATACGAATTAATTTAGTCATAGGTATCCGACTTACTATTGGAACACCTATCTCTTGAAACATTCCAGTGTCATCAACTTCTTCATCATTCACTATGACTGTTGCAAAAAGAAATCCCTCTGTATCTTGGGGGTCTGTCATTGCATGTCTATAAAACCATGGGAAGTTTCCACCCATTAAGTCTTTCTGTAAATTTTCGAATATCTCTCTTGGTAGAAAGTTATCTATTCTTTGGTGATTCATAATAATCTTTTATAATATCAAATGACGGCTTACCAAATAAACTTCCGTCTACACTACACTTGTTGCACGGGGACTTACTTCGGTCTCCCTTCATTAAACGTTTCCTAATCTTTGTCATAGGTTTAGAGAACCATACGTCATGTAAAGACATAGTCAATAGATTCCCTACGACATGTTCTCTTCCCCAATCATTACTACAGAACAATACGTCACCATTCCAGTCCACAAACATTTTATAGAAAGGGTAGTGACATGGTTTACCTTTTAGATTCTCTACAGTGTCGTCTTCAACACCAACCCAATCGACTACACCACTTCTATTGTTTAGTATCAGTCCGTGTTTCTCAAAGTCACCCCAATGCATTCTGTATCTGTATCGGTCTTCATGCACTCTTGCAACAGCCATCATAGTGTCGAAGTGTTCCATTTGTTCTATCCCGTCATACAGATTAATGTAGAGTAAATCCAATCCACTCTTATACAATCCGTTAATGTAATCTATGTCTAACTTATCTCCGTTAGTATTACACTCTAGTGTTGCATAAGGTAAGTTATATCTAAACACCTTTACGATTTCTATGAAGTCGGGGTTAAGTAAGTTCTCACCAAACCCACTAAAGGATATCTTACCTCTGAATCCATTGTCTGCAAGTTCTTCTGCAATAGTTAATGCACCTTTAGGTGTAAGATGTAGATTTCTATTAGGGAATACTTTAGGGTCATGTCGTGGACAAAACACACATGTTCTATTACAAAGTTCTGTAGTGTTAATCTCTACAGTAAGAATAGAATCTAAAGGTGACTTACCTTGGACTGAGTTCCAATGAAGTTCTTCCTGTTTTTTCCTATGTTCAAGAAAATCGAATTGGTCAACTGCTGTAATTGGGATATTTCTAGATTCCATGGTTTAACAGAGACTACACTTGATGTGTCTTTCTGTTCCTGTTTGTTTTTCACTTTGATATTCATAACGAATTTTATCTCCTATATTAAAAAAGTTAGAGGGATATGCAATGAACACTGAACACGTTAACTCGTCTAGTTGTTCACTCATAGGATTTCCTCCAATCTTATAATAGTATGTAGGTAGATAGTTAGGGGGTGTTTCGGTGTCTAAGTGTAGACATGATATGAGAAGAGAGTTATCTTCTTCATACACAATTACTTCTTCCTTATAAAGAAGACCACTCTTCATGGCATATGCATAAGGGATTTCTAAACGAATTCCCTCATGGTTTAATTGTGATTGATATCTAGGACTTACTGGGTGAATAGGTTTTACTTCTGAATCTTTAGAAGTATCCACCATCTCGTCTATCATCATCGTCTTCTCCTTTTACTGTTTCAGTTGCACTAACAAATTCATCAGTTTCTTGTAAAGACTCGATTAGACTTTCTGTTTGAGTTGCAATACTTTCAATCATTGCATCTTTAGTATCAGTTGTTGACACTTCAAAGTTTAGACCTTCTGCAACTTCTTTAATCTTAGATTTAGTCATTCCCTTAAGTTCGTCTGCACTAGGGATAACTAACTCTTCAAACTCTTCTTCAACTTCTTGTTCTTTTGCAGCGTCAATTTTTGCTTGAACTGACTCAATCATTTCTTCTTCAGAAGAGTAAGTGTTAATTTTTTGTTCTTGTGAAATAGGTGCTTCTATACTATCACCAGTTTTCAATGTCTTCTTACCAACGTTAGTATTTGTAATAGGGACTGCACCAGTTGTTGCTGGTTTAGCATAAGTAGGTTCTGTTGTAGTGTCTTCTTCTGCAACCTTTATATCAGGCATTGTGTCTTCACCACTTGTCCATGCACCACTGTAAATTTCTTTACCTTCTTGTTCTGCAGTATCTTCAAATGATTGATTGAATTGTTCTTCGTCAATGTCGTCTATCTCTGCTTCGTGTTTAACTGATTCTACTTCTTCTAAGAATGCTTCAATACCTTTTGCATCTTCGGGAACTGGTAATTCAATTGTAATAGTTTCATCTTCTATTGGTAAATCAAATCCATCTTCTTCTGATTCATCACTTCCGAATAACATTTCTTCTTGAGGAACTTCTGTTTCTGTTTGTTCTTCCCAAGTATTAACTGATTCCTTTGCTTCTTCTATATAATCGTTAAAACCTTCGTCTGTCGATATAGGTGCAACGTTAGTCACTGGTGGTTGAGTGTTTGACTCACCTTCGGGATTAAGAAGTCTTGCCATTTCAAATGCTTTAGAAGTCTTCTTAGGTGCTTCAGTCCTAGTTCCCTTTTGAATTGTTTGAGGTGGTATTGTGACTCCATGGTCTGCAGCGAGTGTTGCAGCTTCTTCTTTAGTAAGTTCTACAAATCCGTCTGCATTTAAGTCACCTGCTTTAACACCAATTACTCCATCACCATTTAAGTCAACATTAAGTCCATGTGACGCAAGGATTGCTTCTAGTTGTGCAACTTTAATCTCCTCTGCTTTTCTTAGTTTACGTTGGTCTCTAATTTTGTCAACTAATTCTGCTTTCTCTTTTTCGATTGCTTCTGCTTTTGCAATTCTGTCTGCTTCGACTAATGAATTTAATTGTCTTTGTGCAGTCTCAACTGCGATATTGTAATCGGTTAGACCTTTGTTGATTTCGTTCCTTACTCCAATCACTGCATCAAGTTCGTCAATTTTAATTTGACCACTCTTTAAGTGTAATTGTAATAGGGTAGATATTGCTTGTGCGGAACTAGGTGCAAGTGCAATCTTGTAATTTGCAATACGTTGTTGAACTCGTTCCAGTTCAGTTGGTTCTGTAGGTGCTTGCTCTGAGGCAAACGTTGGGTTCACATTTTTATCCATTCTTTATACTCCATGGAGTCCTACTCGACTAGAAGTTTACACATAGAAGTTAATATTAAACTCCCTTTTATTTTATGTATAGTCTCTGAGGACATTAATATTTATTTATTTTATAACTTCGGGGAAGGCTTTTTGAGCAACATTTTTAGTAATGTTCTTAAATGGCCATACTCCGTCTTTTACCAATTCCATTAACTCTGCTTCTTTAGAAGGTATTCCTTCTAACAGTTGAATCCACATTGTCTCTCTACGAGTTTGTGAAACCTCTTCTGTGCAAAAGTATTTGAATAGTCTTGTTTCAAATCTTAGACTTGTTGGTGCAAGGTCTGTAGAGGGTGCATCATCTTGATTGTAAGGTGTCTTACCTTCGGGTAGTGTTGACACAATGTTGTCATCAAATACCCATTGCAATACATATCTCACTGCACCATTTCTTTCACTGAATACTTTAAGACCTTGTGCAGCTAATTCTTCAGAATCTTTTGCAACAATCTCTGCTTGACATAGTATTTCATATACGTCTGCATCATTTGTTAATTCTTTTCTCTCACTAACAAGTTCTAGTTTTGGTTTATTGGGAGCACCCTTCGGTCTACCCCTTCCTTTTTTCTTTGTTTCCGTCATAACGAAAAATCTCCTATGTTATCTAACAACTCATTTAATCTATGAGTTCTTAGGTAGTCAAAAACTTTACCTTTTACAGGTGCAGTCTTTTCAAATTCACTTAAAATGCTATCTTCCACATTCGGTGGAATGAAATCAAAATCAATAAGTGTTTGATTTCTTAAATAGTTCCTATAGTATTTATCGTCATTTTCAATCGATATTCTGAGATACTTATCTTTGATTGGTTTACGTAATGGTGTCTGTCTGATTCCTTCTACCATACAATCGTCACTTGAGAGTATGTTAGGGATTCCATCTGACTTATCACCCGTTAATATATGTTCTTTTAAAAAGAGTTGTGGGTTAACACAATCGATAAACTTGTTTAGATTAGGACTCCACTGTCTCACACCATCGTATGCATGTAATTGTTGGAAGTCTTTATCACCACTCACAATGAGAACTGGTTCCTTTGCATGTTTAACTAACACTGCAATGATATCGTCTGCTTCACACTTCTCAACATACATGTATCTGTATGGAAAGTTATCTCTAAGTTCGTCTTTGATTACCTGTAGTGTGTCAAAGATTGTTCCCCAATCCTTATCATCTGCATCACGAGCTTTCTTTCTGTTTGCTTTATACTGAGGATAGTATTCTCTCCTCCATGGATTACCTGCGTCCGTGCAAAGAACTATCTGTCCGTATTCGGGTGCATATTTCTTTTGGTAATTTCTAATTGAATTGAGAATCATTGGACGAAGTTTTGCTTCGTTTAATTCACCACCATTCAGTTTCAACTGAACCATCAAACCAGCAATTATGGTTTGAGTAAAATCTATAAGTATCATCTAATCACTTTTATCAATAATGTATTTTTAGTAAGTAAATCGTTTCCGTCTTTTAATTTAGAACGAGGTATCTCGTCTATAAAATTCTTTGCAATAATATTACCACCTTTATATATTCTATCAAGCAACTTCATATCTGTCAAGGTCTTTTCTTGACATGAATCGAAATCGATAATTCTTGACCCTTTAACTGATAGACCACCATAGGTTTCAAACTTAGTGAACTTCTTACTTGCAATATTATAAGTGAACAAATGTGTTGCACGAATAATTTCTTCGGGGTCAATCGAATGATACTTTCCATGTTGTTTTAGAAACGGAAGTTTACTGACTAACTGTTTTGGTGATTTAGGTTTACGTGGTTTCTTTATAGGTTTGTATTCAGAGACGTATTTGTCTATGTCTTTTTCAAACAACTCTAAGTGTTTAATAACTTTTACTTTCTGTTTAGGTGTTAAAAAGTTATAGGCTTCTTCTAACTGTTCACACGATTCTTCGTTCTTAATCTCATACACGATATCTTGTGTGAATCCTTTCATATACTTGACTACCTTTCCACTGTATTCAAGTTTCGTTAAATAGTTATACATAGAAAAAGAAGTTGTCTTCTTATCCATTAGTTTATCTATTTGTGATTCTACTTCGTCCAAGGCACGTTCTGCCTTTGTCTGCATTCGTTCTTGGATAGTTGGTTTTGTTTCAATACTCATAAAATAAATTATAACAAAAAGTTTATATCATTGTCAACCTAGTTTTCTTCAGCAGTATCGTGTTTGTTGGTCAATAGGAATTTCCTAGACGGGTTAATCATTAAGTTTGCACGATTCATAAAATCTCTATTTGCAAGAAAAGGGATTTTACCTCTTTGGTCTAAACTGACTTCTTGTTCATATATAGTATTTAAGAAGTTTAACTCACACTTAACCACTGGTCGAGTTTCAGCAGGTTTGAGTAATGTAAGTTTTCTGACCAAAGGTTTTTTAAATTTCTTACCATTACGTGTGAAGTGAACAACCTTACCTTTAATCTCATAAGAGTCTGCGTGAAGGGCACAAGCAGCTGCACTGTTCCCAGTGTCTAGCTTTGCAGTCATCGTCTCACCATCGACCTCTATGGTCTCGAGAACACCACATTCAGTTGCACTCTTCTTCCATATGTTTCTGTCCATGTAGTCTTCTACAATTGTTTCACAAACTTCTTTACCAATCGCATCAGAGATTCCTTGGGAACCTGGCGACTGGTTGACTTCTAACATATAAGGTGAATCCTTTTCTCTGTTCTTCGCAGGAATAAAGTCAACACCAACCCATTGTCCGTTTACTGCTTTTGCAGCGATAAGACAAGTTTCTTTTTCTAGTTCTGTTAGTTCAATCTCTTCTGCTTCTGCACCTTGTGAAATGTTAGAACGGAAATCGTCAATGATTTTATTTCTTCTCATTGCACCTATGATTCGTTTGTTATTAATCATAACACGAACATCATATTCCATTTCAATATATTCTTGAATTAGGATATCACAATTAGGGTCAATCTTATACACTAGACTCACTGTAGACTGCAGAGAACGTTCCGTTTCAACAAGTAATACACCAACTCCCTTTGCACCTTGAAGTGTCTTTAGAACCATTGGGAATTCGTTTCCTAGTCTTTTTGCAGCTAAGTCTACAGTCTCAGAATCTTCGTTTGGAATCAAAACTGTTTTCGGTTGGTTCATTCCAATTTCTTGTAGTCTCAAATAAGTTCTAAACTTATCTGCACACACTTCTATACACTCCCTTGAATTAACTACAGGGAATCCGTATCTTTCTATCTGACTGATTAAATCTAAGTATGAATCTTTTGCTGTGACAGCACCACGAACCATAACAAGTGTATCTGCATCTAATTCAAATCCTTTTTCGTCATCTTGGTTGTGAATCGTAATGACTCCGCTATCGTCACGTTCAATGTATGCACCATTCACTTTAACACTATACACTTCACAACCTTGTCCCTTTGCAATATTAAATAGTTTACTGGAAGTTGAACTGGGTTTCTTTACTACAGGTTTGTCTGCATTCTTCTTTGCCTTCTTGACCATGCGACGTTCTGCAATGATTACAAGTCGGTATGGTTTATCACTAGTTTTTTCCTCAGTGATGAGTTCGTTGAAAGATAACAAGTTTTTATTCCTCATGTTTTATTAACTGGACAAATTTTTCTGCGTCAATCACCACTAATGGTTTATGACGATTCCTTTTTATAACTACAAGGGGTTCATACCCTTTGCAATTTTCAGAAGCTTGTTCGTATGCTTTCCATACGTTAACTGCTTCTTGATTCTTACATTCTATACTAAATGGAAAAACGTCTCGACTCTGTTTACCGAGAATTATGTCTTCCCCTTGTGAACCCATAGGTCTTGATTCTAAATCTTCTGAATCGAGTCCTAGTGTCTCTACAAGGACATTTGCAAACCACTGTTGTAGTTTTCTTCCTTTAGCTTTTGCTGATGATGTTTTCATTGAATTGCACACTCACTCCACAACCACATGCTGATTGTTCATTAGGATTTATAAATTTAAAAAATTCATTTAATCCTTCTTTAATATAATCTAATGTCATACCCTCTAAAAAAGGTTGACTGTTTTTATCTATAAGAAAAGAGAACTTACCATAGTCTATGACTTCGTCTCCCTCTTGATAATTGTCTTCTGCAAAAACATATTCGAAACCAGCACAACCACCACCAGTGACACCAAGTCTTACTGACTCAACTTTTCTTTCTAGTAGTTTTTGGATTGCAATGTCTGAAACCTCTATCATAGAGTTATTTATGTTAATTGTCTTTCTTCTTAGGGTAGTTCGTTCTTTTATCTGCAATTAATTCGTAAGGGATATGAATGTCTTGGTCTTCGGGAATATATAAATGATTAATCTCTGAACGATTGCATGTAGAGATTGCGTCATAGATATTCTCTACAAGTGATTCACCACCTAGATTAAATGAAGTATTAAATATAATCGGTGTCCCTGTTAATTCACCAAACCCTTTAATTAAATTATAATAATTAGGATTCTGTTCTTCGGTCACTGTCTGTATACGACATGTTCCGTCTGCGTGAACCAGTGAAGGAATCTCGTCATATGCTTTTTGTTTTGCTTGAATCGCAAAAGACATGTTCGGTGATTCTTTAAGTTGCAACATTTCGAAATACTCATGAGCTCTTTCTGCAAGGATTGAACCTGCGAAGGGACGATAGTCTTCACGTTTCTTAACTTCATTAACAATCTGTTTTGCATGTGGGTGACGTGGGTCAAAAAGAATACTACGATTACCCAATGCACGAGGCCCCCACTCGGAAGTGTTCTGAAACATTCCAACGATTTGTTTGTTCTCGATTATCTCTTGTAGAACATCATTTAAATTTCTATGTATCCGTGTTAGTAGCATTATTCTCTTCTCCAGTTTTCATTAAATATTCTAAGTGTATACAAGCACCAAAAGCAGTTCCTCCGTCATGCGGAATAGGGTCTACGTAAAATTGGTGTTCGGGGAAACGACTTAAATATTTGTAGTTGTTCGTGCAGTTGAGTGCGTATCCACCACTTAATAATATATTCTTACAGTCGGGATTCATGTCGATTCCTTTTTGAATTGTTTTACAAGTCTCTTCAAATGCATTGAGTTCTAACTCTTGTGATATGGAGAATTTATTAAAACGTTTATAATCTGAATCAACAATACCATAACTTGCCATACCCATGACCTTTCCTGCGGCACGTCCTTGGTCGTCACAACCCAGTGCATGACTCATATTACTGAAGTCCATACCATTGGACGCACGTGACGTATACTCATAGATAACTCCGTCTACGTCCTCTATGAGGTTCTCACCCATATAATCTAGTGTTCCTTCCTGTTGATTCGGAAAGTTTGAACCTTTTAAATCACCAAGGAATCTATGATTACTTGATAAGACCCATTGACGTTTTGCTGGTTGGTCGGGTGTCATTCGATAGATAGATTCTATTTCTTGATAACCCGCCATAGTGTCATAGTTCAATCTTGCACCACCTCCGTCCATGACGATTGCGATTGCGTCTTCTTGTTGTTCTATATACGGACTTAAGTGATAACCACAATATGCGTGATACAGGTGGTGTTCAAACCAAAAATAATAATCGTCTACACCTTCGAACTGACCTGCGAACCCGTCATGAATATATTCCTCTACGTTTACACCACCAAAACCTATTCCGTCAACAACACCAAACTCACCAAACTTCTCACAAAAGTCTTCACACCTTTGATTGGTCATAGGTTCACTACGAACATAATCTGCAACCTCAATAGACAACATACGATTCTCCATGAGTTTCTCGTTGTTGATATGAAGTTGGATATTACGTCTGTCAAAACTTGCCATGACGAGTTTATCGGGTGTCTCTACACCACCTTTGTGAATACACTGGAGTTGGTCGGGGTAGGTTGTCTCAAAACCCTCGTCACCTTGTTGCATTGCAAGAGGTGTCCAGTATTTTTCACGTCTGAAACGTTCTTCTTCGTGCATGAAGTCTAAAATACCAGTCTCAGTATCGTATTGACACAAGGAAGTGTCGTGGCTTGAATTAATTCCAATGATTTTCATAATATATTTCCGTGTTTAAGATTCTGTTTTCTTTTTTTGTGCGATTTTCTCTTTGATTGCAGTGTTAACACGTTGCAAATCGACAACTTCGTGGGTGAGTTCTTCGAATAAACGTCTTTTCCCTTCTTTAAAACCACTTCGGTAAGAAAAAAAGACACATGCACCAATAAACACCAAGTGTATGAGTAATAAATTTGTTTCCATTATACTATATAGTCCTCGGGTTTCTCTTGTTTAGTTTTTTTGGTGAGTTTACCCAGTGTCCATTCGGTGCAATCGTGTTTTTTCCAATAAAAGTGTAGTGTGAAAAATAATAATCCCCACAAACCCAGTGAAAAGATATATTTAAATATTGTCCAAGGTAATAATATTAATTCTGTCATACAATCGTCCCAAATAAAGTTCTTAATAAAAGTGCAACACCGACTCCGTTTAGTAGTATGAGTGCTCTATCTTTCCATAGGACACCTACTATTAACCAACCCGTGACACCAATCAACGAGAAACAAAGGTCTAAAAATTGTAAACCCTCAATTCCACGCATACTCATAGATATTAATATAAAGAAACTTGCAGTCCACTTCACATACCAATCTATGGTATATTTAGGGGTTGCAGATTTAAATATTCTATTACTATTCGCTAATTCTTTTTTATCAAATATTTCTTTAACCATTATAACCTTTCCTTAATTTATTTGTATTTCCAATAATCCAATAACACTCCGTATTATCTTTCTTCCAATCCACCATATCGAACGCCTTAGACTCGTATATCATATCCAGTTCGATAGACCCCACATTACGAGGGTGAAGTTTTGCATAAGGATAATTACCTTTACGAAACTCATAGTCGTATTCAAACTGCATACCCTCACAAATCCCTGTCACTGTCCCTACTCTGTCATAACCAAAGGGTTGGAGTCCTACTATGTCATAATC
>Ga0209630_10003127_pt1 | contig 15281 bp, 14 predicted proteins | sample COG_01_FD_184745 | JGI IMG/M metagenome (GOLD analysis project Ga0209630, IMG submission 184745) | Pelagic Microbial community sample from North Sea - COGITO 998_met_01 (SPAdes) (version 2) | ecosystem: Environmental > Aquatic > Marine > Neritic zone/Coastal water | place: Helgoland, sampling... | reverse complement strand
GAAGTTTTCGCGTTCACGACCCGGCAAATGTGGTCCAAATCGTCACCCGAGGAAAGGCCAACTCCAAAGCGACGTTCAATGCCGATGAACTCTTGATCAAAGACAAAGGTGTCAAAGTCTTCAAGCTGCTTGACGACGAGCAGACTTTATTCTACAACAACCATCGCATTCAGTCACCTCGATGAATACATGCCGCAGCTAACGCTTGCTGTTCTGCAAGACTTGCTTCCTGCGTTCAATCCTTGCGGACCCAGATGCAGTTTTTGAGAAGGCCATTGCAGTTCTCTTTTACCCTGCCGCGGGTAACCCGATAATCGGTTATAACGCTTTCACCGATGAGCTGTGCATATAGACTTGTTGCAGTTTCAGGATAAAGCACAAGGGTTATCATGGAATCCACTTGAAGAAAGCCATACGTACCCGAGTGTTCCTCCCTATCTGCGAACTCAAAGCGGTAATCACCCGGAATACCATCCAAAATATCATCATCTTCGAAGACCATCAATTCGGGACCGTCTTCTGCGCAGGATGAACACCCGTGATCCGCATCAATTTCATACGTTCCTATGATCTTTTCTTGGATTGGCTCGCATCCACAGAGGGCGCAAACAGCAGCGCTGAAGTACCATTGATTTTTCATAGGGTGAACAAAGAGGTTTAAAGCTAAACCAAAAAAAACGGGAGACCGCATCGCTGCAATCTCCCGTTTGGTACCCGGAGTGGGAATCGAACCCACACTCCTTTCGGAACACGAGTTTGAGTCGTGCGCGTCTACCAGTTCCGCCATCCGGGCATGAGGACTGCAAAAATAGCAAAGGATTTGTAGTAATCTGCAATTATCTACACGTTCTTCGCGCCGCGAAACCTTTATCCCTTCGCAAGACTCCTATGAACGGCATCCGAAACATTGCGATTATTGCTCACGTTGACCATGGCAAAACCACCCTAGTCGACAACATCATTCATCAATGTCAAGCAGTTGACACACGCAAAGAGACTGGACAGCTCATCCTCGACAACAATGATCTCGAGCGGGAACGTGGCATCACGATTTTATCCAAAAATGTTTCGGCTACTTGGAAAGGGGTCAAAATCAACATCCTCGATACACCGGGTCACGCGGACTTTGGCGGCGAGGTGGAGCGTGTTTTGAAAATGGCTGATGCTGTTTTGTTGGTGGTCGACGCTTTCGAAGGTCCGATGCCCCAAACGCGATTTGTCCTGGGAAAAGCCATCGAGCTGGGGTTGAAGCCCATTGTAGTGGTCAACAAGGTCGATAAAGAGAATTGCACGCCAGACATCGCTCAAGAGCAGGTGTTTGACTTGATGTTCACCTTGGACGCCACGGAAGAACAGTTGGATTTCCCCACGGTATATGGATCGGCCAAAATGGGTTGGATGGGTCCCGATTGGGAAAAACCCACCACCGATATCACGCATTTGCTGGATGTGATCCTTGAGCATGTGCCAGAAGCGCCGTACCGCGAAGGAACACCATTGCTTCAGATCACCTCCCTCGATTACTCGAAGTACACGGGTCGTATTGCCATCGGACGTTTGTTCCGTGGTGACCTTCATGCGAACCAGGATTATGCCCTATGCACCGCAAATGGAAACCGAAAGGCGCGGGCCAAAGAATTGTTTGTTTTTGAGGGCTTGGGCAAGGAAAAAGTCGACCACGTGCGAAGCGGCGACCTGTGTGCCATCACCGGAATGGACGGCTTCGAAATCGGCGACACCATCAGCGACCTCGAAAACCCCGAGGTCATGGAGCGCATTGCAGTGGACGAACCCACCATGTCATTGCTGTTCACCATCAACACGTCGCCGTTCCTCGGCCGTGACGGTGATTTATTGACCAGCCGGCACATCCGAGAACGCCTAGACGCCGAATTGCAAAAGAATCTCGCACTGCGTGTCGAGCCCACAGACAGTGAAGACAAGTGGACTGTTTTTGGGCGTGGCATTCTGCATTTGTCGGTGCTGATCGAGACCATGCGACGGGAAGGCTACGAAATGCAAATTGGAAAGCCGCAAGTGCTGTTCAAAGAGATTGATGGCGTCAAGCATGAGCCGTTTGAGCACCTCGTCATCGACGTGCCTAGTGAAGTGGCAAGCAAGGCAACGGAACTGGTGATGAAGCGCAAGGGAATGCTCCAGGTCATGGAAGCCAAAGGCGAGTTGCAGCACATGGAATACCGAATTCCATCTCGCGGGCTCATCGGTTTACGGAACCAAGTGTTGACCGCGACATCTGGCGAAGCGGTGATGACCCACCGGTTTGACGGCTACGAGCCCTTTGCCGGCGAACTCACTTCGCGCTCACTTGGCTCTTTGGTCAGCAAAGAAGCGGGTCAATCCCGTGCCTTCGAAATTGACCGCCTGCAAGACCGTGGAACCTTCTTCATCGATTCAGGACAGGATATTTACGCTGGGCAGGTCATCGGCGAAAGTTCCCGAGACAACGACATGGAACTGAACCTCGTCCGCGGAAAGCAACTCAACAACATGCGCTCGTCGGGTGCGGACAAAAGCCTCCGCATCGCTCCCCCTCGAAAACTTTCTTTGGAAGAATACATGGAATGGATTGGCGATGATGAGTACCTTGAGGTCACCCCAAAGGCCCTGAGGGTAAGGAAGGTTTGAAATTCAGTTGTTCGACATCTGACCAGATTACAAAGCAACCATTCGAACGAATTCCTACAATTTTTTGATGGGGGAAACCGTAGCTACAAGCTCGAAATAAAGGCCGTAAGCCCCTGAATTAATAGAAGTTACGATAATTTTTCAAACATGCTTCAACATCCCGAACCGGTCATACTCAGTTCGTAGGTGAGTTTGAAATAATCTTAATCACATTATTTCACACGAGTTTTGGTTACGAGAATCCGAGGGGGATTATTTCGCCCCAACCTCAATCAAACATCGTTTCGCTGAATTTTACTCCTTTAGGTTTATTTGAAAACTCTAAGAAGTCTTCGTGCATTTATTCTAGAAATGCCGTAAATTGAGTAGGGGTGATTTACCTCCTTATACCGACTAGTGCACATGAATTTACTTTCCCAAATCGGTCGAGAAAAACCTTTATTCGAACATGATATCGATAACATTGAGGTAGAGCTCGCTGAAGTTATATCAAGTTCCCGCTTTTTAGTACTCGGCGGTGCTGGATCAATCGGTCAAGCTGTTGTAAAAGAACTATTTAAGAGAAGCCCCCTAGTTCTCCATGTCGTGGATATTTCTGAAAACAACCTGGTTGAACTGGTCAGGGATATTCGAAGTTCCTATGGATACATAGAGGGTGATTTCAAAACGTTTGCCCTAGATATTGGATCATCTGTCTTTTATTCTTTTCTGGAGCAATCCCCGAAGTTTGATTACATGCTAAATCTTTCCGCGTTAAAACACGTGCGGAGTGAAAAAGATCCCTTTACTCTAATGCGACTTATTCAAACGAATATCCTGAATACGACAAACACCATCAAGGCCAGTAAAAAGCAAGATGTAAAAAAGTACTTCTGTGTTTCGACCGACAAAGCAGCAAATCCAGTAAACATGATGGGGGCGTCCAAAAGGATTATGGAGATGTTCGCCGCAAGAGAAAGCCGGCATATTTCGGTCTCCATGGCGCGCTTTGCCAACGTTGCGTACTCAGATGGTTCCTTACTGCATGGATTTCGCCAGCGATTAGTAAAAAACCAGCCTCTAGTAGGGCCTAGTGATATAAAAAGATATTTCATCACTCCTCAAGAAGCCGGAGAGCTTTGCTTACTTTCATGTATTCTAGGGAAAAACCAAGAAGTCTTCTTCCCTAAGCCCGATAAAGGACTCGACCTCACCTCCTTTCGCGATATTGCTGTCCGCTTTTTACATTATCATGGCTTGAAGGCCATTGAATGCAGCAACGAAAATGAAGCTCGCGCTCTCGCGAAAACTGCAAAAATCACGAAAGAATGGCCTTGTTTTTTTTCACCTTCCAACACAACTGGGGAAAAGATGGCTGAAGAGTTCTATACGGATTCGGAAATTTTAGATTTAGACCGGTTTGATGGCGTTGGAGTAATTGTAAGCGGAATCAATTACGAAGATCAAAAATTAACCGAATTTGAAGTCAAAATTTCCGAGATGATAAACAGGGGCTCTTGGAGCAAGGAAGAATTGGTGGATTTGTTTCGATCTACTCTTCCAAACTTCAGCCACGTTGAAAAAGGAGCTTCACTTGATTCAAAAATGTAACAATGAACGCTTCTATATTCATTCAGGGTGTTCAGGAGATTTATAGTACGAAAGGAACCATTCCTCTTCACGAGCCAGTTTTTTTTGGTAATGAAGCTCTGTATGTCCAAAAAACAATAGAATCCACATTCGTCTCCAGTGTTGGTGAATATGTCAACTTATTTGAAGAGCAACTCTCTAAATACCTCAATATTCCGAAATCCGTCGGGGTGGTGAATGGTACGTCAGCACTTCAAGTGGCGCTTAGGCTCGTCGGTGTCAATTCAGGAGATGAGGTGCTTACCCAATCGCTCTCTTTCGTGGCTACCGCTAATGCTATAGAGCATAATCACGCTAACCCTGTATTCCTTGATGTGGACATGGATACTCTTAGCCTTTCGCCAACTGCCTTAACGAATTATCTCGAAACTTACGCTGAGCAACGTGCAGACGGGTTCACTTACAACAAAACCAACCAAAAGCGTATTTCCGCATGCATACCCATGCATACATTTGGGTTCATTGGTCGTATCAATGAAGTGATCCTGATTTGTAAAGAATACAATATCGCTGTTGTCGAAGACGCCGCAGAAGCACTGGGTAGCTGGTGTGATTTGGGCGCCGCCGGAACTTTGGGACAAGTTGGGGCGCTTTCGTTCAATGGTAATAAAATCATCACTTCCGGTGGTGGTGGTGCGATCATAAGTCGCAGCTTAAGCTTGCTCGATCAAGCCAAGCATCTCACTACCACAGCGAAAATTCCTCACCCCTGGGAATACGATCATGACGAAATAGGGTACAACTATCGAATGCCTAATCTCAATTCAGCTTTGGCCTTAGGACAAATGGAAAATCTTCAGCGTATTTTGGATGCAAAACACGCCTTGAATCAATCGTACTGCGAGTTATTGTCTTCAATGGATCAGTCTCTCCTGCCAATTCCTGAGACAACTCAAAAATGGAATCATTGGCTGTTTGGCTTAAAATTAGACTCAAGGGAGGAGCGAGATAATTTTTTAGCCGAAACAAACAAAAAAGGTGTTATGACAAGACCTATTTGGAAGTTGTTGCATGAACTGAAACCATATAGGTCGTGTTCTAGAGATGACCAAACAAACGCATATTATCTGTCTGACCGAATAGTAAACATCCCTTCAACCCCTATGATTCAGTGAAGAAAGTTATTCTCTCTGGCTACTCCGGTCACGGAAAAGTCGCAAGTGAAATCATTATGTCCTTAGGCCATTCGATTACCGGTTATTTGGAGTCCGAAAAAAAAACGAATAACCCTCATAACCTCGCCTTTTTGGGCATCGAAGAGCCTTCACATTTGATGAGATGGACGTCTAGCCATCTATTCTTTGTCGCCTTAGGGAATAACTTCTTGCGCCAAAGAATTTACCTTTTAATCAAAAGTTATGGAGGTGAGTTCGTCAACGCGATTCACCCAACCACTCAAATTTCAAAAACTGCAGAAATTGGAGACGGCGTATTTCTAGGCGTAAATGCCATCATAAACTCAGCTACGAAAATAGAGTGTGGCACCATCATCAATTCCTCTGCAACCGTGGAGCATGATTGCAATATCGGTTCTTTCGTACACATCGCGCCAGGAGCTGTCTTGGCGGGTGGTGTTAAAATTGGCGCGAATGCATTCGTCGGTGCTAATTCGACAATAAAGGAAGGGGTTGTCGTTGGAAATTCTGCTATTATTGGAGCTGGCTCGGTAGTGCTGACGGATGTCCCTGATAACTCCACGTTCGTAGGAAACCCCGCAAAAGAATTACATTGAAAATGCAAACACTCATCATTGCAGAAGCTGGAGTCAACCACAATGGAGATTTGCAAAAAGCACACGAGTTAATTCTAAGGGCCCATGAATGCGGAGCAGATATTATTAAATTTCAAAGCTTCAAGTCTGAGTTGCTTGTTTCAAAGTCTGCCCAACTTGCTGCTTACCAAAAAAAAGACAGCCCCCATGCGTCCCAATTTGAACTGCTCAAGTCATTGGAGCTAAGCGAATCGGATCATTATAAACTCAAAAATTATGCCGACGAAATTGGAATCGAATTCCTTTCGTCTGCTTTTGATTCTGCGGGACTTCTGGAATTGGTCAAGATGGACATTAAAAGAATTAAGATTCCAAGTGGAGAGATTACCAACTATCAATACCTGCATCAAGCTGGCCAATGTCGGTTGCCAATAATTATGTCAACGGGCATGTCAAATGACAAGGAAATATCAAGGGCTATATCCGTCCTTTGCAATGCAGGTATGCCCTTGAATCTTTTGACAATTCTGCACTGCAATACGGAATACCCTACCCCTATGGATGATGTGAATCTTAAGGCCATGCTTCGCATGAAAGAAAGCCATCGTGTTGAAGTAGGCTATTCTGACCATACGGCTGGAATTGAGGTCCCCATTGCTGCAACGGCCCTGGGAGCGAAGGTTATCGAGAAGCATTTTACACTTGACAATCGTCTGCCCGGGCCTGACCATTCGGCTTCATTGGAGCCGTCAGATATGAAGAAGATGGTCACCGCAATTCGCAACATTGAAAAGGCGATTTCGGGAACCGGCGAAAAAAATCCAAGTAAGAGCGAATTGAAAAACCGATCAGTCGTAAGAAAAAGTTTACACTTGAAGCGTTCACTGAAACCCGGTGAAAAAATCAATGCTAACGATGTAATTCCATTAAGACCCGGTGATGGGATTTGCCCTATGGATTTGAATCGAGTGATCGGACGTGTTGCGAAACTTGAATTGAACGAAGGAACCAAACTAACATGGAATCTTATCCAATAAAAGTTGGTGTATTAACCAGTAATCGGGCGGATCTGGGAATATATCATTCGCTGTTACTCGGATTGGAGAATGAGTCTCGCTTCGAAGTCGAGATTATTGCCTTTGGAAGTCATTTGAGCAAAGAACATGGTAGGACATACGACGAGATCGTAGAAACTTACTCACTAAAATCACACACTGTAAAGCACATGCCCGACGGCGATCAGCCCCATGATATTGCAACATCATACGGTGAAACGGTGAAACTTTTTTCAACCTTCTGGACCCAAAATACCTACGATTGGATCATTTGCCTTGGTGATAGGTTCGAAATGTCCGCAGCTGTCCAGGCCACAATCCCGTTCAATTTAAAGGTTGCCCATCTTCACGGAGGAGAAACTACTGTTGGCGCTATTGATAATATATATCGTCATCAAATTAGCTTAGCATGCACTAGACATTTTGTTGCGACCGAAGATTTTGCCAAAAGAGTGCACGAAATCACACAATCCGCTCATATCTCCGTTGTGGGTGCGCCGTCAATAGAAAACATAAAAGCGCTCCCCCTTCCGTCGTGGCATACGGTTCAGTCGCGCTTCCAAACACCTAGCGAAGACTTTGTAATGGTAACCATTCATCCTGAAACCGTTTCAAAAAAAGATAACCAAGAATTCGCAAAGCAATTTTTCTCCGCGTTAGAAGAACTTTCCAGCGAAATCTCGATCCTTATCACGTCAACGAACGCAGACACGTATAGCTCGTATTTTCAAGAAGGTATAATTGACCTGAAAAACCGCTTCCCCGGGCAGATTTTCGTTCAAAAATCCTTAGGTAAATTAAATTATTTTCGCGCTTTAAGCGAAGCTAAGGCTCTTTTGGGCAACAGCTCAAGCGCCATAATTGAGGCAGCATCGTTTGGTGCGTGGGCTGTAAACGTTGGAAAGCGTCAGCTAGGTCGTCCACAAAGCGGAAACGTAATTAATGTTGATTTTAATTCGCAACAAATCATTGATGCTACTCGTATAGTGATTGAAAAGAAGCCGTTCCGTGGCTTAAATATTTATTGGAAAGGCAATACCGCTCAGACAATAATCAAAAAGTTACTCGATGCCTGATTTCTCAATGCACTTCGTCGCGCCTTCAGATTCAATCAAATGTGCGCTAGAAAGGATTGATAAACTTGGTAAGTTTGGAACCCTTTTCGTCATTGATGTGCAACAACGACTTGTTGGAACACTCACGGATGGTGATATACGACGCGGCCTAATTAAAGGTCTAAAAACCTCAAATTTAGTTTCCGAATGTATGAACCGTTCGCCTGTCTCAATAAAAGCAGACACCTCGTCCGTCGAACAAATCGTGTCGTTACGAGCATCTGGAATCGCATTGATTCCAGTTGTGTCAAAACTCTTTGAGGTTGTAGATGTTTTGAACCTTCATGAACAAAGATCGCTGTTGCCAATAGATGCGGTTATCATGGCTGGAGGAAAGGGTATTAGGCTCCGGCCTTTAACTGAGAACACTCCAAAACCACTTCTCATGGTCGGAGAAAAGCCTATAATGAAACACAACCTGGACAGGTTAATGACATTTGGTATCAAAAATTACTGGGTGTCAGTAAATTATTTAGGAGAAAAAATCATCGATTACTTTGGTAATGGAAGAAAAGAAAATATTTCAATTAAGTACCTGCATGAGCGTCTGCCGCTTGGAACGATAGGGTCCGCTTCGCTTGTTGAAAATTTTATAAATGAAGATGTGCTTGTCACAAATTCAGATCTTTTGACGAAGGTTGACTACGAAAAATTCTACTTGGATTTTAAATCTCAAAATGCTGATATGTCCGTCCTTTCGATTCCTTATGAACAAAACATTCCTTTTGCTGTGATGGACACTGCTGACAGTAAGGTTTTATCCTTTACAGAGAAGCCCACATATACTCATTTCACAAATGGCGGGGTCTACTTAATCAAACGTCACCTTCTGGAGGGTCTGAAAGAAAATCAATATTTTGATGCAACAGACTTAATGCAAAAGGTCATTGATAACGGACAGAAGCTTATTCACTTTCCAAGCCAAGAATATTGGTTAGACATTGGCAGTCACTCTGATTACCTAAGGGCACAGCAAGACATCCAAAACCTCGATTTATGACGAATGCTGTGGCAATAATTCCTGCACGAAAAGGATCAAAAGGTGTTCCCGGAAAAAATGTAAAGCTCTTGGGCAACATTCCATTAATTGCACACACAATTATCGAAGCAAAAAAAGTCATTAGTCCCGATAGAATCTTCGTCTCCACAGATTCTACTCAGATAGCGGATATTGCCAATGAATATGGTGTTCGCCCGAGTGTGCTGCGACCTGAAAGCCTGAGTCTTGATGAAACGCCGATGCACGATGTTTTACTGCATGCTCTTGATTTCTTTCATACGAGCGTGCCTTTTTCACATGACGACCCCGTCTTATTACTGCAACCGACGAGCCCCTTTCGCACTGCAACTCATATTCGTGAAGCACTTGATTTATTTGATAACGATTGCGAAGCCTTGGTGTCGGTAAAATCCGCAAAATGCAATCCATATTTCGATATACTTGAAGTGAATAACGGTGGGTGGCTAACGAGGTCGAAACCGAGTAATGTTACAAGGCGTCAAGATGCGCCAGAGGTTTTTCAGATCAACGGCGCTATTTATATATCAACCAGCCGGAGATTAAAAGAGTCCCCATTGCATAAGATGGAAAAGATTAAGAAATATGAGATGTCCATCGAAAACTCTATTGACATCGATAACACCATCGACTGGGAACTAGCGGAAATAATAAGTGCGAGAAAGTGCTCCTAGTGTCCTCTGTAAATCATTGGTTTCTCTCGAGGAAATCCATAATTCTCAGAAGACCTCTTCCGTCGTTCTTATAAAAAAGCCTCTCAACGAACTGATCTCGTGAAGGTCCGTTCTCAATCACTAATGCTGAATTAAGCGCATCGATAAGCTGTTCAATGTTCATTACCTGAACACCTACTTTGGCCTCAATCCAGCCCATAATATCTTCTATTAGATAATCCAGCACGATCATTGGTTTATTGAATTGGATAAATTCCGAACCAACCGTTGAAAATGCGACAATTAGCATCTCACAGTCGGCCATTTGATCATAAAGCGGTGTTTTCCAATCAACCGTATAATTCTGCAATCCCTGTTCATCTGCAATTCTCTTGAAAACGGCGTCACCTCTCTCTGACGGATGTGGCCGAACAATCAACCTATACCCTTTTGCATTTGTAGTTACGGCTGTGAAAACATCACGAATGTAGCGCAACCGAAGCCCCTCATTTTTTATCGGCTGGCTAGCGAAGAGTATTGTCCTTTCTATTTTGAATTCTTTAAGAATTTGAAACCGTTCAATTCTTCCCGTAATCACCAAACTTTCCGGTGTATATCCACCATCACGCACGAGTAGATCCTTAAAGAGAGACCCCCATAAAAATGTCTTTTTCGGCAAAAACGGCTTTTTAATGTACTCTCCGTACATGTAGGCCGGTGAGGATGGTGCTATATTACCATGCTGAACGGCATAGACGTCAACCTTGTTAGCCCTTGCTGCGTACTGAATCACTTTTTGTTGTGGGCTGTTTTCATCAGATAAAATAATTCTCGTCACACCTGATTTCCTGAAGTAGCGACGAAAGGCGTGAAATCGAAAGTTGCAAATAAGAAAGTTGGCAGTGCCATTTTTCAGCATTCGATCCCAAAGAACTTGTTCTTTTTCGTTAATTATGCTTTTTGCAACGGCACTTTTCAATTTCTTAAATAGTCTACGAAATCTCCACAGATCATAGACCCACGCACTCGATAAAATGTAGTTCAAAAAGATCCCATCTGAACTGGGCGATTCAAGGGTTTGATTGATGTGGTTGATTTTTGTTGTTGTGATCTCCCTATTCATTATAAATTGAACGTTCATGCCTTCAATAGATTCGAATGGCAGGATACTGCTGTCCTCTATTATTCTTCGGTTAATGAAAAATTGTGTTCTCGCTGGTTTTTCGCTCTTTCGAAATACTTCCGAGACAAGAATTAAAAACTCTGAATAAATAAGGTGAAAAATGGATGGTTTACGATTCGATTTTTTCGCTTGGTTTTCTTCTAGGTTCACTAAAGAGAAATACAACCGAAAAGTCTCCAAGAACCAGATGTTATATCCCGCGTTTTTCTCAAAATCCGCAAATAATTCAAACCTAGCATTATAAAAGTCGGCTATTCGCTTCTTTGCTTGATTTGAATTCATCAAACTTGAATTAGAAATTCGCTTCCCAACACTTCGCTACCACCCACACTGATTCTCCCGCTGTGGTACTCCTCAATGATGCGCTTGCATAAAGAGAGTCCCAAACCCCAACCTCGCGGTTTGGTCGTAAAGCCTGGTTGGAAAATCTCTTTGCGTTTGGCTTTCGGAATTCCAGGCCCCGTATCCGATACCGTGACCAGCACGTCACCCTCTTCTCCTGCCTTCAGTCCGACTTGAATTTTACCCTCACCGTCCATGGCGTCTACGGCGTTTCGAATGAGGTTCTCAAGCACCCAACTGAACAGGGGTGGGCTCAACGCTGCTTGGAGGTTCCGGTCGGCGGGCTCGAAGGTCAGCTCAACATTCTTTGAAACCCGCGGCCTCATGTACTCTACAGTCGATTCAATCACCTCGGCGACTTCTTGTTTTTTTAGAATCGGTTTCGAACCAATCTTGCTGAACCGATCCACGACGGTATTGAGGCGAACGATATCCCGGTTCATTTCTTCGAGGTAATCCTTCCGCACCCCTTGATCTTCCAGCAAACCCACCCAAGCCATCAAAGAACTCAGCGGCGTACCCAATTGATGCGCAGTTTCCTTGGCCATTCCCACCCAGACTTGGTCTTGTTCCGCTCGGCGAAAACTACTGAAAATGAGGTATGCGACAAAGGTGAAAACAGCGATGAGCACCAGCTGGGCCAGCGGATAATAGCGCAATTGGGTTAAGATGACCGAATCCGCATAATAAATGTAATGGCGGCCTTCGCCCGGTAAATCCACCTCAATCGGCTCATTGGAACCGGCCATCCCGGCGAGCAGAGATTGCAATCTTTCTGGCTGTGCAACAGCCGCGGAATCGACGCGTTGATATCGGATTACCCGGGTTTGGGTGCTGTCGGTCATGACAACTGGAACAGAGGCGCTATTGATGACCGTTTCACTGATGAATGAATCAATTAGATCCTGCATGACATCTTTGAGCTCACTGAATCGTACGCTTTCGCTCCAATAGATCGTGTGCCCAACATCTTCGAAAACAATGGGGTCATTGTCCGTTTGTATCGCCGATTTAAGCGAATCCAGGTTCATGTTTTCGGGCACATTCACGCGATAAAGCAGCTCATCGCTGTCGTCATAAATCAGGACAGGAATGGTCTTATTGGACCAGAGGTAATCCGTCACGAACGTCAAATCCATCCCCTGCGGCGGATTATTGATGAGCCGATAGGCGTCTGCGAGCCGATCTGCCTTTTGCCGCTCTTCGTTGCCCAATTCCTCAAACAGTTGCTGTGTATACCCTACGAGCTCAGCGCGTTGAACAATCGCCTCAGACCACAACCGAACCTTCGTCTGCTCTTCTGATTTGATGCGCTGAGCCATGTCATTGGAATACCAAATCGTAGCCACTACGATGACCGCTGCCGCCACGAGAAGCACGCGCTTCCAACGTTGTTTGTTGGAGTAGACGTTCATTCGTTAGTTGTATGCAGGACAAGGAATGCTGCGACCGATGGTGCGGCCAGAGCAAGCATTGATTCCAATGACGATTTCGTGCGAACTGGGTCCAGATCCACTCAACGGGGAGACGTTGAGTTCATATGCATAACCAATGCTCAGGTAGTCCAATATCTTCGCTTGGGCTGCAACAATGAGAGCGCTTTGTGTACGGTAACCGAGCCCAACGCCCACCAACCCATCGTATTTAAAAAGTCCCAAAACCTCCGCTGCGGGCGGAACCCCCGAACCCAAACGTGCCTGAGCTGACGGTAAAAACATCCAACGCCCGTCCAACTCCACTTCCGAACCTCCCGTCACGACCAGGTGACGTCGGAGTTTTCCATACTGGCTGATCTTTTCCATGGAAGCTTCCGTGACATTTTGAATCGTCAACCCCGCGTACATGGTTCTGTTGTAGTACCACAAGCTGGCATCAATCATAGGCACAATAAACTGCTGACTTCCAAAGACAGCAGGATCGTTGGCAACCTGCAACTCAGGCATATCCAGCATGCTCATATCCAGCCGATGCTGAAAAAATCCCGCGCTCAAACCGGCCGCCAGGCGAGCACCGTTGGTCAAACGTAAATTGTAAGCGTATGCCGCGTTCACAGCGTTGTAGCCCCATGCGCCCGCCTCATCGGATTCAACTCGAATTCCAAACCCATGAAAGTCATCCCCTTGACCGGGCATTTGTCCGTGCAAGTTGGCAAAAGCTGTTTGGGGAGCACCTTCAATACCCGACCATTGATTTCGGTACCCCATGTGAAGGTCCATGCACCCCAGCACCCCCGCCGCGGCTGGATGATCTTGAAACGGATTCATCATCGCTGTGGCGCGCACCGGAAATTGCTGCGCAAGAGCGGTTGTTGCGCCAACCATGACAGCGAAGCCAAGTAGAATAAACTGTTTCATCGGATGATGCTTATAAAGCCTGTGATGGTTTCAAAGTCCACCGACAGCGGGTCGTTCAAATCAATCGCGTAATAGTACGTTCCCACCGGAACGTCATTTCCACCGTTTTTACCATTCCAAGGTTGCGCGTAGCCTACGCTTCGATAAACGAGTTGACCCCATCGATCAAAAATGCGCACATCTGCCGTGTTGTATTGCGTCAGCCCGTCAATGGACCACAGGTCATTGATCAAGTCTCCGTTAGGCGTAAAGCTTGTGGGAATACCCAGTGGATTGCCAACGGATACGGTCACTGCATCGGTGTATTGGCACCCGCCAAAAAAACCAGAGACCGAATACGTTGTGGTCACTCCCGGTGAAGCAATGACCTCAGACCCCGAAGTGGATGATAGGCCATAATTCGGAAACCAGGTGTACCCCAAGTCTTCGTCCCCGCCAGTCACGGTCAGGTTTATGCTTTGACCAGGAACGATATTGGTGGTGCAGCACGCGTCAATGGAAATCGCTGGACCCGACAGAAACACGGTCAAATTACACGGGGTCAAGGAGGGGTCATGGGCGGTTCCAATTAAAATGAGGTAAGTCGTGTTGGGGAGTAAGTCAGATGTCTGAATCGAGAACGAGCCTCCAGTCTCCGAACATGCTCCCACTATTTCATACAAGGAAACATCACATAACAATTGTGGATCAGGCTTGACTACGACGCATTCGATGACATCGTCCACCCCATCGGTTTGACAGGTCACACCGCCCACATCAACGGTCACCGAACCTGTATTGACCACATTGCCGTTCGTCATAAACTCCAACACCGAAACGTAAGGTGCGTTCAAGCAAGCTACATCGAGGGATTGCAAAAAGCTCAATGACACGGGCTCAGGCAATTCACCGCATATCGGTATGGGGTTGTCGCAGCCTTGAGCGCTCAATTGCTGCGGAAGCACGGTAACCGTGCAAATCAACAGCAAGCCTATCCATTTAAATTGCATATTCATCCAACGCATATTCAATTCATTTCATATGTAACAAGTGCAGCACCCTTTTCCACGGCGTTGCCTACCACGGCATCCACCCGGTCGATCACACCATCCCGCGGAGCTCGCAACACGTTTTCCATTTTCATTGCCTCCAAAACCAATAACGCGTCACCCGCCTTAACCTCATCCCCCGTCACGACCTTGATCTCCAAAACCTTGCCGGGCATTGGAGCTTCCACATGCCGCTCGACGGTTTCGGTTGTCCCTGTCATCCCCATCGACTCCAACAACAACTGTTGATGAGTCAGCACCTGTATTTCCTGTTCAACCCCGTTCACGCGAATGCGCAAGAAGCCTTGAGCGTCTGGTCCACTCAACGACTCCACACGGAGGTTTTGAGTACCCATTCGCACGTCATACATGCCGGGACCGGCGGGTTTCCAATCCCAAGATTCACCTGCGTTGGGTGAAACACGCTCAGACGAACCGTCTGGCCAACGAACTTCCCATTCCATGAGAGCAAGTTAGGAGGATTTTGGACCGAACTTGGGGGCATGTTCGGGGTTTACATTCACATTCCATTCTGTAGAACTGCGTG
>Ga0209630_10003122_pt1 | contig 15296 bp, 7 predicted proteins | sample COG_01_FD_184745 | JGI IMG/M metagenome (GOLD analysis project Ga0209630, IMG submission 184745) | Pelagic Microbial community sample from North Sea - COGITO 998_met_01 (SPAdes) (version 2) | ecosystem: Environmental > Aquatic > Marine > Neritic zone/Coastal water | place: Helgoland, sampling... | reverse complement strand
TACACTGGAGCATTGAATATAGATAAAGATGGTAATGTAGGAATTTTTAATGGCGGTGATGATTTAACGAATAAGTTTTACGTTTCAGGTGGAGATGTTAAATTTCAAAGTGGTGTTTCTGGTATGGTTTTTGATCCGGGTGATGCAGAAATAAAAACTTCAGTAGCTGGTGATATTTTATGTTTAAATAGAAGCAATTCTGATGATATTATTTTAGGCAACGGTTCTTTATATGTCTCTAATAATTCTTCTAATTCAAAAGTGGGAGTTAACACGGATTCTCCTAGTTATTCCTTAGAAGTTGAAGGCATAAACACTATTTTCAGTATAACAAATCCTTCTACCTCACGTAGTAGAATGAAAATAGCTAATAATTCGTCCACTAGTTATATAAGCGTTGAATCAACAAAATTACTTATAGGACCAAATTCTACTTTAAGTAGTAATAATTTAGTTTACGATTTGTCTTCTAAAAAATTAGGTGTAGGGTCTATTTCTCCAGATAACAAGCTTCATGTTTACAGCAGTACTGATGATAGAGTTTCAAAATTTGAAGGTAAAAGTTCGAGCACTTCTGAAATTTTTCAAGTAAATAATTTTAACAATGATGAAGTTTCTTATACTGGCCCTCGTCATACAGTATACACATTTGGTAGGTCGGTAGGCACTGGGCCTAGTTTCACGAATAATCAATCTAAATGGGGCATAGGGTTGTTCGATGATGGGGTTGGGGTTGATTATGATGATGTTTTTGTTTTTAGAGTAGATGCGGACACCTCTTCAAATTCGTCTATAAAAGCTGAATTAGACCGTGACGGAAATTTTAATATTCAGGGTTCTTATACAACTAGCAATTCTTATTCAAAAGGTAAATTTGTACAAAATTATCATTCACGATGTATTTCTAGCGATATATATATAAACCCTTTTAGTGAAAGCTCTGCTACTACTGCTAATGTGAGTAGCAGTACAGAAAATCCTTTCACTATAGCTCCTTTTGCTGGGGAAATTAAAAAAATAAAAATTATAACAGCAGATGTTTCTTTAACTCACTTTACTAATGGTGCAAGATTTGAAATTTCAGTTGTAAACCCTTCTTCTGGTGGTGGAAATGAACAGCTCACTTCTTTTACTTCTGCAGCCTCTTCTGCTCCAACTTCGCTGCCTTCAAATGGTGTTGTTGCTCAGTTTGGATTGCAAGGAGTTAGCGCCGCTGGAACTGTGTATAGTTTCGAAAGCTTTTCTGGTAGCGCAGCTTTTACTGAGGGGCAATTAGTTCAGTATAGAATTTGTCAAGCAAATGGTTCAGCAACGGATATCAATAGCACAATAATGTCAACAGTTTCCTTTACCGTAGATTAAATGTCTAAATTTTTAAACTATAGAGGCGTAGATTTTCAATTGGAAAATGAAGATTTCTATGCTACAAATGTAAGCCTTAGTGCTCAAGCTTCAGTCGATCCTGTTATCTTGAGTGATGGGTCTTTATTGAATTATGCTCCTTCTTCTGCTGTTGTAGGAAGTTTGAGTTGTGATTTTTATTTAACAGCTGCTTTACCTTCTTATTTAAATATAACAGGCACTCATGACACCCCTATTAAAGCTAAATTTGCTAATGTAGAGATAGCTGAAGTTTATCCTAAAAATATTTCTTTTAATGTAGAGCCTTTTCAACCTGTATTGATTTCAGCAGAGTTTGATTGGTATGGTGATGTTAAAGTTGAAAATTTTGAAGAACAAGGTATAAATCAAGTAAAGCAAAAGCAAGTGCCCAATTATATAGCTCATTCTTATAAAAGCTATTTAAGTTCACGAAATATATTCAATTCAGATTACAGTGGGCCAAGTGGGCCAACTGGGCCTAGTGGTCCTCAAGGTAGTATTGTTTCTTTTTCATATCGTTCAAGTTGTGATAGACCTACATTTTTTAATGTAGATGAAGTTGTTCCTTTTAGGGTGGGTAAACTAAATAAACAGTGTGAAGTAGATTTAAGTGCAAACAATTTAGGAAAATTAATATCTGTCAATGGTAAGAATGCTTCTAGTGTTATATATTTAAAAGATTTTTACGGAACGTCTTTATCTTCTTTTTCAATAGACGGAGTATTATCTAATCAAAATTATAATGTTTCTGAGGGTCAATATTTACTGACAGAAGCTTCAATTAGGCAAACAATTACAGAAACAAAAACGTTGATCTAAAATGAGTTATTTATTATCAGGTTTAAATATAAAAAATATTTCGGAGTATAATTCTTCCGATGCATATAATAAATATGATGTTATCGATTTTCAGTTGCACAGTCAAAAATCTGCTTATCCGAATTATACAGGTTTTGGTGAAACAGGTTTATTATTTTGGTTCAACAATGAATACTTAAATAGTTTTAATTTAGATTTAGATAATTATATTACTGGATGGCTTAATAAAGAAACTTCTGATATATCTTCAGATGGCATGTATGCAAATTTATTACAGCTTTCTGAAGATAAATCTTTAAGGCCTTTTGTTTATTTTGACGATAATTATATTGAGTTATTTGGAGACCAGTTTTTAAGTGGTTCTGGTTTTGATTGCATAGAAAGAACTACTTTTGTATGTTTTGATGCTTCTACAAGTCCAGATACCAATCCTGAGCAAAACATATTTAGGTTTGACAGAGAAGATGGTTGGGCAGAGTCAAAATTTTCTACTGGACCTTCTGGTTTTTTGAAGGTAAAAGGATCTAATACTCAAGGTCAAGCTAAAATAATGGTAGACGAACAAGAGTTTGATGCGTCTTCTCCTATATATAACGCTTTAAATATAATAACTTTAGTTCAAACATCGGGCGCAACCTCAGGCCCATCTATAACGGTAAGGCAAAACGGTGACCAATTAGGAACTTACGAACATTACTATTCTGGATGGACTTCTGGTTTTCTTAAGTTGGGGGACACAAACAATCCTAATGGTGTTAAATATTATGATATTTTTTCTTTTAGTGGTGTTTTAAATGAAAGCGAAATCAAATCATACGAAAAATATTTATATGAGTCTTATTTTGACGGTAATGATTTTTATTTTGCGAAGGAAGATGCTCCTACTGGTTTTTCTAACTCTCCTTTAAGTTATAACGGTAATGATTACTGGACTCAAGACATAGATGATTTATTTAAATTGAGTTATGGATCTTCAGTTAATTTTTCGGCTAAGCTTTCTAGATCAGATTTTGGTGACGGTTATCAGTCTAATGTATCTAGAAACATAAATAGTCTAAATAGCGTTTTTGATTTAAAATATGATGGTCTTACTGATGTTCAGGCTAAATGTTTGATAACTTTTTTCGAAACAACTCCTGAAGCTGGCATAAAAAATGAGACCGAAGGTTTTGCTGGCGTTAATATTGATTTGTTTCAGCCTTACAAAAAAGATGCAGAGCTTTACTTTTTAGATATTAATCATTCAACCCCTTATAACGATATAAATACTATATCTATAAAAGCGGAATCATTATATGATAGTAATTTAGATTACAAGGGGATGTCTATTAAATTAGATGAAAAAAATATAAGAACATATTCTGACTCTTTAGCTGGTTTTGAATATGATGATGTTGTTTATTTTGAGTCCGTTTTGTATTCTGAGAGAGGATATTATTATTATACGGGGCAAAAAACACAAACTTCAGTATCTGAAGAAAACTCGCCAGTAGGAGCTCAGTCTCATTTTACAAAAGAGTTCTATTTTAAATCAGATATAGATTATGATATTACCAATCAAATAAATTTAGTTACTATTGATTACGAAGGTTCAACAAAACAATATCTTAAAGATGGTATAAATTACAACGATTTAGAATTTAATTTATCTTTTTCAAGCAGATCAAATAAAGAAACTAGAGCGCTATTGAAATTTTTAGATGATAAAGCTGGTTTTAAAATATTTAGATATTCTTTACCTCAACCTTATAATAAAGAGATAGATGTTTATTGCCCTGAATGGGATCATACTTATAATTTCCACGACAATAATGATATTCAGGTTAAGTTTGTGCAATTTAGAGCCAAATCTTCGAAGTTAACTAACTTTGATACACAAATAGATTTCGTAAGTATATAATTATGACTACTGAATATAATAATGAAGTTTATATGAATCCTGTTCCGACAGGTTTTGGGAGTTATACTGGTGTTTCTATATTTAATAGATCCGCTAAGTCTGTGACTTATGTTGCTGAAATGTCTGAAACAGTTTTATATAAAGCTGGTGATGTTTTATTGCCGGAAGCAGAAGCTGCAAATCAAAATCTTTATAATACTCTTTTTGTGTCTAGTGATTTAACTGATGTTAATACCTCGTTAAATGAAACGGTTCTAACTTTAGGTGCTGGTGAATCTGGTAATATTTATATAGCTCACAAACCTTTTAATACTTTTTCGAGTTCTGCTGTGGCGAGTACTGGTATAGAAACTGCCACTTTAAATATTGTTTCAGAATCTTCCGCAGGAGATGCTGATGCATTGATTAACATAGAAATAACTGGCCAAAGAATTCTAGATCCTCTTTCCCCAGATAAACCCGGAAGATTTTTTGCCATAGAATCTTATGACAGAACTAATAAATATGCATTAAATTTTAATTGGAAACTTCTAAGTGGGCAATCTTTCGTTACTGGTTTTAAACTAGACTTATGTAGCGATTCTAGTTTTACTACTCCTGTTAAAGATTCGCCTTATGAAATTCCTATCGCGAAAAATTCAGAATTTTCTGAGCCAGATTATTTGAGTTATTATAATTATGGTACTATAGATTTTTCATACAAAGTGAATGAATTACCAACCGATGGTGACTTGTATTCTAGAATTTTTGCTGTAAACGGTTTGGATGCAAACAGCGATGCTACTTTTTGTACAGGTTTCAAATCTAATATTTTACCATTTATAGATGATGTAACTTACAGCGGTCTTCATCCTACTCCGGGGGATAATTTAGGTTTTGGTACAGATTTCTTGTTAATTGATTATGTTGTTGACAATAATGAAGTGGATTTAACAACGGTTCTGTACGAAAACAATGGTGATTCTTATGATTTTACACATTATACGGGTGTCGTTATAAATTTTATATCTTCTGATGCTAACGGAATCTTTTCCTCTAAAAAAGACGTAGCAGCTATAAGATTAAAAAAACCAGAAAATGGATCTTTTTCTTATAGTGTTAATAGTAGCAACAAGTTTAATTTAGTTTTAAACTTTGATGATGTTTTTGTTGCTGGGTATAATGGTAGAGGGGCTAATGGAAATGTTGCTGGTGAAAATGGTAGTGCAATTTTTGATTTTGACAATTTAAATTATGGTAATAAGGTTTTTGATTATTATATAAATAAAGATAAAGCTAGTGTTTTTTATGCAGGTTTGGGGGGAGAGCAGTCTCTCAAAAACAACAGCAACCCAGCTACAAATGTAACAGAAGGAACTAAATTAGACCATAGCAATTTATCTAATCTTGATTCAGTTAATAGAAGAAAACTAGATGGTCGAGAACAGGAATTTAAAGCTGCAGGATCAGATGGTAAGTTGATTAAAGAATCTCCTTCGTCGTTTCCTAATTTGTATTTAGGGTTTTCACAAAAAGACGCGAGCAGTTCTATTCCTAATTCTAAGCTTTTGTTTAGATTCCAAACAGAAAACATGGGAGGTGCTGCTGGTGATGCAGTGACTAGTTGGTCTTCTTCTAGTGGTGTCGGGAAGCCCCTGTCTTTTAAAAACACTGCTGGCGACAATACTTCATTAACTGTAAGAGAAGCTTACGGTAGAAAGTTTTATGAACTAAAGGGAGCAGTAGACCAAGGTAAAGCTATTAAAGCTGTTACAGCTGGCAATAGTAATCCATCTTTTGGAGTCGATGCTAATGGCGTTGATTTAAGGCCAAATTATACAATACTAGTTTTTGCTTTAGCAAGAAAAAATTTAATAAATGATAACTATGATGAAACAATAACTGACATGCTTTCTAAATGCGGGGCTATTCATAAGTTTGTTGACGAAACTAGGTGGGGTATTGGTAACTCAGATCTTTCTGAAGGGTTTTGGGGTCAACAAAACGCGCCTTTTGACCCTAATGAGCTAGTATATAATTTTTATAGAAAAGATGGTATTACTAAAAGCTCTTTTGTAGGCTCCTCTTTGAATAGTCCTGCTTTTGTTCAGCCGGGTTCTAACGCACAACTTTATAATGAAAAAGAAGCGCAAGTAAACGAAAGACTTTTTTTTAATTATTCTAATCAGCAAGAGCTTGATGACCAAAAATGGAAAGAAACGATAACTACAGCTAGTGATAGGGCTGTAGCTAATCATATAAATTATAAGAATTTGAATTTAGCTAAAACTTTAAGTTTAGGTTCAAGTTCTCAATTGTTTTCTGTATCTGGTGATGATCTTCAGGCGTTCGAATTATTTTTTGTTAAAATGCATTCAACTTTAGTTGATTCTAAGCCGGAATTTGTTGATCTTAAGAATGACTTTGTTCAGGGGCTTCAAAATGAAACTTTTATAAACGATAGAAGAATTTTTGATCACACTTTAGCTTTACAAAAAGATAAAACTGCTAAAAAGATGTTAATACAGCTCAATAATAATGATAGCAATGCTGGTGATGATACGCGAACTAGGCTGTATCTTTTTGATTATCTTTATGGGGCAGCTGAAACCGTTGATGAGAGGGATAGTGACTCTGAATCTATTATGCAATATTTATCAAGTTATTATGCTCCGTTAATTCTTAAATCTTCGAGCGCAAAATTAATAGCAAGGAATAATGCCTCCTCTAACCAACAACTCGCTTTTGATTTACCTTTAAGCCATAATTATTTAGATTTATATTCAAGTTAAAATGTCAAATTTATTTTTATTAACAAACAGTGAAGTTATCGACTTATTTGAAATAAAGTTGAATGATTTTGAGGGTTATTTTTATTTTCATGGGTCGAAAAACTTTGAAAAAAATTTAGTTTTTCAAGGTAGAACGTATTTATATATACCTTGTGAAATGTCAAACCTTCAATATGGTTCAGATGGTAAACAAAACAGACCAGTTATTAAGATATCTAACGTTAATAATTTTATAAGCAATTTAATAAAAGATAGAGGCAATTTATTAGGTAAAGAATTTAATAGAAAAAAAATGTTAGCTAAGGATTTGGATGCTGTTAATTTTGGTGGAGCATCCAAAAACCCTTTAGGCTCTTCTGGTTTTAAAGATTTTATTTCAAATGATAAATTTGTCGTAAATAAAAAGAATTCAGAAAATAAAGAAAGAGTGGAGTTTGAACTATCTAATATTTTAGATATAGACGGGTTGACTTGTCCTTCGAGGAAAGTGTACAACAATACTTGTCAGTGGCAGTATAGAGGTCATGGATGTAATTACGGTAAGATTTTAAATTATAATGGCCCTAATGTTCAAATAACTAAACCTACAAAAACAAGTTTAGGAGAGGTTTTGAATTTTTATAATGATCATTCAATTAAAAACTATCTAGGGGTTTGGTTAGATTCTAATGGTTTAACTGCTTCATCAGATTTAACAAAATACCGTCGAGCTAATAGTGTAGGTGCTGGAGCCAGATATTCTGATTTATTTTTCAACACGGCGCTTAATTCTTGGGTAAATAAAGCGAACACTTTAAATGATACTCCTGCTAATAATGTGACAATTACTCAGAATATGACTTGGAATACTGGTTTGGGGCCAATTATTTTTACAAATTCAGGAAGATTAAAAAATAATTCTGGTGTATGTCCTGTCCGTCCTAATTTAGGAAAATATGCTGTAAAGCCGGATAGTTCATTTTTAAAACTAAATTTACCTACTAATTACGACGACAAAAATTTAACTATTTTTTATGTATTTGAGCCAACTACCATTTTTGTGCCTACTAGGGGTTATTTAGGTAGAGCTTTAGAGACAGAAGATTCGCAAACGTATATCGGTGTCCACGGAGGCAACAGCGATTTTTACCGTAATACAAGTGCTCGTTTAGACTCTTTTCAGATTAAAAATTCTGATAATAGGATAATAAGTGATAGAAGATTTTCGAATCACTCAGCCAATAGACCTTCTTCATCTGCTGCAAACATTCCTGTAATTTATTCTTGTTCTATTCCAAAAGCTAATGGTGGGAATATTAGTTTTTATAAAAATGGTTTTCTTTTTAATTCTTCAACAGCAATTTATAGTTCAGGTAGCCATGGAATAAATAATTTAGGGTTTAATAAAAGCGTAAAGACTTCTAGTCATATTGTCATTTACGAAGTTATAATATTCGAAAAACAATTAACTGTAGAAGAAATAAAAGGCGTTAACACTTATTTAGGTAACAAATATGGAATTTCTACTGCTAGATCAGACATTTCATCTAATGAAGAGAAGCCGAGTTCTGAATTTTTTAATCAGAATGGTGAAGATGGTAATTTAGGTGTTCCTATGTCTGACGAAAATGATAAAATGTTTTTTAAAAGTTATGATAAAGCGTTCAAATATTATGATTCTTATGGTTTAGAAGACTTGATTTATAAGGGGGATTATAATAGCAAAACGGTTTATCAAAAAGGAGATTTTGTTAAAATTGATGCTAATATAGATTTTGATTTCACTAAAGATTCATTAACTCAAAATTCAGAATTACCGCATAGATTTTTTATATGTATATCGCAGCAAGGCTCTAAAGGAATAAATCCTTTGGATAATAGTATTATATGGAAAGAAGATAAATGTTCTAAGAGTTTATCTGGTTGTTCTTTAAGGTTTGGATCTGATGACAAAATTGCCAAAAAAATTCCTTTTGGAGGATTTCCGGGTACAGTAGATTACGATTATGAATTACCTAGCTAAATTAAAGCGTAATAAATTTTTGTTTAACGATTTAAAAAGCAAATCTTTAGAATCTGAAAAGGAAATTTGTGGTTTTGTGCTTAACGGGAAGTTTGTTCAAAGAACAAATATGCATCCAGATCCCGTTAATCACTTTTTAATCTCTCCGAAAGAATGTATTTGGGGGGAAGATGTGATTGTTTTTCACAGTCATCCTAGAAATGTTGAAGAAAAAGGTTTTTCAGAATGGGATTTAGAAAATCAAAAATTTTTTTATATGGATATGCTTTTATATAGTGTAAATGAAGATGAATTTTACTTTAAGGAAAAATAATGGTTAATGTTACTTTAAAAGGCATTTTAGGAAAAAAACTTGGTAATGATTGGAGTTTGAGCGTTTCTTCTGTTTTTGAAATATTTGAAGCTGTAGAAGCTAATTCTTCTGCAGTATCTAAAAATTTTTCTGATCTACAAGAATTTGTGACTCATTTTATGGTTTTTGTTGATGGGAAAGTTGTTCCTTGTTATTTGATGAATAGTAAAATTCTGAAACAGAATAGTAAAGTAGAAATAGTGCCTCTTATTCAAGGTTCTGCTCCTGCTGTACCTTTTATTATAGCTATGATTTTTTCAGTAATCTCTATGATTGTGACAAAGCAAATGAGCCCTAAGTCACCAAGAGATGTTAAAACTAATTCAACAATTTTAGGGCAACTTCGAAATGTTTCATCCAGAAATATTGTAGTACCTATTGGTTACGGTAGGTTAAGATTAGGTAGCGCATTGATTTCTAATTATATAAATGTGCAATCTAATGCTACAGAAGCTTCAGGGCCTTCAGGGTCTCAAGATGGTGGCAATGTTAACGGTAATCGATATCAGGAAGCATACAATACTTATATAAACAATCCTTAAATTTATTTACTATAAATTATTAAATCATGATTTCTCCAATAGTTACATATAGTTCTCCGTCTGATTTTGCTATTAATGCTAAAGCGAGTGCCACAGTCAAATTAGAAAGCGATGAGTTTTTATCTTGCGTAGATTTAATTTGTGAAGGGCCGGTAGCTGGCCTTGTTGATTCTAATGGTAATATTTTAAAATATTTACCTGATGCTCAATACTCAAATATTGTTTTAGGTAAAGGAGTCTATTTTAATAATGTTCCCCTTGTAGATTCCAAACTGAATAAACTTAATTTTGTTACTCAAGGTTTTAGTATTTTTAATGGAACGCAAAGCAATCACACTTTCTACGATAAGCCTTCTACAGTATTTAACTATAGGCAGAACTTGTTATTAAACGAAAAAGACTATCGTAGGAATCTCAATGGCGCAAGCTCTCAGTTTGATTACGTCTACTTTTCGAGACCTTTTAGTTTTATTCGTTCTGGAGACAAAATAGAACAAAAGAAACTTTATGTCTACAGCACTTCAGCTTTAACAGTGAGTAAGAGGCAACATGAAGTTGACGATGCAGCGTGGCAGAATCTCGCAAAGAACATAGAAGCAGGCAAGGATACTTGCACTCCTTTTATTCATGAGTTAAAAAATAAATTCGCAAACAAGGTGACAATTAATCTTTCGGTTGATCAGCTATATAATATTAGCACTGATGGCAGTACTGTAGCTTCTGAGGTTGATTTTGTAATAGAGTTTTTCGAGGACAGCACAAGTGATGCATTTTACTTTTATGTACCTATACGAGGTATATCTAAAAGCTCTTATGTTTCTAGTGTTATTTTGGATTTAGATATAAATCCTTTTTTAGATAAAAAATATTACATAAGAGTTTATTCATTGACTCAAAAAATATCTTTTGATGATGCTAAAACCGTTGCTTCTATCGGTGTGGCGTCTATAGTTGAAACAGTAGATAATAAGGGAAATTTTACTTACCCGTATTCGGTTGTTGTTGGGTCATCAATTTCTTCGGCTCATTTTAAAAATCAACCTGACAGAACTTTTGATTTAAAATTATTAAAAATCAAAGTTCCTGATAATTATGATCCTGAATCTAAGTCTTATTCTGGAAATTGGAGCGGGGTTTTTAATAAATTTTTAAGGTGGACAGATAATCCGGCTTGGGTATTTTATGACATTTGTACTAATGGAAGATATGGAGTAGGGAATGGTAAGGTTTTGCTAGAAGATCTAAATAAATGGGAGTTATATAAAATAGCTAAATATTGTGACGAATTAGTAGTTTCTACGTCTCCGAGAGGCGCAAGTGAAGATTCTTTTACTTACGATCCTGCCGATAAAACACATATTTATTTACAAAAGTCATCTGAAGACGGGTCTATAAACACTTTGAAGAATTTAGCAGAAAAGTATCGTCCGATTTATCGTTATCAGGGTTTCGGTGGTGCTGCTGAGCCTCATAATTCGCTCATTTTTATTTTTGATATTAATGGTCAAGTTTCGAATAATTACAAGAAATTTGTCATGAGTATAACAGAGGGAAACCTTGATGATAATGGCGTGTTTAGTGAAACTGATGTAGAGGCAGGTTCATGTTTTAGATTTCATTTAATCCCTTGTTTTGGGCCTACATCAGCTTTTGAAAAAGAGCAAACAGGTAATATGTTGCAGGGATTTAGAGACACAATTAAAAGTGTTGATGAGGGTGATGCTGCTGGACCTGATTATTTAAAAAACTTATTGAATAATTCAAAAATAAATACAGAAAATGGAGCTATGGATTATATTTTGAGATTTATTTCTACAAAATGGAATGAGGCTGGTTATGAGCAATTAAAAACTGATTATATCGAAGCTCCTATTTTTTCTGGCGAGCAATCTTCTTTAACCTTACAAGGAAAATGTTTACCTAGAGTGCCTCGCTATAGAGATCCTTTAGAGCCTAGATTTACAGCGAATATTTTTATTAATAATGAAACAGAATGCTTAAAGTTGTTGAATGATTTAGCTTCAATTTTTAGAGGTTTAACTTATTATAGAAATAATTTAATTACAGCTACAATAGATGTTGCGAAACCTATTTCTTATATTTTTAATAATACTAGTGTAAAAGATGGGCTTTTTGATTATTCTACAGGAAGTTTAGATGGAAACTATAGTGTCGCAAAAGTTTTGTATAAAGATCGGTATGGTAATTTTAAAGATGAAATTGAAATTGTAGAAGATAGTGATTTAATCAGAGAATATGGTATTGTTTCAAAAGAGATACTTGGTTTTGGTGTGACTTCTAGAGATCAAGCTAGAAGGGTGGGTTTATGGCTTTTAGCTACAAATAGATTCGAAAATGAGACTGTTTCTTTTTCGACTGATATGCAGGGAATACTATTGAAGCCCGGAGATGTTATTCAAATAGAAGATTCTTTTAAAAGTGATTTTGTTTTGCATGGTAGAGTTGTGGATGTAAATAGGTCAGAAAAATACATTGTTGTTGATAGACAAATTAGTGTTGAGTTTGCGGGGAGTAAAATAAAATTTTTGTATGACAGAGATTATAAATCTTTTGAGGATATTTCTAGTTCAGATCAATTTTTTGATCAAGAAAAAGATGATGTTATTGAACTTTTTATAGACTATGTAGATAATAGTACTAATAGAATTTACTTTTCTGAGCCTTTGAATGAGGATGGAAGTTTAGATGAGGCAGCTTTTTCTGTGTTTTATAAAATTCCTGTATCTTCTCCGTTTATTATCGATATTGATTCAAGTGACGAAGGTGAGCTCGAATCTTCTGCTGATAATAGAAACTTATACAAAATAGTAAGTATAAGTGAGCAAGATGTAAACGAATATTCTGTTTTTGCTATAAAATATGATAAGAATAAATATTCAAGCTTAGATGATAATGTTATAGATAAAGAAAAAAATATTTTCAAGAAAACTATTTCTTATTCTTCTTCAGAGAATATAGTTGAAATTGATTTGTCTGATATGATTACACCTTATTATGATTTAAGCAAGCATAAAATACAAGATATTAACCAATTGAATTTTGATTACTCTTTTTGCGAATATGAATCTATTTTATCTAATGGTGGTTTAGATGTTTACGGTTCTTTAAATTTACATTTTGATTTAATTAAGATCTTTATTGAGGAGCAGTCTGACTCTGAGGTTAGTTACTATTCAGAAATCAATAAAGTTCTATCTGTTGGGGGTGGTTTTATTTGTAAAGTTATTTCTAATAATCAATCAATTAAATTTAAAGTTCCTTTTTCTGAAGCTGAAAAGAAAAGTATTTTTTTAGGACAATTTCCTCAAAACACAGATCTAGCTAATATGATATCTTTACAATCTTTTGTGAAAATATATATATACGACATAGAAAATAAAATAATTGAAGTGTAATATAAAGTATGCCAGTTATTACAGGTCCAACAGGCCCTTCGGGTCCTAGCAGTTTTTTTGAGATAAATAGTTTAACTATAGATAATCTTGATTTTTATAGTGAGGTTGATTATATAGTAAGCCCGTCGGTTCATGGATTAAGTTCTAACTCTAAGTTGATTTCAGCTTCTCTTCTCCAAGATGATGTTTCTTTTAAGCTGGATATATTTGACCCTTCTATTAGTAAGATAATAACTGATTCTTTTGTAAGGTCTACTTACTTTTCTGGCATAAAAGTAGATTTATATGATTCAAATAGAAATTTTATAAGTAATGTAGTTGATTATACTAAAAACACTAATATAAGTTTTACTAGCTCTTCTTTAAAAGATTCTATACAAAATTATACAGGTTTTGATAGTATAAATAATTTTAGAACGTTTTTTTTAGATTTTACTACTTGTAGTATTTATGGTGATAAAGATACATATAGCAGTTTATTAACATATCCACAAGTAGAGATAACAGGGTTAGAAGTATTAAATACAAATCCAATACAAATAGCCCCGCTTCTTAACGATTATTCATACGCTAAAAGTATTTCAACTTATTTAGTTGCAGATCCTAATGAATTACCTTCTGGAGATGCAAATCTTTATAATCCTGCTAGTGGTTATTTGGAGCGGGATTTAGTTTATCAAAATAACAGGTCAAAAACTTTTTTTGAGTTTAGTCCTCCTGCATCTGGGGCCACTTATGTAGATTACACTAATCCTTTTAATTTTATATTTTTGCCGTATGATTATTTTAATACTGGTAGTTATTTTTCAAGCTCTGGGATTAAAACTTCTTTTTATGAAACAGAAGTAATATCTTCTTCAATAGACAATATAACAGGTTTCGTTTCTGCTTCTCAGAATAAATACGATAAGAATTTAGATCTTAAAGCTTTTGTTAAATGGGACGCTATTCAGCAGCAGGAAAACTTATCATTTGAAGCTCATGTTAGCGAAAAAGGTAGCAATCATATAAGTTATGTCTTTAATAGCCCTAATACTCAAGTAGAAGCTATTGAATATATAGCCTATGGCACAGGCAATAAGATAATTAATAATTCAGATAGATCTGATTATTATTCTGGGGTAGATTCTATTTTTAAAACTTATGGTCAGCAAGGTATTGAGTGGTCTGATCATACTTTATTTGTAGATAATTATAATTCTTTACCTGTCGGTTTCTATCCTACTGGGTCAAAATTAAGTAGCGTATCAGAAATTCGTATACCTGCTGGAGCATCAGATAGTCCAGAGTTATATTTCGTTTATGATTATGAACCTTCTACGAATTCTTTTTCTATCTTGCCAAGTGGGGGTCAATATGCTGGGGATGTTTACACAGGTACTTATACTGGAGCAAAATATACTGGAGTTTATTCTAATTCAGAAGACTATGGGCCTTCGGGTTACGATGGTATATCAGGTAAATCTCCTATTTATGTAGATTTTGAAAGCGGCACGTTATTAGCTAAAAGAATAACAGGGTTTACAGGTGAAATTGATTTTATATTATCTGAATTTGAGCCTAAGATTGAATTTAATGTAAAACCCAATAAAGATTATGAGATAAAAGTAAGAGCTTCTTATGAAGATGGAACTTCTTCTGATTTTTCAGAAACCTTGTTATTTACTTCAGGCCAAATATTAAATAATGTAGAAAGTATATTTTCTGGTAGTTATGTTTTAGCTGGTTCTGGTATTAGTGGTTTTGTTCCTTACTTTAGTGGCGACGATTTACTTGAAAACTCTGTTATCTATCAAAATGCGTCTGGGAATTTAGGGCTGAATAAAATAGAACCATCTGGCCAGTTGCACATAGGTGGGGATTTGTATATTGATAACGTTATAGAAGATGAAAATACTAATAAATTTTTAGTTTGGGATTCTTCTACTCGTTTAGTTAGTTATTCAACAAGTGGTGGAGGTGGTGGTTCAGGTTCTTCTGGAACTAGTGGCTCTTCTGGAACTTCTGGAACTAGTGGCTCTTCTGGAACTTCTGGAACTAGTGGCTCTTCTGGAACTTCTGGAACTAGTGGCTCTTCTGGAACTTCTGGAACTAGTGGCTCTTCTGGAACT